>Ga0306920_100001775_pt1 | contig 26824 bp, 23 predicted proteins | sample flu12Cox44000170_FD_204666 | JGI IMG/M metagenome (GOLD analysis project Ga0306920, IMG submission 204666) | Lab enrichment of tropical soil microbial communities from Luquillo Experimental Forest, Puerto Rico - flux4day.12C.oxic.44.000.170 (v2)... | ecosystem: Environmental > Terrestrial >...
GCGCGGGTCCCGGCGGCGAGCGCGGCGGCGCTGGAGGCGGACGCGGTGGCCCCGGTGGATCGCGCGGATCGCGCTGATCGGCTACTCCAACTGAGCAATCGATGACGCGGGCCCCAGCGGGCCCGCGTTTTCGTTTTCAGGCTAAAGCTTCGGCGCAAGCGGAAAATCCACGCTTGCGCGCCGCTCGTTGGATCACGCGCATCGCTCCCACTGTGGGTTCGTACGCCGACAGCAATCTTGAGAGAAACGGCATCCGAGCCGGTGGAACGCAGCGCGTCCGCGCCGTGCAGGCCTGGGTCGGACATGAACTCCTTCCGGATTTCAGCCTGGCTGGCGGTGGCGTATTGCGGAATTTTCAACTTGGAAATTCTTGGCTTTTGCGAAATTTTCATCGACGCGAGTAACGGCAATCGCGCGATATCGTGGCCGGCGAGCCGCAATGGTAAATGATCTGCGGGATCATGGGCGCTGCATCGATTTTGACCGATGCATTTGGCGACGCGGCAGGGTACCAATAATGCGCAAATGCGTGAGTGTTCGTGATGATGGCCATCCCGGCTTGTGGCGTCTTTTCCGCAAGTTTGCGACTAGTGGCCCAATTCTGACATTCGCATCCCTCCTCGGCGGGCACTTTTGCGAATGTTAGAATTAAAGGACCACTAGCAAATATAGGTTTCTGGTGGAGTTTGGGATTTGACATTCGCTGACGAACTCGCGGGCAGGTGGGATGCGAATGTCAAATCCACTCCACTAGTGCCCTTTTTCCGAAGTTCGTGCTCCACCTCAGCGCGCACCTTTCACGAACTTCGGAAAGCTATGGGCACAAGCAAACCCATTGATTCTAGTGCCGCTTATCGACCTGAAGTCCCTGAAAGAACTCCCCACTTGAGGTGCAGGGACTTCAGGTCGGGGGTACCAGCTCTGCGGTCCGCACCCATTATGGTGCTCGCCATTGCGCTCTGTGGCTGTTCGATCCCGCTGGACTCGCTGACGCCGTCCGCGGGGCCGCGGGAAGAACCGGCCGCCTCGGCCAACATCGCTTCGCTGAACCGAAGCATCAGCACCAACCCCGATGATCCGACAAGCTACAACATGCGTGGTCTGGCGCTGATGCAGGCTGGAAAAACCGACGAGGCGCTGGCCGATTTCAACAAGGCGATCAGTCTTGATCCCAATTACGGTCAGGCCTTTGCCAATCGCGGTACCATCTATCGCAAGAGCAAGCGGTCGGAGGAAGCGTTGGCCGACTACGACCGCGCGGTGACGCTCGATCCCAATTACGCGCCGGCCTGGTTCGGCCGCGGCATGATCTACAAGACGCGCAACCAGACGGCGCAGGCGTTGGAAGATTTCAACAAGGCAATTGCGCTTCGCGCCGACGAGGCCGAAGCCTTTTACAATCGCGGCCTGCTCCTTCAGGGCGAAAGGCAGTACCAGGCCTCGATCGACGATTTCACCGCGGCGCATGGACTTGTGCCGCAACAGGTCGAGCCGCTGCTCGCTCGCTCGCTCAGCTATCTCGCCTTGGGCCAGGCCAAAGAGGCTGCCGCCGATCTCGACGAGGCGGTGCAGGACGATCCACAGAACGCGCAGCTCTGGATGAACAGAGGCCTCGCCTACGAACGCCTCGGCGACAGGACCAAGGCCGCCGTTTCATATGCCCGCGCCATCAGCCTGCGCCCGGGCGATGAAGCCGCGCGAACCGGTTTTGCCCGCGTCGGCGGCAAGCCGGGATAGCGCATGATCCGGAAAAGTGTGTAGCGGTTTTCCGAAAAGATCATGCGCGAACAATTAACTAAAAGCGCGGTGGGATTCGAGCTAAGGCCATCGCGATCTAGTGAAGGACTACGACGGTTTCGAAGATTCGAAAAAAGCCGAAGCGCCGACCGAACCTGATCGCGGCCAGCGAGCGAATGCTCGTCGTGAAGATTATTTCGGCAGGACCGAGTGGAACATCGACTTCGCCGCCGACAGCACATCCTCGGCGACCGACGGGCGTCCCTGCGGCTGGGCCTCAACCGCGTCAGCCCGCAAATCCAGCGGCGGCCGCGGGTCGGGAATTTCGGCGGGCGGTCTCGGGCGCTGCGGGTCGTCCGGGCGCGCCGCGGGCGGATACGGCGGTTTGCCGTCCGGCGGCGTCGAAACCAGAATCGGCGGCGGCAACGGTTGGACCGGCGGGGCGCCAGCCGGTGCCGGCGATGGCACGGGGGCTGGAGCGGCGATCACGCGCGGCGCATCCGGAGCGCGGGCCGGCTCGCTGGCAGTGCTGGCACGGTGCAGGCGTTCGATCGCCGCCCGCGCCAGATCGTTGGCATCCGGGATTGTCTCCGCCGGCGCGGTATTCGGCGCGGCGATTACCGGATCGGCCGGCAATGACGAAGGCGCCGGGGCCGGAACGGCCGCGGGAGCGGTCCTCGCGGCCGCCTTTTCGCGCGCCGTCGGCTGATGGCGGCGAGAATCGGCTGGAGTGGTCGGCGGAATGCTGGCGGTCTCGGCGGGCTTGTCAGCCTTCTCGGCCGGCTTCTCTGCCGTCTTGTCGACGGGTGATTTATCGATAATCGCCTTCTCGGAGACACCTTTCGCCCGCACGCCGGGTTCTGGGATATTGCCGATGTCGGCAGACTTCTCCGCCGGCTTCGAATCGCCCCTCGAACTGGCTTTTTTCGGGTCGGCCGTCGATACCGCCGCGGCTGTGGCCGAGTCGGCCGGGGTTTTGTTGTTGATGTAATGATTAACGATATAGGCGCCGATGATGGTCGCAATCACCGACGGAAATACATCCATGGCAAATTTGGAGACCAATTTCAGCATGCCGACCACTCCCGACCAGTGTCCCGGTCCTGACATTCGTGCCATGCCGCGGCACGCTCATTTACGAATGTCAGAACCCAAGGGAAACTAGCAAATATCAGATTCTTATTGGAGTTTAGGATTTGACACTCGCTTTTCGAGTTTGAGGCCGGGAGGGTAGCGAGTATCAAATCCACTCCATTGGGCCCTGATGCCCGAGGTTTGAGGCAGATCGGTGGCAATTCGGTAAACGGCGGGGTTATGGTTTCAGCTCCACTTCCAGAAAAACGATCTCGCTCGTACTTTCGTTGAGCACGTCGTGTTCCACCCCGGCCTTGCGGAAGTAGGATTTGCCGGCCCCGAGCTGGGCCTTTGAGCGTTCCCCGCTGGGCGCCACGATGGTCATTTCACCCGCTGTCACCGGTACGATCACGTAGTCCATCTCATGAATGTGATGCCCCGTGGCGCTGCCCGGCGCCAGCCGCCACTCGGTGACGCGCACTTCCGGCGTGTCGACCTGAACGTCGGATTTGGCGCTTTTCATTGCCTTTTCTCCCTAGGCAGTTCAGGGGATGAACACCAGGAACACGAATACCGCAAATACCACGAGGTGGACCAGCCCGAAAAGGATGTTGGTGCGGCCAGTGCCCAGCGTCAGCATGCTGACCAGGAAGGTCAAGACGAGCAGCACGACATCGAGCGTGGGAAGCCCGAGCACGAGCTGCTTGTCGAGTGCATAGGCGGCGACAGCGACAGCCGGGATCGTCAGGCCGATTGTGGCAAGCGACGAGCCCAGCGCCAGATTGATGCTCTTCTGGAGGTCGTTCTTCCGCGCAGCGTTAACGGCGGCGACGCTTTCCGGCAGCAGGATCAGAAGCGCGACCAGGATGCCGGCAAAGGCCGGCGGCGCGCCGATCAGCGCGGTGCCGGCGTCGACAACCAGAGAGAACTTCTTGGCCAGCAGCACGACGGCGAGAAGCGAAACGAGCAACAGCAGCGTCGAGAGCAACATAATCCGGTTCGACGCGCGCGATCCGTCGGAGCCGCCGGAAGAATCGATGACGAAATAATCCCGGTGCCGGATGGTCTGCGTGTATAGGAACACGCCGTAAAGCAGGATGGTGACGACGCTGACGAAGCCGAGCTGCCCCCATGAATAGACTGGCCCTGGCGTGGTCGCGGTGTAGCTCGGCTCGATCAACGTGATGGTCGCAAGCACCGCAAGCACGCTGAGATAGATGTTCGATCCCGACACCTGAACGTCCTGTTCGCGGTAACGCAGACCGCCCGCCAGGATGCAGATGCCGACCAGGCCGTTGCAAACGATCATCACCACCGCAAAAACGGTGTCGCGCGCCAGTGTCGTCATGACCTCTTTTTCGCCCAGCATGATGGTGGCGATCAACGCGACCTCGATGATGGTAACCGAAAGCGTCAACAGCAGTGTGCCGAACGGTTCGCCGATCCGCTCGGCGATCACCTCGGCATGATGAACGGCGGCGAACACGGTGCCGAACAGGATCACCAGCAGCACGGCGGCGAATACGATGCCAGCCGCCGACGGCGCGAAGCTGTAGTGAAGCGCGGTGGCGACGGCAAACAGCAGAACGGCAAGCGCGGGAAAGATCCACGCCGATCGCGGCATCGGTCCATGCGTGCTCATATGCCCTCATTTCTAAAGCCCAACGCTCGCCTGCGCCATGGAAGATGGTCGATCAGTCGGGTGGCAATCCAATAAAATGTCGCGCCGTTTCGATAGCACCATGATCGCCAAGGTCGTTGTGGCCGCCTTCCGGAAAGGAAACGAATTGTTTCGGCTGATTGGCGAGTGCAAACAGCCGTTGCGACAGCTCGATCGAAATCGTCAGATCCTGCTCACCATGCATGACCAAAAGCGGCGCCTGCACGCGCGCAATGCGCCGGTCGGAGCGAAACTCGTCCCTGATCAACAAGCGTACTGGCAAGTAGGGGAAGGCGGCAGCGGCGACATCCGTGATCGAAGTAAAGGGCGCCTCGAGCACGAGCTTGCCGATCGGATGGTCTGCCGCAAGTGCCGTGGCAACGCCGCTGCCGAGCGAAAAGCCCCAGACCACGATCCGCTGCGCGTCGTATCGCGCCAATGCGAAAGCGTAGGCCGCCTCGGCGTCAAACCGAAGCCCCTGCTCGGTCGGCCGCCCGCTCGAGCCGCCATAGCCGCGATAGGACAGCGCGACGAGACCCGTCCCGTCCTGCGTGATTTCGCGAAAGCGGCCGGCGAGCCCGGCGAGCGAATCTCCGTTGCCGTGGAAAAAAAGAACGACCGCGTGATCCCTTCGGGGCGGCACGTGCCAGGCGATGACTTTCTCGCCATCCGCGGTGGTCAGCAAAACTTCTTCAGCCGTCTCGAAGCCGGCGGCCGCCGGCGCTGTGCGAAAGTTTTGCGGAACAGGATAGATGAACGAGCGCTGTGCGAGGAACATCACAACGACGCCACCGAGATATCCGAGCGCAACAAGCGCAGCAATCCATTTCAGGACGGTCATGTCGTTTCGTAAAGGCTTACATCGCCTTGACGATATTCTCGGTCATTTTCTTGGCGTCGCCAAGCAGCATCATGGTGTTGTCGCGGTAGAACAGCGGATTGTCGATTCCCGCATAGCCCGAGGCGAGCGAGCGTTTGATGAACATCACGGTGCCGGCCTTCCAGACCTGCAGCACCGGCATGCCGTAGATCGGCGAGGATTTGTCCTCTTCTGCGGCCGGGTTGGTGACGTCGTTGGCGCCGATCACGAAGGCGACGTCGGCCTGGGCGAATTCCGAATTGATGTCCTCCAGCTCGAACACCTCGTCATAGGGCACGTTGGCTTCAGCGAGCAGCACGTTCATGTGGCCGGGCATGCGGCCGGCGACGGGGTGAATGGCGTATTTCACCTCGACGCCTTCCTTCTTGAGATTGTCGGCCATCTCGCGCAGCGCGTGCTGCGCCTGCGCCACCGCCATTCCGTAGCCGGGCACAATGATGACCTTCTGCGCGTTCTTCATGATGAAGGCGGCATCGTCGGCAGAACCGAGTTTCACCGGCCGCTGCTCGGCGGCAACCCCGCCTGCGACCGCGGTCTCGCCGCCAAACCCGCCCAGGATGACCGAGATGAACGATCGGTTCATCGCGTGGCACATGATGTAGGACAGGATCGCGCCGGAGGAACCCACCAGCGCGCCGGTGATGATCAGCGCCGAATTGCCGAGCGTGAATCCGATGCCGGCAGCCGCCCAGCCGGAATAGGAGTTCAGCATCGAGATCACGACCGGCATGTCGGCTCCGCCGATCGGGATGATCATGAGCACACCGAGCGCGAGCGCCAGGATCGTGATCATCCAGAAGTCGAACGCACTGACCGAAATCACCATGTGAACGATGAAGAACAACAGCGCGAGCGCGAGCACGATATTGATGATGTGGCGGGCCGGGAGGATGATCGGTGCGCCGCTCATGCGTGCCGACAACTTCAGGAATGCAATCACCGAGCCGGAGAAGGTCAGCGCGCCAATTGCGACGCCAAGCGACATTTCGACCAGGCTCTGTGGATGGATGTGACCGGGCGTGCCGATGTCAAAGGCTTCCGGCGCATAGAAGGCGCCCGCCGCGACCAGCACCGCGGCCATGCCGACCAGCGAGTGGAAGGCCGCGACCAATTCCGGCATCGAGGTCATCGGCACGCGGCGCGCGATCAATGCACCGATGCTGCCGCCGATTCCGACGCCCAGAATCACGAGCAGCCAGGCGAGGCCGTCGGCGGGGGGATGGTTGGCAAGGGTCGTGGCGACCGCAATCGCCATGCCGGCCATGCCGAGCAGGTTGCCGCGGCGGCTCGAAGCCGGGCTCGACAGGCCACGCAGCGACAGGATGAACAGAACACCCGCCACGAGATACAGGACTGCAGACACGTTGGCGTTCATCAGAGAGTCCTCTCCCCTGTCATCATCCGCGCCGGCAGATGATCCAGTAACCAAAAACAATCGCGATCAAGCGATAGATCACCGCGTACTGGATGCCTCGCCTGCGCGGGGCATGACGACACAGGCTTCATTGCCGTCAGTTGCTCTTTTTCTTGTACATCCCGAGCATGCGCTGGGTGACCAGGAAGCCGCCGAAGATGTTCACGCAGGCAAAAATCAGCGCAACGAAGCCGAAACCGCGCGCCCAACCCGTGCCGCTGGAGAAGAGGCCGACGCCGACCGCGAGCAGCGCGCCGACCACGATCACCGAGGAGATCGCGTTCGTGACCGACATCAGCGGCGTGTGCAGCGCAGGGGTCACCGACCACACCACGAAGTAACCGACGAACACCGCGAGCACGAAAATCGACAGCCGGAACACGAAGGGATCGACGGCCTGTGCAACATGATCCATGGCGGCTCTCCTCTAGGCTTTTGGCTGGAAGTTCGGATGAATGACCGCGCCGTCCTTCGTCAAGGCGGTGGCCTTGACCAGTTCGTCGTCCCACTTCACCGCGAGCGCCTTGGCCGATTTGTCGACCAGCGTCTCGATGAAGGAAAAAAGGTTGCGCGCATAGAGACTGGAAGCCGACGCCGCGACGCGACCGGCAAGGTTCGGCTGGCCAACGATCTTGACGCCCTCGACCTCGACGGTTTCATTGCTCTTGACCCCCTCGACATTGCCGCCGCGCTCGACCGCGAGATCGACCAGCACCGAGCCCGGCTTCATCGATTTCACCATCTCAAGGCTGACGAGGCGCGGCGCGGGGCGGCCCGGAATCAGGGCCGTGGTGATGATGACGTCCTGCTTCTTGATGTGTTCGGCGGTGAGCGCCGCTTGCTTGGCCTGATACTCCTTCGACATTTCCTTGGCGTAGCCGCCCGCGGTCTCCGCCTGCCTGAACTCTTCATCCTCGACGGCGAGGAATTTGGCGCCAAGGCTTTCGACCTGCTCCTTCACCGCCGGCCGCACATCGGTGGCGGTGACCACCGCGCCAAGCCGCCGTGCGGTGGCGATCGCCTGCAGGCCGGCGACGCCGACGCCCATCACGAACACCTTCGCCGCCGGAACGGTGCCGGCGGCCGTCATCATCATCGGAAAGGCGCGGCCGAAGGCTTCGGCAGCCTCGATCACGGCGCGATAGCCGGCGAGATTGGCCTGGCTCGACAGCACGTCCATAACCTGGGCACGGGTAATGCGCGGCATCAATTCCATCGCAAAGGCGACAATGCCGGCATCCGCCATCGTCTTGATCGCGGCGTCGTGGCCGTAAGGATCCATGATGGCGACCACCAGCGCGCCACGCTTGTAGTTGGCAAGCTCGGATGCTTCCGGCCGCTTTACCTTGATGACGACGTCGGCATCCTTGACCGCATCGGCGCTCACGGTGGCGCCGGCGGCGGTAAATTCCGAATCCGGCAGGCCAGAGGTGATGCCTGCGCCCGGCTCGACGGCGACATCAAAGCCCAGCGCCTTGTATTTCTTCACCGTATCGGGCGAAGCGGCGACCCGCGGTTCCGACGGATCAATTTCCCTGGCGACGGCAATCTTCATGGGGCCTCCGGCGGCGCGGGAAGCTCGCGCGCGCAACTAATGGAGTGGATTTGACAATCGCTGCGGCGAGTTGTTTGGAAAATCGCGACGCCCGTTGGCGGCGCGTGGATCATGCATCAGGTCAGGAAAATCGCCATCAGGATGAGGATGAGGATCACGGTGGCGGTGCCGTACTTCACCAGCATGATGAAGCCCTCATAGGTCTGCTCGTGGGCAATGTAATCGTTGCCGTCAGCGGTCGTGTAGGCCACTTCGCTATGTTCTGCCATCGCTCTCCCCGTGAATTTGCGGCTTAACCGTGGAATTACCGCAATCCTTCCGGGAGGGCAACGCTGGAACGGCGGCTTTGCCCTCGTTATCGGTAGATTCGGAAAGATCGCCCCTGCCTTGCGCATTCCGTCTTCGAATGCGATCAGCCCATCGCTTCCAGCTCCCCGATCATGCCGGCGATCACCGACAAGCCGCCGTCCCAGAATTGGGGATCCCTGGCATCGAGCCCGAACGGCTTGAGCAGTTCGGAATAATGCTTGGTGCCCCCGGCCGAGAGCATCGCCAGATAACGCTCCGCGAAACCTTCCTGAGCGTTTTCATAGACGGCGTAGAGCGAGTTCACCAGACAGTCGCCGAAGGCGTAGGCGTAGACGTAGAACGGCGAGTGGATGAAGTGCGGAATGTACATCCAGAAATTTTCATAGCCGGGACGGATGTCGATGGCCGGGCCGAGACTCTCGCCCTGCACGCTGAGCCATATCTCGCCGATGCGCTCGGCGGTCAGTTCGCCGCTCTTGCGTTCGGTGTGAACGGCGCGCTCGAAGGTATAAAACGCGATCTGCCGCACCACTGTGTTGATCATGTCCTCGACCTTGCCGGCAAGCAGTGCCTGGCGCTGCCTGGCGCTGCGGGTCTCCGCCAGGAGGCGCTTGAAGGTCAGCATCTCGCCGAACACGCTTGCGGTTTCGGCGAGCGTCAGCGGGGTCGGCGCCATCAGCGCGCCGTTCTTGGCCGCCAGCACCTGGTGCACGCCGTGACCGAGTTCGTGGGCAAGCGTCATCACGTCGCGCGGCTTGCCCTGGTAATTCATCAGCACGTATGGATGCGCCGACGGCGTGGTCGGATGCGAGAATGCGCCGGGCGCCTTGCCCGGCCGCACCGGCGCGTCGATCCAGCGGTCGGTGAAAAACCGCTCGGCAATTCCTGCCATTTGCGGCGAGAAGCCGCGATAAGCCGTCAGCACCATGTCCCTGGCTTCGGGCCAGGCGATGCTCGCCGTGGCGGCAAAAGGCAACGGCGCGTTGCGATCCCAGTGCGGCAGCTTCTTCTTTTTGAACCAGGCCGCTTTCAGCCGGTAGTAGCGGTGTGAAAGCCTCGGATAGGCCGCGCGAACGGAAGCAACCAGCGCATCGACGACTTCGCGCTCGACGCGGTTGTTCAGATGCCGCGAATCCGCAACATCCTCAAAGCCGCGCCAGCGATCGGAAATTTCCTTGTCCTTGGCGAGCGTGTTGGTGATCAACGCAAAGGTCCGTTCATTGGCCTTGAACGTCTTTGCCATGGCCTGCCCCGCCGCCTTGCGCTTTGCCGCGGAACGATCTTGCAACAGGCTCAGCGTCGGCTCGATGGCAAGCTCATTGCCGCCGACCTTAAATCGCAACGCTGAGATGGTCTGGTCGAACAGCCGGTTCCAGGCGGTATAGCCGCTCTGGGATTTTTCGTGAAACAGCTGCTCGATGCGGTCCTCGAGTTGATACGGCTTGTCCTTGCGCAGATCCTCGATCCAGGGACGGTAATGCGCCAGTTCGGGCGTCTGCATCGCCTGTTCGACAACGGCATCATCGACGCGGTTGAGTTCGAGCGTGAAGAACAGCAAGTGCACCGACGCGTTGGTCAGCCGCTCGGATACGTCGCCGTAGAATTTCGAGATCGCAGGGTCGACGCTGTCGCCGGCGTGAACGAGGCCGGCGTAGGAGCTCAGGCGGCCGGCGAGATCGTCGATCGCCTCGTAGCGTCGTACCGCCTCGGCCAGCCACCTGCCGCCGCCCTGATCGGCGGTGCGCTCCGCCAGCTTGCCCTTGTAGTCCGTCTCAAACGCGACGCATTCGGCGTCCAGTTTCTGCAGATCGGCGGTGACTTCGGGCGCGTCGATCCCGGAATAGAGGTCGGCAAGGTTCCATTCCGGCAGCTTCGCGTCCCTTGGCCTGGCGACGGCTTTCTTCGAAACCGGTTTGCGCGTGGCGGTCGATTTGCGGAGGGCAGACGAGGAGCGCGAGGTCATCTTTATTCGAAACCCGTATTCAATCGGAATGGCTGGAGAAAGCGGAGTAAGGGGCGACACGGTGAAGGTTTAAGTGGTCGTTAATCGGCTTCCGCCAGAGTGCCCCGATTCGAGACAGATAGTTGTAAAGTGTGAGGAACGCCATGGCTGCCAGTATTTTGATCGCCGACGACGATGCAGTGCAACGTCGTCTGGTGGAGAATATGGTGCAGAAATGCGGCTATGAGACGATGGTGGTCGATTCCGGCGATGCGGCAATCGCGCTTCTGACCGCCCCCGACGGCCCCGTGTTCGATGCGATGGTGCTCGATCTCGTGATGCCTGGCCTCGATGGCCTGGGCGTGCTGGCGAAAATCCGCGACGCCGGCCTTTCGATCCCGGTGGTGGTGCAGACCGCTCATGGCGGAATCGACAATGTGGTGTCGGCGATGCGCGCCGGCGCGCAGGACTTCGTGGTCAAGCCGGTCGGCATGGAGCGGTTGCAGGTGAGCTTGCGCAACGCGCTCAACACCAGCGCGCTCAAGGGCGAGTTGCAGCGCATCAAGCACAGCCGCGAAGGCCGGTTGACCTTTGCAGATATCATCACCCGCAGCGAAGCCATGTCCGCTGTCATGCACACCGCGCAGAAGGCGGCCGCTTCCGCGATCCCGGTGCTGATCGAGGGCGAGTCTGGCGTCGGCAAGGAAATGTTCGCACGCGCCATCCATGGCAGCGGCGAGCGCAAATCGAAGCCTTTCGTTGCGGTCAATTGCGGCGCGATCCCGGACAATCTGGTGGAATCGATCCTGTTCGGCCACGAGAAGGGAGCCTTTACCGGCGCCACCGAGCGTCACACCGGCAAGTTCGTCGAGGCCTCGGGCGGCACGCTGTTCCTGGACGAGGTCTCGGAATTGCCACTGACCGCGCAAGTGAAATTGCTTCGCGCGCTGCAGGAAGGCGCCATCGAAGCGGTCGGTGGGCGCAAGCCTGTGAAGGTCGACGTGCGGATCATCTCGGCGACCAATCGAAAATTGCTCGACCGCGTCAAGAGCGGTCATTTCCGCGAGGACCTGTTCTACCGCCTGCACGTGCTGCCGCTGACGATTCCGCCGCTGCGGATGCGGCGCGAGGACGTTCCGCATCTGCTGCGGCATTTCCTGGCGCGTTTTTCCGCTGAAGAGAGCCGTCACATCACCGGCATTTCCGGCGAGGCCATGGCCTACCTGTCGCAACTGGATTGGCCGGGCAACATCCGGCAGCTCGAAAACACGGTGTATCGCGCCGTGGTGATGAGCGAAGGCGACCAGCTTGGGTTGTCCGACTTTCCGCAAGCGGCGAACATGCCCTCCCCGCCGATCTCAAGCGCGCCGAGCGAGCCGTTGATCGTCGAACCGGTTTCTCACGGCATCCTGCCGGCGGTGGTCTCCGGTAATGAGATACCTATCGCTCCTCTTCCGGCCGCCGGCTTGCTTTCGATGCTGACACAGGCAGGAGACGTCCGGGCGCTCGACGAATTGGAGAGCGAAATCATTCGCTTCGCGATCGCGCATTATCGAGGTCAGATGTCGGAAGTCGCGCGTCGGCTGAAAATCGGCCGCTCGACGCTTTATCGGAAGATTGACGAGGCGGCGGATGCCGATCCTGCCGACGGCGGAACAGAGGGCCAGTGATCTTTGTGCCGACATTGCGGCATGTTGGCGCGCATGGGGAATGCGGCTCAAAAAGGCCATGCTGATGTCCCTTGAATCCACCGCACTTGGAAGATTTGAACCGTTGCCCGGAGGTGACAGACAAAGGCGGGCGCGCATGGCAAAACGGCTAATTCAATGCCGAAGCATTGAAGTCAGTTTGTCGTGAGTTGCCCCGCTGTCGCTGGCTGCCTAGGGGGTGTGCATGTATCGTCTTCGTAAGGAATCGTTGCGACAGGCGTGCCATGCTTGGAGATTGGGAGCACATCTCACCAGAATGGGCTTCAAGATTCGGAACAGGCCGGCGCTTTCGCGAAGACGGCGATGAACCAATTAAAGCTGCTCCCCGGCGGGAGCAGTTCACACGAGGGGTGTGATAATGCGGGAATGTGCAAAGAACCGTGGTGGATATGACCGCGTACTGATGGCTGTCGCGGCGACGTTCCTCACGGTGTCGGCGACCTCGGCATGGGCGCAAAGCGATCAGATACGCAACAGCGCCGCTGAACTCGCCATTGATGCGGCGATCCCGCGCCCCGAACCCGCCAATGTGCCGCCCCCGACCGCCAGCGACTTCAAGCTGGACACGCAGTCGCCGGCTTCCGAGCCTGCCAAGGTCACCGAAAAGCCGGCGCCCGAGGTGACAACGACAAAGCCCGCCGAAGTCGTCACCGCTCCTGCCTCCGAGCCCGCCAAGGTCGATACCGCAAAGAGCGACGCCGCGACCGTCGCGCCTGCGAAAGCACCCGCTGCCGACACGGCGACTTCGACACCGGAGCCCGCAAAAGAGCCCGTCAAGGCGGCCAGCAACGTGCCGCCGGCAGACCAGCCGGTTGCTGACAAGCTGCGCGAGGCTTTTTCGGCGAAATCGCTGCGCTACTTCGACCGCAAGGCGGAGCGGGCAGCCGTGGAGAAATTCTACTCCTTGCGCGAATACGCGCCGATCTGGACCGCGGCCGGCAAATTGACCGACAGCGGCAGGGGTGTCATGGCGCGGCTGAAAGATGCCGCTTCCGAAGGGCTGAACCCGTCCGATTATCCCGTGCCGGATTTTGCGGCCGCGACCACGCCTGATGCGCTGGCCGACGCCGACCTGAAATTGAGCGCGAGCGTACTCGACTACGCGCGCCAGGCCCAGAGCGGCCGCATGCACTGGTCGCAGGTGTCGGGCGACATCCAGTATCCGGAGCATCCGACCGATCCGAGCGAAGTACTGGCGAACGTCACGATCGCCAAGGATGCCTCTGCAGCGCTCGACAGCTACAACCCGCCGCACAAGCTCTATCGTGCCTTGAAGGCAAAGCTCGCCGAATTGCGCGGCCAGGGCGATGGGCCGGCCACCCAGATCGCGGATGGGCCAGTGCTCAAATACACGCCTGCGCGCGGCAAGAAGCAAGACGAGATCGCGATGGAAGACGAGCGCGTGCCGCAATTGCGCGCCAAGCTCGGCATCGCAGAAAACCGGAATGATACCCGTTACGATGCTACTGTCGCGGAAGCCGTGCGCAAATTCCAGGCGAGTGCCGAGCTGAGGCCGACCGGCATGCTCGACGAGCGAACGATCCGGGCGATCAACAGCCCGAAACACGATCGCCAGATCGATACCGTCATTGTCAACATGGAGCGCTGGCGCTGGTTGCCGCGCGATCTTGGCGCGCCCTCGGTCGGGGATGCCTATGTCATTCTCAACATCCCCGATTATACGCTGAAGGTGATGCAGAATGGCCAGCAGGTCTGGACCACGCGGGTCGTGACCGGCCAGCCCGGCGTTCATGCGACCCCGCTCCTGACGGAAACGATGAAGTTCATCACCGTCAATCCGACCTGGAATGTGCCGCCGTCGATCATCTACAACGAATATCTGCCGGCGCTGCAGCAGGACCCAACGGTGCTGCAGCGGATGGGTCTGAGGCTCGAGTACGGCCACGACGGCAGCATCCATATCTCGCAACCGCCAGGCGAGGCTAACGCGCTCGGCCGCATCCGCTTCAACTTCCCGAACAAGTTTTTGGTCTATCAGCACGACACAAATGAGAGACACTTGTTCGCGAAGGAGGATCGAGCGTTCAGCCACGGCTGCATGCGGGTGCAGAATCCGGATCAATATGCCTCGATCCTGCTCAACATCACCGACCCGAACGGGCACTACTCGCCGGAGAGGATCCGCAGCATGTACGGCCAGGGCGAGGTCGACATCAAATTTCCGACGCCGATCCCGGTGAACATCACCTACCAGACGGCGTTTGTGGATGATGCGGCTGTCCTGCAATTCCGCAAGGACGTCTATGGGCGCGATGCCACTATGCTGTCGCTGCTCCGCTCCGGCCGAACCAAGGACCTGGAGAATGTAGTCGCCCATTCGCAGCCCAGTTATGGGCGCCCTGCGGGCGTGCCAGATGGCGTCAGGTTCGCCAGCGGTTGGGGCAACACGTGGGGAGCGAATTCGTGGTCGTCGGGCCCCTCGTTCTTCGATCGGCTGTTCGCGCCCGCTCCGCCCCCGGCCGCCATCCGCAGGCCGTCGCGGCGGGTTTACGATCGCTAGCAGGCGACGACAGGTCGTAAATTCAGGAATCTGATCAAAGGCCTCGTCCATCCGGACGGGGCCCATTTGTTTCAGCCGATCCCCACCCCCCTGAACCGATGGGCTATTTTTCGCCACACTCAGCGCGTTAACCTTCGCATCGCACTTGGGGGGAAGGGTTTATTCTCATTTAACTCTTCCACATTAAGACTGCATTTACCTCTTTCGCCGCACGGGGTGGCGGAAGGGTTTTGCGTTTCGGTCGTCTTTGGGTGGGCTCATTACGTGCTGATTGGTCTCGCACGCCAATTCAAATTGTCGTCTCTGCCTCAGGCCGGATATCAATTCGGCCTGACATCCCTCTTGCTCCTTGCGGGAGCAGGTTCGGTACACGACGCGACCGCGCTGAACGAGACCCGAACGCTTTCCTTCCACCACACCCATTCCGACGAAGACCTCACCGTCACCTTCAAACGTGACGGCCGATACGACGAAGAGGCACTCAAGCAGCTCAACCATTATCTCCGCGACTGGCGCAGCCAGGAACAGACGACCATGGATCGTCATCTGTTCGATATTCTCTGGGAAGTCTACCGCGACGTCGACGGCAAGAAGCCGATCCAGATCATCTCCTCCTATCGTTCCCCTGCCACCAACGCCATGCTCCGCCGTCGCTCGTCAGGGGTGGCGCGCTTCAGCCAGCACATGCTCGGCCACGCGATGGATTTCTACATTCCCGACGTGCCGCTCGAGCAGATTCGCTTCGCCGGCCTTCGGCTGCAGCGCGGCGGCGTCGGCTTCTATCCCACCTCGGGATCGCCTTTCGTCCATCTCGATACCGGCAGCATCCGCCACTGGCCGCGCATGACCCACGATCAGTTGGCGCGCGTCTTCCCCGATGGACGCACGGTGCATGTCCCCTCCGACGGCGTCCCGCTCAAGGGATATGAGCTTGCGAAGGCCGACATCGAAAAGCGCGGCAATGGCGATGATGCCGCGATCGTGAGCAAGAACCTGTTCGCGCGTCTGTTCGGCAGCAAATCGAATGACGAAGAGGATGAAGGCGCTTCGCCGCCCGCCAAGGCCGTTGCGGTTGCGGCCAAAGCGGCAGAGACCAGGCCCGCAGAGACCGTGCCCATGCCGCGCGTAAAGCCAGTGGCCTCGACCCTTCAACTCGCCTCCGCCGACATGCAGAACGCACAACCGGCAAAATCGAAAGAGACCGTGGCGACGGAAAAGGCCGAATCCAAGCCGCAAACACCGGCTGACATCATCAACGCCCGCGGCTTCTGGGGCGACACGTCCAAGCCGAAAGAGGCGACGCCCGAGCAGGTCGCCGCGCTCCGCGCCCGCCAGGTGCTCGCTTCGACCACCGAACCGCAATCGACCGCCAGCGTTCCCGCCACCTACCAGGCGCTGGCCTATGCGCCTGCCGCCGTCACCTCCGGCGATCGCGCCAATGTCGTCACGGCGACCGCACGAGTTCCCTACAGCGCGCGACCGTCGTTGCCGAACCGCAATTCAATGGCAGTTACCGACGTCACCACCGTCGTCGCCAAGGGCACGCAGGGTCAAGGCGGCGTGGTCGCGACCTCGACGCGGCTTGCTGCCTCCAAATCAGGCGACGCCTGGATGCGCGTCATGATGCTGGCGCCGAGTGCCAGCACGTCGATGTCGGTGACCGTGCTCGGAGATTCCGATCTCACCCTGATGAGCGCGCATTTTGTCAAGCCGCGGGCCGTGATCGCGATGGGCTTCTCCGAGGATCCGCTGCTGGGCCTGAGCTGCGATCAGTTCACGGGACCGGCCACCGCGACGCTGACCATGCAGTCCTTCGTGATGCGGACAGCGTCGCTGCGCTGAATTCCTCCATCGTTATTTCCGCGGCTCGCCCTTCTGGGCCGGCAGGCCGGCCTTGAGCAGGCCAGCCTCGTGACGCCGGCGGTCGACTTCGAATTTATAGTGCTGGGTGGCGAGGTAGCTGGCGACCGAGAATTCCGGCGCGCGCTTTAACACCTCGGCGGCGTGTGCGGCGGCAGCGACCGCGTTACCCATCTGCGCGAACGTTGCTGCAAGGAAGGCGTGATGCGAATGGTCCGGCCGCGTGATCCGGGAAAAGGCTTCGGCGGCTTCGGCGTATTTCTCGGCGCAGTAGCAGGCGCGACCGAGGTGATTCCAGAAACGCTCCGGGTGATAGGGGTTTAGGCGCATCGCCTTCCTGATCCAGTCGATACCCTCCTCCGGACGCCCAAGCCAGGTCAGAAGCTCGCCCTGCTGCACGACGATGAGGTCGTAGTTGGGGTTGAGCGCGAGCGCCCTTTCCTGGTGATAGGCGGCCTTGTCGTGGTCATCGCGTGTAAGGTTCACCGCGGCGAGGATCCGGTGCACGTCGCTGTCATTGTCGTCGAGCGCAAGTGCGATCTCGAGTTCTGCCAGGACCTGCCGGAGAGTGGCATCGGCATTTGCGCACCAGCCGTAAACCCACGTCTGGCCCAGCACGCAAGCCTTCCAGGCGTGGGCATGAGCATAGTTCGCGTCAAGCTCGAGGGCACGGTCGAGCAGCCGCTGCGCTTGCGCGTTGTCTTCGCGAACCGAGCGATGGTGCAGCACCTTGGCGGCTAGCACACATTCATAAGCCGCCAGATTGTCGGTCCGCTTCCGCTTCGCGCGGTCGTGCGTGGCGGCCTCCACGCGCCCGGGAAGCGTCGCAACGATGGCGCGGGTCATCTCGTCCTGAATGGCGAAGATATCCTGGAGCTGTCGGTCGTAGCGTTCGGCCCAGATGTGCCGATCGGTCTCCGCGTCGATCAGCTGTACCGTGACGCGGACGCGATCGCCCGCCTTTCGCACGCTGCCTTCGAGGACATAGTCGACCCCGAATTCGCGCGCGACCTCCTGTACCTTCACCGCCTTGCCCTTGTGCACGAAGGTCGAGTTGCGCGAGATCACGAGCAGATCGCGAAAACGCGACAGCTCCGTAATGATGTCCTCGCTGAGGCCGTCCGCAAAAAACTCCTGCTCCGGATCGCCGCTCATGTTGACGAGTGGCAATACGGCAATGGAGGGTTTTTTGGCGACCGCATTCGCCGCCGCCGCGGCATCCTGCGCGCCCTCCGGCGCGGCCATGAGGTCCGGCTCAAACCGGACCCGAAAGACGTGGATCGGCCGGGAGATGTTCTTCACGGTCTTTTCGCCGAGATCCTCGAACACCACGTCGTCCAGCCGGTGGTCGACCTGGTCGCGCACGGCGGCGGAGACGCAGATGCCGCCCGGTTCGGCAAGCACTTCGAGACGCGCGGCGACGTTGACACCGTCGCCGAAGATGTCGTCGTCCTCAACGATCACGTCGCCTAGATTGATGCCGATGCGAAACTGGATCCACCGTGCCGGCGAGACGTCCGTGTTGCGTCCCGCCATGCGACGTTGAACTTCCGTGGCGCACATCACCGCATCGACGACGCTGCGGAACTCGACCAGCATGCCATCGCCGGTGGTCTTGATGATGCGACCGTGATTCTTCGTGATAGCTGGATCGATGAGCTCAAGCCGATGGGTCTTGAGCCGCGCGAGCGTTCCCCTCTCGTCGGCCTCCATCAGCCGACTATAGCCGACCATGTCGGCGGCGAGGACCGCTGCGAGCCTACGCTCTGGTCCCGGGACTGACATCTTTGGTTCCCTTGCAGAACCATTCTAGCAGACGAGAGGCGTTCGCCAAGCTGGGGCGCCAAGCGCCCAGGGGCCTGCGTCTCACAGCATTCCGAGCGCCTGCATATAGGTTTCCAGGATCGTCTCGGCTTCGGCCCGCTCGTTGGCATCCTGCTTGCGCAGGCGCACGATAGTGCGCAGCGCCTTGGTGTCGAAGCCGTTGCCCTTGGCCTCCGCATAGACGTCGCGGATGTCGTCGGAGATCGTCTTCTTTTCCTCCTCCAACCGCTCGATGCGTTCGATGATGGCCTTGAGCTGATCTTTCGCAAATTTCGTCGCCGGCGCTTCCTTCACGGCGGCAGCAGAGGTGGCCATCCTGGTACTCCTGAAGTGAATTGTTGGGATTGGGAGGGAGGAAGCGCCGCACGCTTCATCACGCACCGCGTCCTCACGATTTCGAAAATGACCCTCAAGAGTGAGGCGCTTTCCGTCAAGGCGACATCGCGCTCATCCACAGCGCGCCCACAGGAGAAAGGGTTCCTGTTCGCGCATTTTAGGTGAACTCACGTCGTGAATCCGGCTTGCGCGGACGAAGGATTGAGGCTCGTCGAGAGGCACACAAGCCTTCCCGCGCCGGGTGCGGGCCCCAATGGGCCCAGGATCAATGAAGATCAATGCCCCGGATGAGACTTTTTCATCGCCGCGAGCTGCTCCGGAGTGGCCGTGCCCTGATGGGTGGCCTTCCAGGTCTCATAGGGCATTCCATAAATGGCCTCTCTGCTCTGGTCCTTGGTCATCGGAACGCCCTTGGCATCGGCCTCTTCCTTCAGCCAGTTGGACAGGCAGTTGCGGCAGAAGCCCGCAAGGTTCATCAGATCGATGTTCTGGACATCGGTGCGCGAGCGCAGATGCGCGACGAGGCGCCGAAAGGCGGCGGCTTCGAGTTCCGTTCTGGTTTTGTCGTCCATCGTCATGACCTGTTTTCGCTGTTTTTTGCGCCATTCCGCCAGTGCCCGGCGGACACGTCCAGATAAAAGATTACCGCTTTTAGATGGGGGCCTGTCACAGATTTTTCCATATCGCGACGCAAACAGCGCTGCTGATGCCGTCGATTGGTCAGGATCGGGCCCTAATGGCCCGCACGCCCCCTCGCCCGTTGACGACGCAGCCGCGCTCACGCGAAATCGTCAACAATTTGATATAGCCTCGTGGAATGACCGCAAAAGAATCGTTTCGACACGCCGGATTGTTCAGGCGCAGGGCCGCCGGATTATTGCCGGCCACGTTGTTCGCCGCGATGTGTCTTTGGAACGGCTCGGCCGCAGCCGACTTCCGCCTGTGCAACAACACCTCGAGCCGGGTCGGGATTGCGCTTGGCTACAAGGACGCCGAGGGGTGGACCACGGAAGGCTGGTGGAACGTGTCCTCCCGAAGCTGTGAAACCCTGCTGCGTGGCACCTTGGTCGCCCGGTATTATTATATCTATGCCCTCGACTACGACCGTGGCGGAGAATGGTCCGGACAGGCCTTTATGTGCTCGCGAGACAAGGAATTCACTATCAGGGGCGCCGATAATTGCCTGGCGCGCGGGTTCGACCGGACCGGCTATTTCGAGGTCGACACTGGCGACCAGCGCGCCTGGACCGTGCAGCTCACCGATTCCAACGAACAGCCGGCGCAGCGGGTGCCCGGCATTCCCGGCGGACTCGGACCAGGCGGAGCCGGAAACATTCCGGGCATGTCCAATTCGCCGGGCGGATTGCCCCCGGGCGCGACTGGTCTGCCGCCAGCCGCACCCGGGACCAGACCATGAGGCGTCTGCGCCGTATCAAGATTCTTGCAACGCTGGGCCCGGCCTCTTCAGACAGTGCGATGATCCGCCGCCTGTTCGAGGCCGGCGCCGATGTCTTTCGCATCAACATGAGCCACACCCCGCACGACAAGATGCGGGAACTGGTCAAGACCATCCGCAATGTCGAAAGCAGCTATGGCCGCCCGATCGGCATTCTCGTCGATCTGCAGGGACCGAAGCTGCGTCTGGGATCGTTCGCCGACGGCTCGACACAGCTTCATAACGGCCAGAGCTTCGTGCTCGATTCCGACAAGGCACCCGGCGACAACACGCGCGTGCAGCTTCCGCATCCGGAAATTCTCGCTTCGCTGAAACCCGGCCATGCGCTTCTGCTGGACGACGGCAAGGTGCGGCTGATCGCCGAGGAAACCTCTCCCGACCGCGCGGTCACACGTGTCGTGATCGGCGGCCGCATGTCGGACCGCAAGGGGGTCAGCCTGCCGGACACCGACCTGCCCGTCTCGGCGATGACGCCGAAGGACCGCGCCGATCTCGAGGCGGCGCTGGTGACCGGGGTCGACTGGATCGCGCTGTCTTTCGTGCAGCGTGCCGAGGATGTCGTCGAGGCCAGGAAAATGATCCGCGGCCGCGCGGCCGTCATGGCCAAGATCGAAAAGCCGCAGGCCATCGATCGGCTTGCGGACATCATCGAGGCCTCGGACGCGCTGATGGTGGCGCGCGGCGATCTCGGCGTCGAGCTGCCGCTGGAACGGGTGCCGAGCCTGCAGAAGCAGATGACGAGAATGGCGCGCCGCGCCGGCAAACCGGTGGTGATCGCCACGCAAATGCTGGAATCGATGATCCAGGCGCCGGTACCGACTCGCGCCGAAGTGTCCGACGTCGCGACTGCCGTCTATGAGGGCGCCGACGCCATCATGCTTTCGGCCGAATCGGCTGCCGGCAAATATCCGGTGGAGGCGGTCTCGACCATGAACCGCATCGGCGAGGAGGTCGAGCGCGACCCGACCTATCGCGGCGTGGTCAACGCGCAGCGCGTCGAACCCGAACCGACGGTTGGCGATGCGATTGCCGACGCGGCGCGCGTGATCGCCGAAACGCTCGACCTCTCGGCAATCATCTGCTGGACCAGTTCGGGATCGACGGCATTGCGGGTTGCGCGCGAGCGTCCGAAGCCGCCCGTGGTGGCGATCACGCCGAACCTTTCGACGGGGCGCAAGCTTTCCGCGGTCTGGGGCGTGCATTGCGTGGTCGCGGAAGATGCGAAGGATCTCGACGACATGGTGAGCCGCGCCGGGAGCATTGCCTTCCGCGACGGTTTTGCGAAAGCCGGACAACGCGTCATTATCGTCGCCGGCGTTCCGCTCGGCACGCCCGGCACCACCAACATGCTGCGCATCGCCTCCGTCGGCCCGGACAGCGACGCGGATATTTGAGGCGTCATTCCGGGGCAGCCCGCGGGGCTGAACCCGGAATCTCGAACCACCGCGTCCTCACTGACCAGTGGCCTCCCGTCAGACCAGCTTCGCATCCAGTGTGATCTTGGTGTTGAAGAGCTTCGACACCGGACATCCGGCCTTGGCCATGCCCGCGAGTTCCTGAAGTTTTGCGTTGTCCGCGCCGGGGACTTTGGCATTCAGCGTCAGATGCACCGAGGTGATGGAAAAACCATCGCCGACCTTTTCGAGCGTGACATCCGCCCTCGTTTCCATCTGCTCGGCGGTGAGCTTGGCCTCGCCGAGGATCAAGGACAGCGCCATGGTGAAGCAGGCCGCATGCGCCGCACCGATCAGTTCTTCTGGATTGGAGCCGGGCTTGCCCTCGAAGCGACTGGCGAAGCCGTAGGGATAATCCTTCAGCGCACCGCTCTTGGTAGATATCGCGCCCTTGCCGTCCTTGATGCCGCCTTGCCATTTGGCCGAACCGGATGTCGTCGTCATACGAGGCTCCGCAGGTTGGGGTTGAACGAGAGCCTTTAAGCCATCAAGGCTGCGGAATATGTCAACTCACGAGGGCGACATGAAACCCGCCGCCCGCAATCCCACGATACCGTCGAGCGTTACGCGCCGACCAATGCTTTTGCCGGGAGTCCCGCCTGCACCACGAGGCCGCGCGCGCGCGCGTCCATGACGCCGACGGCGCGCAGCGAAAGCAGCGTCACCGTTTGAACTGCGTCGCGCAGTTTCGCCGGATCGTCCAGATGATCGGGCGCCAACGGCCCGACAAGAGCTTCGTGCAGCGCGCCCAGCAAGGCGGTCGCAGCGAGTTGGGTGTCCTGCGCGGGCAGATGGCCGGCGCGCACGGCCGCCTCGATCCGGCTTGCGATTTCGCCAGCGATTTCACGACGACTCGCAAGCCTGGAGGCGGTGACGTCGACGTCGACCGGCTCCGCAAGGATGCCCCAGGCGAGCCTGCGCTGCGACAGCACGTGCACCGCGACAGTGGTCACCGCCGCGGCCAGAGCCGATGATGGTCCCGGCGCCGAGTCTGCGGCGCGCCGGATCGCACCCAATTCGTCGCGCGAGACCTCCGCTATCAATTCGGAAATCAGGTCGGCTTTGGAAGGAAAGTAGCGATAGACGGTTCCGGCGGCGACATTGGCGCGTACTGCAACGGGAGCGATCTGCACGGCGGCCATCCCGCCTTCGGCGGCTGCGTTCCGTGCGGCATTGAGGATAGCGCTGCGGCGCGCCGCGAGGCGTTTGACGACTTGATGGGTCCGCCGGTAGACCATGGCGCGTTTTCCGTCCCTTGCGCGCCCGGGCCCTCCATGGCCTCCTTGAGGCGAGCGTTCATTTTTTGGCGATTCGGAGCCGATCGCAGCAAGAACTGAACAACAATTCAGACCTGCTGACAAGATCGTAAATAAATGAATCTTCGCCGCTATCGGACAGTTGCGGCTACCGGTGATTGCATGCGCGCTTCGCGCCACCCCGCGCACAGGCGCCATCCGATCAAGGCCGTCACGACCAGCGTTGCGCCAAAGCCGGTCGGCGCGCCGAGCAACGGATAGATCATCAACGGCGCCACGACGAGACCCAACGCCGGCAGTTCATGACGCGCAAACCCCTCTTCCAATCCGACGCGGACCAAAAACGCCACCGCGATCGCGAGCACCATCAGGTCATAGAGAAAGAGATAAGGCGTGATCAGCAGCGCTCCTGCAGCGAGGCCGGCCGCCTTCAAGGGATAGCTGAGCTTCCGGCTGCGCCACATTATCGCCAGCACGATCGCGACCGCTCCGCTCATGATCCACTGGAACAGCCAGGCGAGTTGCTCGGTGCCTCCGAAATAACGGACGAGTGCGAAAATGCTTTGCATCTTGCCCCACGGCGCGCGGCCCTCGGTGAGGAACGCCTGGGAGAACATCGGCATCCAGTGAAAGAACGCCTGCCAGCTTTCGATGCCGAAGGCTAGCCACGACAAGCATGCAATCACAAGCGCAACGCTTCCGGCTGTGAAAAACACCTTCCACTGCGAGGCCGCGATCAACACGAGCGGGAACAGCAGTCCGTATTGCGGCTTGTAGCTCAAAAGCCCGAGGCAAATACCCGACAGCACCGGCCTCGTCGGCATCAGATAAAGCGTGCCACCGATCAAGGATGCGGTGAGAAACCCGTTCTGGCCCACGAGCGCATTGGTGAGCACCACCGGAAATGCCGCCGCGAGCAAGAAGCCGAAGCTGCAGCCGACGATCGCTCGCATGACGGCGAGATAGGGCACAAAACTCACCGCAGCCCAGCCGAAATAGGCTACCCCGTAGGGAAAATGCGCAAGCACGCTCGCTACGAACAGAAACGGCGGCGGATAATGCCAGGCGAAATTGCCGTCGTAGCTTTGCCCGAGGACGGCGAGTTGCACCTGCTTCTGGATGTCCCAGTCATAGGCAAGCGCGGGATGCCCGTCGAGCACGAGGCGACCCGCAGACCAGACGTTGACAAAATCGGTCGGGATGCCAAGTCCATTCTCGTCGAAAATCCACCAGTGTGAAATGAGCCCGGTCTGCAGCATCGACACGTTGAAGATGCTGAGCGCAAAGCACACGACAAGCAGCGCCGGAGGAATCGCGTTTTTCCCCAGGCCAATCGTCAGGGCGGATGTCGGCATCGCCATGCAAGTCCCCTTCGCGCGGTATGCGTTAGCGAACTGAAGCGCGACGGCTTCAGGTCGAATCGCCATCGCGCTTTAGTTTGTTGTTTGCGCATGATCTTTTCGGAAAACCGCTGCACACTTTTCCGGATCATGCTTTAGCAATAGGCTGGACTGGCTTTAGGAAATCTTAAGGTTTGGGAGCGCCTGCGCGGGATTTTTCCCCGCAAAGCCGAACTGCTTCGTTTCAGCCGAGAAAAGTTCGACTTCTAGGCAGTAGCACCCGAGCCCGACAGCGACGGCGCCTTGAGGCTGCGCATCAGTGCTGTGTACAACAACGCGCCGAGCGTGGCGCCGATCAGCCATCCCCAATCTCCGACACTGACGATGACACCATAGGCGCCGAGCAACGACAGCCCGATAGAGATCGAGCCTGCGATTGCGAGCGCGATCAGCGCCCTTCTGTTCCAGCCGCTTTCGAAATACAGCGAACCGTCCTTTGACATGGTGTAGAGATCCTCGAGCACGATGTGCTGGCGCTTTACCAGGTAATAGTCGGCAACCATAATGCCGAACATCGGTCCCAATGCTGCGCCGAAGACGCCGACAAAGATCGTGATTGCCTGCGGGCTCGAGACGAAGATCCACGGACATACCAGGACCGACAGGATCGAGGTGATCAGTCCGCCGAGGCGGAAATCGATTTTTTCCGGATAGAGGTTGGAAATGTCGTAAGCCGGCGAAACGAAGTTGGCGACGATGTTGATGCCCATGGTAGCAACGATGAAAGTGATGGCGCCGAGCGCCACCACCCAGGGATTGCCGATGCGCTCGACGATGCCGACGGGGTCCATGATCGCTTCCCCGAATACCTTCACCGTTCCGGCGGTGACGATGACGGTGACGACGGCAAAGACGATGAAATTCACCGGCAGCCCGAGGAAGTTTCCGAGCCTCATCGCCCTTTCATTTTTTGCAAAGCGCGCGAAGTCGCCAAAATTGAGCAGGAGCGCTGCGAAATAGGCCACGATCAGCATCGACGCGTTCGCCATCTGACCGATCGACGAGCCTTCGCCGCGGGTTCCCAATTGCAGCGAAAGGCTCGATAGCCCCGTCTGCGCCAGAATCCATATCGCGAGCCCAAACATCACAACGTAAACCACAGGTCCGCAGAAATCGATGAATCTACGGATCGTCTCCATGCCGTTGAGAAAGATCAGAAGCTGAAACAGCCACATGAACAGGAAGGAGAACCATCCGAGCGTCGTCAGGCCGAGAAAGCTCGAATGCATCAACGCTTCGGCTCCCGGATAAAATGTCAGCACCAGCACCTGCACCGCTTTTGAAGCGAAATACGTCTGCACGCCGTACCAGACGATGCCGACGATGCCGCGCAGGCTCGCCGCCAGGTTGGCGCCCATCACGCCGAACGAGATCCGCGCCACGACCGGAAATGGCGTGCCGTATTTCAGCGATGGGCCGCCGATCAGGTTCATCAGGAAGTAGACGGCGATGATGCCGACCACCATCGCCAGCAGCACTTCCCATCCCGTCAACCCAAGAAAGAACAGGCTGGCCGCGAATGTATAACCGCCGACCGAGTGCACATCCGACATCCACATCGCGAAGATGCTGAAGACGCCCCAGGTTCGTCCCGCCGGCGCCACCGGCGCCAGATCGTGGTTGTAGAGCTTTGGGTCGGCGCCGGGAACGGCAATGACGGGCGAGGCGTTTGCGTGACCTGACATAGGCTTCTCCCGGACACGGGGCTCGTGACTGAGACTGGCAGATTTTTTCGAGCAAGTCCCGCGCCAAAAGGTAGATGCGCACAATGGGAGCTGTCATTACGCGGCGCACCGAGGGGGCGAGTCTGAACGCGCCTCCCCAGTAGGCTCGGCTATCGATTGTCTTTCCGAATTACGAATTTCAGTCCGGACCAGACCTTGTCGATTGCACAAACCTTGATATCGACAAGGCCAAGAGCAAGCGCTGTATCGCGCACCACCACGTCCGTCAGGTCAGTCGCGAGACCTGACGATTTTTTCGGCCACGACACCCAGATCGTAGCATCGGGCGCCACGGCCTCGCGGCAGCTGCGCAGTTTGCCGGCGAGCCCTGCCGCTTGGGTGGCGAACACATGCACCATGTGGGGAAGCGGCTTCGGCCTGGTCGTGATCTTCACGCCGGCCGGCAGTGGGCCGACAAGCTTGCCGTATGCAGAAGGCGCGCCGTCGACCAAAATACAAAAGCCCGGCTTGATGCCGAGCTTCTGCACAACTGACTTGCCGGAATAACCAGCCATCGATTTCCGAAAGGCGGTTAAGCCTGCGGCTGCGGCTCCAGGCCGGCATCCGGATCGGGGCGCGGGCGCGGCTTGCCGGCCGGCGGCACCGCCGAGGTTCGCGGCGCGGTCGGCTCCAGCACCGACTCGCGGTTCGGCTTCTTGCCCTTGAGCAGCTCCTGAATTTCGTCGCCGGTCAGGGTTTCGTATTCGAGCAGG
>Ga0306920_100001776_pt1 | contig 26793 bp, 27 predicted proteins | sample flu12Cox44000170_FD_204666 | JGI IMG/M metagenome (GOLD analysis project Ga0306920, IMG submission 204666) | Lab enrichment of tropical soil microbial communities from Luquillo Experimental Forest, Puerto Rico - flux4day.12C.oxic.44.000.170 (v2)... | ecosystem: Environmental > Terrestrial >...
GCCGCCGGCCCACGTCCATAGTTGCTGGATCGTGCCGCCGCGATAGCGTCGCGTGTTGCTGATGTTCGGCTCCTGGCGCGTGAACACGAGCGTGCCGCCGTCCCAGGCGCCGTCCGCCGCCTGCGAGAGCGGAATCGTGCGCCGCGCGCCGCTCACCGGGTGCACCGCGAAGAGCTGGCCCGCGGGCAGCCCCGAGGCGCGCCTCGACGTGAACAGCACCTCGCCCTGCGGCGTCCAGCCCACGACCAGGTCGCGCAGCCCGTCCCACGTGAGCCGTTTCGGCAGCCCGCCCTCGAGCGGCATCACGTACACCTCGGTGGGCCCGTCGTACGTGGCCGAGAACGCGATCGTGTGCCCGTCGGGCGAGATCGCGGCGCGCGTCTCCTCGCCCAGGTGCGACGTGAGCCGCTGGGCGACGCCGCCCGCGAGCGGCACGCGCCAGAGATCGCCCTCGGCGGTGAACACGACCGTTCCCGCGTGCAGCGCCGGGAAGCGGTAGTAGCCGAGCGTGGCCTTGGAGGCCGCTGCCGCGGCGTCCGCGGCGTGGGACAGGGCGAGCAGCGACAGCGACAGCACGCACGCACGGAAGCGACGCATGACGGCGGCCCTCGGTGGTGGGGAATGGCGAAGCTGGGAATGTCGCATCGGGCGGCGCCACGGGCAACGTCCTAGATGGTCACGTCGGACTTCCGCACGTGGCCGCAGAAGATTCCGCCCATCTCGTGGGGACTGCTGCGGGCACACGCATGTGCCGATACCTCCGGGGGCGACTCGGGACAGGAGGGAGCCATGACGGGGACCGAAGACCTTCGCGGGCAGGAGTACGCCGCGCTGATGAACCGGGCGCGCGACCTGGAGCGGACGGCGCAGTGGATCTGGACCATCACCGCGATCGCGTGCGCGATGCTCCTCTCGGCCGCGATCGGCGTGCACAGCGCGGGGATGATGCTCCCGGTCGTGCTGTGCGCGGCGTTCGGCTACCGCGCGAACCGGTTCGCGCGCCGACGCGCGCGCCGGATCGAGGGCTACCTGCAGGAGTTCCACGAGACCGACCGGAGCGGCGCCCAGTGGCATGTGCGTCAGCGCCAGCTGGACGCCCTGCACGGCGTCCCGGCCGCCGCCGATTGGGGTCCGCTCGCGAGCTCGAACCTGCTCTCGTTCGTGTCCATCGTGCTCGCCTGGACGGTCGCTGATCTGTCGCCGCGCGGCGGCGTGATGGCCGGCATCACCACGATGGCGGGCATCGCCTTCTCCGTGCACTCGATCCTCGAGAGCATCCGGAGCACCCAGCCCGCGAACGCTGCGAGCTGGGCCCAGCTCAACGAGCCGCTGCGCGAGACCGCGCCGGCCGAGCAGCGGGCGGCTTCCGGGCGCTGACAGGCGTCACGTCACCCGCCCGATCGCCTACTTCGCGCTTCCTCCATTCGCCTTGCGGAACGCGTCGCGCTCCTTGCGCGCGAGCGTGAGCACGTCCTGCGGGATGCGCACGCCGGCCATGGCCGTGGCGAACTCCTCGGCCACCGACCGGAACTCGGCCTGGTTCGCCGGCGAGACGGCGTTCACCGTGAGCCCGCGCTTCTTCATCTCGCTCACGGCCGTGGTGTCCTGGCGCGGCACCTCGACCTCGAGCCGCTTCTCCATGCGGTCGCAAGCCGCCTGCACCTTCGAGCGGTCGGCCTCGGGAAGCTTGAGCCACGCGGCCTTGCTCATCACCAGCCCGCCCACGAGCGGCGCCATGCCCATGCCGATCATGTTCGGCGTCTGCCTGTACCACTGGAGCGTGAGGCCCAGCAGCGGCGTCGTCGGGTAGGCGTCGATCATCCCGGTCTGGAGGCCGGTCATGATGTCGGTCGCCGCGAGCGGCACGGGGTTGAAGCCCTTCGACTTCCACACACCCACCATCTCGTCGTCGCCCGTCCATGTGAACATCTTGGTGTGGCGCAGGCCGTCGACGGTCTCGATCGGCGCCTTGGTGAAGAAGTACACCCAGCCGCCGTGTCCCCACGACAGCAGGATGAAGCCCTTGGCCTCGAGCCGCTGCTTCAAGATCGGCTCGAGCTTGTCGAGCGTGGCGAAGAGCTCGGGGTAGGAGGTGAAGAACATGGGCACGTTGAACACGTTGAACGCGGGGTCGATGGACGCCAGGCCGGCGGTGGTGATCGCAGCCGCCTGCAGCTGCCCGATGCGCATCTTGCGCACGACGTCGGGCTCGTCACCGGCCACGCCGCCCGGGTAGACGCGCAGGGACACGCGGCCCTGCGTCGACGAGCTCCACTCGGCGCCCATGTCCCGCAGGGCCTTGTCCCAGACCGAGCCCTCGGGGACCAGAGTCGCCAGCTTGACGACGGATTGCGCACGCGCCGGGACGGGCGCAAGCGCGGGAGCGAGGCACGTTATCGAGAGGAGCAGCGCGGCGAGCGGTCGCCGGCCGCGATCACGGACGAGGGTCATCGTTTCTCCTGGGAGGAGGACGTGGAGTCGGGAGCAGGGGTGTCGTCGATGAAGAAGTCGGACTCTCGCTCGAGCAGCGACTTCGCCTTGCGTTGCAGGACGATCGTCTCCAGGCGCAACGAGGGATCCTTGTCGGGATCGAACTCGAGCGCGCGGTTGAGCAGCCGGCGGAACTCGGCGCGGTCCTGCTGCATCACCGACACGCTCGTCGCCAGCGTCACGTAGGGCGAAGGGCGGCGATCGCCGGAGATCTCCACGGCGCGCTGGAAGTGCCGGCGGGCCGACTCCACCGATCCGCCCATCGCCGGCGGCAGCGCGTCCAGCACGATCGCCGCCTCGTGGAACGCGCCGCCCTCGTAGCGCTCGTCCAGCGCCAGGCCGCGGTTCACGAGCTCGCGGATCGCCGGCAGGTCGGCGAGCATCTCCGGCCGGTCCTTGCCGAGCGAGATTGCCGAGCCCCAGCTCGCCGCGCACCAGTAGAGTGGCGCCAGGTCGCGCGCGTCGAGCTTCGCCGCCGCGCGCGCCGGGGCGAGCTTCAGCGAGTCGGCGATCCCGGGATGGCGCAGCGCCAGCGCGCGCAGCCCGTAGTCGCGCGCGCGGAGGTAGAGGAGGAACGCCCGCTCGTGGAGCGCGGTCGCGCGCGCGTAGTCGGTGTTCACGATCAGGTCGCCCTCGGTCTGGACGAACGCGTAGCTGTACTGCGTGAAGCCCTTGCACAGCGTCAGGAGCAACCCCTCGTGTTTCGGGAGCGACTGGAGCAGTGACTCCATGGTCTTCAGGCCGAACGGCAGCGCGTCGCGCACCAGCTCCGGGTCGTTGTCGGTGCCGAACACGTCAGGCCCCTTGGTGAGCGAGTCGGCCACGCTCTTCGTCGCCATCTTCTGGATGGAGCAGCCGGCGAGCGTCGCGCCGAGCGCGAGCAGCAGCGCGGCGGCGACGGCACGCGAGGCGTTGGGGCGGCGCGGGATCGGGGACGGGGCGATCAGGTCGGGACCTCCGGGACCGCACGGTGCCTGGGGGGCGCGAGAGCGGAACCCGAGCGGCGGCACAGCCGGGGAACCCGGCGGAGCCGGGTCCGGCAAGGCGTTCACGCTAGCGTGGCTCGTGGAAGTGTTCAAGGTCACCCCCGCGCGAGCGCGAAGTACGCTTCCACCACACGGTCCCCCCATAGGAACACCGCCATCGCGGCCGGAGCGAGGCAGGTGCCGAACGGCAGCTCGCTCTGCATCCCGCCGCGGCCGCGCAGCACGAGCACGCCGCCCGCGAGCGCGCCCACGAGCGCGGCGAGCGTGATCGCGAGGAACGCACCCACGGGGCCGAGCAGCGCGCCGAACATCGCGGCCAGCTTGATGTCGCCGCCGCCCATGCCCTCGCGCTTGCGGAACGTGCGCCAGATCCAGGCGAAGAGCCACAGGTAGCCGCTGCCCGCGACCATGCCGAGGAGCGCGTGCTGCGGCCCGGGGCCGAGCAGCGCGGCGGTCACGGCGAGCAGCGTGCCCGGGAGCGTGAGCGCGTCGGGCAGCAGCTTGAAATCCAGGTCGATCACGGTGAGCGCCACGAGCAGCCAGCCCCAGAGCAGCACCGGCGCCAGCTCCGCGACCAGGCCGAGATGCATCCACGCGAGCACCGCCCACGCGGCGCACGCGAGCTCGATCAGCGGGTAGCGCGCGCTCACCCCCGCGCGGCAGTACCGGCAACGCCCGCGCGCGAGCATCCAGCTCAGGACCGGCACCAGGTCGAGTGGGCCGAGTACGTGCCCGCACGAGGGGCAGCGCGAACGGCCCTGCACCCACGATTCGTGGCGCGGCAGCCGCCAAGCCAGCGCGGTCACACCGCTGCCGAAGATCGCCCCCAGGACACCAAGCGTGGCGCCGATGAACAGCGTACCGTCCGGTGCGAACAAGATCCCTCTCGTTGTCCCTTGTGTCCGTGGCGTGGGCCGGGCAGAATCCTACTCGTTCTCCCGCCGGCCCCGCGAGCCCACCACACCCATGCGCTTCGTCCTGTTCTCGGCCGTCGTCGTCAACAGCCTCGACCTGTTCGCCACCGCGATCGGCATCCACTGGTTCGGCAATCGCGAGGGGAACCCGTTGCTGGCTCCGGTCGTCCGGCAGTCGTGGATCGCCTTCGTGCTGCTGAAGGGCGCCCTCGTGCCGCTGCTGATCGTGCAGCTGTACCGTTATCGGCGGGACAACCCCGTGCTCGCCACCGCCGGGATGGGGATCGTGACGATCGCGCTCACGGTCGCGCTGGGCTGCTGGCTCGGCTGGATGGCGGCCGTGGTCACCGTGGGGCACCCCGCGGGCTTCTGAGGCGCCTGGCCGCCCTCGGCTCAGCGCTGCTGCTGCGGTTCCTGACCCGGCTCGGGCAGCAGGTGCGGCGTCACCTCGATGACCAGGTCGCGGTTGGTCGTGCTCGTGTTTTCGTGGCGGAAGAACGCCCCCAGGAACGGCACGTTGCCGAGGAACGGGACCTTCGTGAGATCCGTGGTCCTTTCCTGGTCCAGGATCCCGCCAATCAGCACCGAGCTGCCGTCCTTCAAGCGCACCGTGGTCTCCGCCTGGCGGGTGGCCACGACCGGCAGGTCTCCGGCGACGCCGCGGAATCCGGTCACCGTGCTCACCTCCGGCCGGATGTGCACGGTGATGTAGCCGTCGGCGTTAATGAGCGGCGTGATCGCCAGCTTGATGCCGACCTCCTCGATCTGGACGGTCTGCGTCGGCGCCGCTGCCCCGCCCGCGAACACCGTCTGGCTCACGAGGTAGGGGATGCGCTGGCCCGCGAGCATGCTCGCCTCCTTGCCGTTCAGCGTCACGAGCTTGGGCTGCGCCAGCACCTTGGCGTTGCCGTCGTGGATGAGCATGTCCACGAACGTCTGGAACACCATGGGGAGCCGCGTGAAGTTCCCGAGCTTCCAGATGTCGTACGTGCCGGGCGTATTGGGGAACACCTTCACCGTCGCGCCTGAGGCCGGATTGAGGAGGTTCCCCACGTTGACGGAGTCGTACGAGCCCTCGACGAACGTGTAGCCTTGGCGGTTCAAGAGATCCCAGTCGATGCCGAGCTTCTTCAGCCCATCCGTGCTCACCTCGACGACACGCGCCTCCAGCATCACCTGGCGTGCCGGCTTGTCCATCTCCAGCACGATGTGCTGGATCTCGGTGATGACCCGCGGGCTGGTGACGATGATCAGCCGGTTGCCGCCGGTGTCCACCTGGATCTTCTCCGCGATGGCCGACAACGCGGTCTTGACCTCGTTCGCGTCGGCATACTTGAGCTCGATCGTGTACGAGGAGAGCCCGGTCTCCTCGCTGAGTGACTTGGGCTCGGCGACGAGGATCGAGTTGCCGATCCGCTCGTAGGCGAGCCCCGCGGCGCGCACGACCAGGTTCACGGCCTGCTCCACCGGCACGTCCTTCAGGTGGATCGTGATGTGACCGCTCGCGACCGCGGGACCGGTGACGATGTTCAGGTTGCCCTTCTCGGCGAGGATCTTGAGCACGGCCGGCAGCAGCGCGTCGTCGGCGTCCAGGCTCACACGTGGCCCGAGGTCGATGTCCGCGCGGCCGTCGCCGGCGGGGCACAGCAGCGTCGCCGTGAGCGCGGCGAACACGAGCAGACGGATCAGCATGCGATTCACGTCATTCTCCGGGGTTACGACGTTGCAGCACCAGCGTGGCATCACCCCGACGCAGGCTCACCTGGTCGCGCGTGATGCTCACCACCTCGAACTCGTCGAACAATCCGCCTTCGCGGACGGTCCATTCGCGGTCCTTCCAGTGGACGAGCGCGCGCGGGTCGTTGTCCCACACGATCGCCGTCAGGATCGGCAGCGGGGGAGGCGCCGCCGGCCCGGGCGGTGGCGCGGGCTTGAGCGCCAGCGCGACGAGCGGCGCGCGCGCGGCGAACGGATCGCGCACCGCATCGAGCGACAGCCGCGGGTCGTGCCGGTCGAGGGCCCGGTCCACCGACTCGTAGACCGGCGGCACGGACACGGGCACGGCAGCCGCCTGCCAGCCATACGCGCCGGTCACGTGCAGCGCGGCGACGGTCTGCATGCTGGAGGCGACCAGCACGCTCAGCGCCACGAGCGGCGGCAGCCAGGACTCCGGGCCGCGGCTCACGACGTCTTCCCACTGCGCTTGAGGAACACGCGCACCACCTCGAGCCTCGAATCCACGAGCCCTCCGGGCATCGGCGCGAGCGACAGCCGCTCGATGCGGTAGAGCGCGTGCTCGCGCGCGAGCGTGTCGAGCAGCTTCACGATCTGGGCATAGCGCCCGCGTATGCGCAGCACGGCCCGCACCTCAACCGTGACCGGCGTCTGCGCCACGCTCCCCGGCTCCGACGCGGCCACGTTGATGCCGCAGGCGGCCGCGGCGCCTGCGAGCCCGCGGACCAGGTCGGTGGCGAGGAAGCCTGACTGCCCGAGCTGGTTCGCCTCCGATTCGGACAGCGAGTTCCTGCGCAGCATGTCGGTGACACGCGGCGGGAGCGGGGCGAGGACGAGACGGGGATCGAGCGCCGCCCCCAACTCGCCCGCGGCCTTCAGCTGCTGCTGGTAGCGGCCGGCGAGCGGCGCGAACACGAGCGAATGCACAGCCGAGAGCAGCGCCAGCACGAGCAGGGCGGCGAGCGCGGGCCAGAAACGCCGAAGCGGCTCGGTGGGGAGGGTCGCGGGGATCGACGTCATCGACACTCCACGACGAATTCGGCGTCGTGCCCGCTATCATGCGCACGCGCCGAGACGAGGCGCACCGAGTGGAACTGCGAGGCGAACAGCGAGTCGCGCGCGATCACCGCCACGAAATCGGTCGCGCCGGCCGTGCCGTCCGACCGTGGGTCCACGCGCAGCACGCCGTTCAAGAGGAGCTTCCGCTCGCCTCCGGAGACGCCGTCGGGATTGAACTGGATGCTGGTCAGGCGGGCGCCCTCGGGCAGCAACCGGGGCAGTGTGCCGAGCAGGTCGCGCCAGCGCCCGGCGTCGAGCACCCATGGCTCGATGGCCGCGACCGCGGCCGGTGACGCGACCCAGTCGGCGCCGCCCTGCCGGAGCGTGCGCTGGCGCGCGAGCTGGCGATCGAGCTGCTCCGTGCGCTTGCCGAGCGCCGCACAGTTGAGGCCGTAGAGGCCCAGCAGCACCGTGAGCGCGCCGAAGTACCCGAGCCATACGCCCAGCCCCACCGCGCGCCGCCGCGACTCGGTGCGCTCGCGCCGGAACGCCTCGCGGCGGAAGTTGATCTGGTACTGGGCGCTCATGCCGCCCTCAACGCGAGGCCATAGGCCTGAGTGAACTGCGGGCCGCCGGCCGCCGCGCGGCCGCCGCGCTCGTGCACGTCGAGCGGCGAGAACGGACTCACGGTCACGCCCGCGATTTCGCCCAGGCGCTCGGCGAGCCCGCCGAGTCGCGCCGTGCCGCCGCAGAGCCGCAACGTGAGCGCCTCCGGGAGCGCCGCGATCGTGCGGTAGAACGCGAACGAGCGCCGCAGCTCTTCGCACATGGACTCGACGGCCGAGCGAGCCGCGGCCGCCTCGGGGCCGGCCTGCGTGAGCGACGCGTTCGCGTCCAGCTTCCACGCCTCGGCGCGGTCCAGTCCGCAGCCGGTCGCGTCGGCCACCGCCTCGGTGAGCCTGGCGCCGCCCCATTCCAGTCGCCGCGTGAACAGCGGATGGCCGCGGTGGTGGAGCGAGAGCCACGACTCGAGATGGCCCACGTCCAGCAGCAGTCGCACGGCGCCATCGCCGTCCGCGTCGCGACCCGTCGCCTGCGCGAGCGCGTTCGCGAGCGCGAGCGGCGCCGCGTCGACGATGCCGGCCTCCACGCCCAGCTCGCGCAGCGGCGCGAGCGCGCGGTCGAGCCGCGCCTGCGACACCGTGGCGAGCAGAATGTCCAGCTTCCGCTCGGACGTGTTGCGCGCCAGGACCTGGTGGTCCAGCACCATGGAGTCGATGTCGAACGGAAGGTGCTTGCGCGCCTCGTAGCGAAGCGCCCCGCGGATCTCCGACTCGTCCATGAGCGGGAGCGCGATCTGCTTCACGATCACGTCGGGACCGGACACGCCGACCGAGATGCCGCGGAAGCCGCGCGCGGACAGGTTCGTGCGCGACGCGCAGTCGTCGATGAGGCCGGCAAGCACCGATGCGGTGGGCGGCTCGTCGCCCCCGGTGCGGGGCACGACCGCCTCGGCGAAGCGGCAGCGCGATCCGCTCGGGTGCATCGTCACGAGCTTGACGCTGTAGGTGCCCAGGTCCAGCCCCGCCCACAGGCCGGAGCCCATGCCCAGTCTCATCGCGGCTCCTTCACCGGGGCGTGGTCTCGACCCAGGTCTGACGTTCGGCGACCAGGTTCTTCCCGGCTCCGCCCGGGACCCAGGGCAACGCGCCTATCGAGAGCAGCTGGTCGGCGAGCGCGTCCATGGACGATGCGTCATAGCCCAGCCGGAACAGGTGGTAGTCATTGGGGCCGCCGATCGTGATCCGTCCCCCCGCGACGATCGAGACGGCCCGCGCGTCATGGTCCTGGTCCGCGTCGTTGTGCTGGATCACGCTCACGTCGCCCTGGCTCACGAGATAGACCTGCAGGTTGGAGCTCTTCAGCCTGAGGCCGCCCTTGAACCAGATGCCGGCGTTCGGATTGCTCGGGTCGCTGCCGTTCGCCTTGGCCACGATCACCAGCGTGCTCGGGATCGTGCTGTCCTCGAGATCGAAGGAAACCTGATCCTTGAAGCACACGCCTTTGGGCAGCACCCAGACCGCGATGCCGCGGACGTCGACGTCCAGATCGGCGCCTGTGTAAAACGTGTACGCATTGTAGGCGTTGAGCTGGTACCCGCTGTTCTCGCCTGCCAGCGTCGGTGATGAGGGCGATGTGAAGAATGTGGCCTTCGACGTCGAGCCCAGGAACTTGATGTCGTAGTCGTACCGGTCGCTGAGTTGGCACGCCGGCGTGGGATCCTGCGGCCCCGACGACATCGCCTGGTCCACGAACCCATCCGCCAGCGGAATCGGAGGCGAGCCGCGCTCGACCGGGCCCCCGGTCCGCCACGTGACGTTCCCGGTCCAGGCCGTGTCGGCATCGGAACTCACGGGTTGCCAGGCGCGACCGGAGAATTCCAGCACGGACGGGTCCGATGAGTTCTCGGTGTCGAGCGTGATGCCGGCGCCGGCGGCCAGCAGCCGCTGATAGGGATTCTCGACCGGGGTCGGGACGAAACGTGCCTGCAGTGTGCGCTCCACGCCACCGCTCCTCGCCGCGACCACGATGACCATCTTGCTGTTCCAGTCCACCGGGCCCGTCGACGTCGTATCGGTGGCGGAGCCGCTGCGCTGCTGGTAAGCGAGCGCGCTCGTGATGCCCATCTGCCCCTCGGCCAGGTGTGCCGCCTCCAGCGTCGAGTTACGCGCGAGCAGCGCCTTCACCAGCTCCATGCCGCTCTCCGAGTTCTGCAGCGACTGCTCGCGCGCCGCCGAGGCGACGAAGAACTGCGCCTCGTAGCTGGAGAGCGCGAACAGCGACAGCCCGAGGATGGTGAGCGCGAGCATGAACATGACCACGCCGACGAGGATGAACCCGCGCTCGTCCGGCACCGTATGTGAGACGGCGTTGCGCATCAGTTCATGAACACCGCGAACGTGCCCACTTCGACCGCGGATCCACTCGCCGTCCGCAGTCGAAGGTCCATGCGCACGGCTTTGTCGGTGCTCACCAGCTGGAACCGCTCGGCACGTGACACGATCATCGGTCCCGAGCTGGGCCCGCCGATCGTCGGGCCGGCGTGGATGAGCGAGTCGCTCGGGTCCCACCAGAAGTAATAGGACGGTGCCGTGTCGTCCACCTTCCGGTAGAGCGCCAGCTGCCAGTGCAGCGGGTCGGGCACCGGGAGCGCGTCGGCTCTCGCGGCCGCCCGCACGCTGTCGCGCACCGCGGCCGCCACGAGCGAGGCCTCGCGCTGCGTGATCGCCTGCGTCGAGGCGTCGAGCCAGAGTCCCTGGCTCGCCAGGTAGAAGCCCACGAGGCCGGCCATGATCATCGTGCCGATGATCATCACCGTGGCCACTTCGACGAGCGTGAGGCCGGCTTCGGCGCGGCCGGCGCGGTTCAGGGCGCCCACAGGCGCTCCAGCGACACCGAGTCCGACTGGGCGTTCCGCGTCCAGGTCACGGTCACGACGACGCGTTTCAAGTCCTGCGTTCCGGGCAGGTTCGGCTCGTCGTAGGGGAGCACGCGCCAGCTCGAGGCGCCGAGCGTGAGGCCTTCATAGAGGAACGGCGTGGGCGGCGAGACGTACCCGATCGCCATCGTCGGGTCGCCGCGCGGGACCAGCTGCAGAGCCTCGAGCTCGGACTGGGCCTCGCCGAGCGCCGCGCGCGCCACCTCGTAACGGTTCACGAGCCCGCGGCCCACGCCGAACGAATACGCGAGCCCGAGCACGGCGATCACCGAGACGGTGGCGCCGGTGAGCGCCTCCATCAGGGAGAAACCGCGTTCATTCAGGTTCGACGACGTCAACGCACACCACCACATCATCCGCGCCCGGCGCGCGTCCGTTGCCCGGGTTGCGGGAATTCAGGCACAACCGCCGTTCACTGCTCGTCCCAGTGCGGCCCCAACGTACGCGAGTAGGTGAGCGTCACGCCGCGACCCTGTGTCGCCGCGGATTTGCCTGTCGCCACCACCGTGAACCCCGTCGCCGGGTCCCCCGGGACGCTCGCCCTGATGTCCCAGTTCGCGAGCGCGTCCGTGAGGTCGCAGTTCAGCGTCTGGGCGGGCGAGCCGGCCTGCCCCGGGTTCTGGACGAAATTGTCGCCCGTGTAGACGCCGTGCAGCTGGTAGAAGGTCTGCTCGGCCGTGATGACCGCGCCGATGGCGCCCTTCGCCTCGGTGCGCTGCGCGTCCTTCACGTAGTTCACGTAGAGCGGCACCGCCACCGCGGCGAGGATCGCCACGATCACGATCACGACCATGAGCTCCATCAGCGTGAAGCCCGATTCACGTCTCCTCATAACGGCCCTCCTCCTCTCACGACGGCCCCAGCGTGCCCGATCGCATCGCGTGTCCGAGATTGAAGATCGGGAGGTACAGGGCCACCAGCATGAGCGCGATCACCAAGCCGAGCAGCACGATCGCCACCGGCTCCACGAGCGACGACAAGCCTTCGACCTTCGCGGTCACCCGCTGTTCGTAGAAGTCCGCCGTGCGGGTCAGCATCTCGTCGAGGCGGCCGGTCTCCTCGCCGGTCGCCGTCATCTGCACGAGCATGTCGGGAAACACGCCCGTGTCGGCCATGGCGCGCGCGAGTGACGAGCCGCCCTCGACCCGCGTGCGCACAGCGTCCACGGCGTGCCCGACCATGCGGTTGCCTGGCACGGGGCGCAGCACGCGCAGCGCGTAGAGGATGTTGGTTCCGCTGCCGACGAGGATCCCGAGCGTGCGCGCGTAGCGCGTCATCGCGTACATGCGCACGAGCGAGCCGAACAGCGGGATCCGGAACTTGAGCGCGTCGAAGCGCACGCGGCCATCCTCGCTCCGGAGCCACAGCCACAACGCAAGTCCGGCGAGGCCGGTAATCAGGACCACGAGGATCGCGTTGTGGGTCAGCGCGCGGCTGATCGCCAGCAGGAGCCGGGTGGGGGCGGGCAGCGTGACGCGGAAGCGCGAGTAGATGTCCGAGAACATTGGCACGATCTTGAAGAACATCGCCAGCAGCACGGCGCCCGCGAACGACAGGATGAACGTCGGGTAGCGGAGCGCGGCCTCGACCTTGAGCCGCAGCATCTCGGCCCGCTCCAGGTAGGCCGCCATCTGGCCGAGCACCTCGTCCAGCGAGCCGCTGACCTCGCCCGTCTGCACCAGGCTCACGAACACCTCGCCGAACGCGCGCGGGTGCCGGCCGAGCGCCATGGCCAGCGAGTCGCCCTTGGACACGTCGTCGCTCACCTGCTCGAGGATGCTCGATAGCCGGCGATCGTGATGGTCGCGCGCGATCGAGCGCAGCGCGCGCACGAGCGGCAGGCCCGCCGACATCATCGTCGCGAGCTGGCGGGCGAAGAGCGCCACGGATCCCGGCTGCACCGGCCGCCGGAGCAGCTGCTTCCAGCCCGGCTCCGGCGTCGCGTCGAAGCGGACGGGACGCGCGGCCCTGAGCGTCGCGGCCGCGCCATTCATGGCGCGCGGCTCGATCAGCACCGGGGTCAGGCGCATCTGCGACAGTGCGCGCAGCACCTCGTCCTCGGACGCGGCGACCTCGATGCCCTCGTGCGCGCGCCCCGACGTGTCCCGTGCCCGGTAGTAGTAGCTCGGCATCAGTCGGTGTCTCCCAGCGTCGCGGAGCGGACCTCGTCGAGCGTGGTGATCCCCTCGATCGCCTTGCGGATCCCCGCCTTGCGCAGCGTGATGAAGCCGTCCGCGATCGCCCGCTTCTTGATGTCGTCCTCGTTCGCGCCGTCCAGGACGAGCCGGCGGATGGGGCGGTTGAGCGCCAGCACCTCGAACAGCGCCACGCGGCCGGCGTAGCCCGTCTGCTTGCACGCCATGCAGCCGCGGCCGCGCGGCACCGGATGGCCGCGCAGCAGGTCGGCGTCGGGGCCGAACATCGCGAGCAGCTCCGGCTCCGGCAGCACCAGCTCCTTGCAGCGCTCGCAGACGCGGCGCACGAGACGCTGCGCCATCACCAGCGACATCGCCGAGCCCACGAGGTAGCGCGGCACGCCCATGTCGGCGAGACGCGTGAGCGTGCCGGGCGCGTCGTTCGCGTGCACGGTCGAGAACACGAGGTGGCCGGTGAGCGCGCTCTTCACCGCGATGTCGGCGGTCTCCGAGTCGCGGATCTCGCCGACCATGATCACGTCGGGATCCTGGCGCAGGATCGAGCGCAGCGCGCGCGCGAACGTCATGCCCACCTTCTGGTTCGCGTGCACCTGGGCCACGCCCTCGATGTGGTACTCGATCGGGTCCTCGACCGTGACCAGGTTGCGGTGGACGCTCTTGATGTCCTGGAGCGCGGAGTAGAGCGTCGTCGTCTTGCCCGATCCGGTCGGCCCGGAGATCAGGATCATGCCGTAGGGCTGGCGGATCGCGTCGCGGAACGCCTCCAGCGTCTCCCCCTCGAGCCCGAGGTTCTCGACGCGGCGCTCGAACGCGCTCTTGTCGAACAGCCGGAGCACGACCTTCTCGCCGTGCGACGTGGGCAGCGTCGAGACACGCAGGTCCACCTCGCGATCCGGCAGGTGCACGCTCAGGCGCCCGTCCTGCGGCAGGAGCCGCACCGCGATGTCCAGGTCGGCGAGCACCTTGATCCGCGAGATGATCGCCATCTGCAGGTTCTTGGGCGGCTTCATCACCTCGTGCAGAACGCCGTCGATTCGGAACCGGATCGTGACCCGGTCGCGGGCGGGCTCCACGTGGATGTCGCTCGCCCGCGCGTCGATGGCCTCCGCGATCATCAGGTTCACGAGCCGGACGACGGGCGCGTCCTCGACCTGCTGGCGCAGGGCGGCGAGGTCCACTTCCTCTTCGGCGCCAGTGGCGGTGACGTCGATGTTGTCCAGGATCGCGCCCAGGTGCTCGGTCGCGCGCAGCTCGGAATAGAACTGCTCGATCGCCTCGGCCACCTCGCTCGGCTGCGCCACCCACACGCGCAGCGCGCAGCCGGTGAGCGCGCGCAGGTGGTCGAGCGAGAGCACGTCGAGCGGATCCCCCACGGCGATCTCCAGCGTGTTGCCTTCGCGCGCGAGCGCGAGGACGTGGGCCTGGCGGGCGAGCTGCTCCGGCACCAGCTGCACCGCCTCGCGGTTCGCCCCTGTGAGCCGCTGGACGTCGGCGACCGGCAGCCCGAACTGCTGGGCCAGCGCCTGCACGACGTCGGCCTCGGTGAGGTAGCCCAGCCGCACGATCACCTGGCCGAGGCGCTCGCGTGGATCGGTGCGCGCGGCGAGCGCGTGCGCGACCTGCTCGGGCGTGAGCCCGGCGCGCTCCATGAGCAGCTCGCCGAGCCGGCGCGAGGCGGAGCGGGCGATCGTGCTCATCGCAGGTCCCTCCTGGCGCATGAGGTCGCCGGAACGGCGGCCGCCTCGCAGGTCCCTCCGCGCCGCGAGCGAACACGCGGGGGCGGAGCGACACGACGGGCAAGTGGGAAGTCGAGGTGCGGTGCCATGACGTGGAGAGACAAGTGGAACAGCCCAGAACCGCGAGCGGACGGCAGCGAGCGACGACCGCCCCGGCACGGCAGCAGCGCGGAGCGGCCTGGTCCGTGAGGAGTCCGCCGAGCTTCCCTTCGCGGCGGGCGACCTGGAGAGAGTGCAGTTCCACTGCACGGCCCTGCGCCTGCGGAAGAACCGTATCAAGAGGATACGGAGCCCGCCCGGCCCCCGTCAACGAATGGCCGCAACGTGAATGCGTTATGGGTGAAAGGCCCGACGGGGGCCTGCAGGCCGTGGCTCCGACCCGATGCGGGTTTCGCCTGAGCACACGTCGTTCGGCTGGACGTGATGGACCCAATGCGCAATGCCGGGCCCGCCGGGGCGGTGCAGTTCGCACGCCGGCCGGGAGGCTTGGGAACGTGACGCTCGGGTCATTGCCGCGGACTCAAGCGCGGATGTCGTATCGAGGCGTCGACTTGGAGCGACGCCGCATTCTGCCCGGTCCTCCCGGGCACGCATGGTGCAGTGACATCGGCGCCCATGCGCCCGACGCCATGGAATGCGCTCGCGACGCTCGCAGCCGCGCTGACCCTGATCGCGCTGGCGGCGCCGTCCACCCATGCCCAGGTCACCGAAACGGGCGTGACGCTGGCGTGGACCGCACCTGGGGACGACAGCCTCACCGGCCGCGCCACCCGCTACGACCTGCGCTGGTCCCGGTCGCCCATCACGTCGCTCGCCGACTTCACGTTGGCGACGCCGGTGGCGGGGCTGGCCGCGCCGCAGCCGGCCGGATCGCCCGAGACCGCGAGCGTCACCGGGCTCACGCCGGCCACGACCTACTGGTTCTCGCTGCGCACGTTCGACGAGGTGGGCAACGGCTCGGCCCTCTCGAACCTGGTCTCGGCGACGACGAGCGTGTCCACCGACGTCATCCGCCCGGCGAAGGTCCCGCTGGGGCTCGTCTCGAGCACGAACACCACCGTCACGCTGAAGTGGACGGACGTGGGCGACGACAGCCTGTCGGGTGTCGCGACCGCGGTCGAGGTGCGCTGGTTCACGTCGCCGATCGACGAGAGCAACTGGGACGCGGCGACATCCGTCTACGGCGAGCCCACGCCGGGCCCGGCAGGAACGCCAGAGCAGCTCGTCGTGAGCGGCCTCGACCGCACGCGCGACCTGTACTTCAGCGCGCGCGCGCGCGACGACGTCAACCGTCTCTCCGGCTGCGATACGTCGCTCATGGTGCCCCATCTGCTGGACACGGCGCCGCCGGCCACGCCCACAGGTGCGATGGCCTCGCTCGAGGGCGGCACGAACGTGCGCGTGCGCTGGAACGCGAACTCGGAGCCCGACCTCGCGGGCTACCTCGTGTACCGGGCGCTCGCCTCGAGCGGACCGTACGCACGCCTCACCGGCTCGCCCATCACCACGACGAACTACCTCGACACGACGGCGCCCGACACGCTCTCGATCTGGTACGGCCTCAGCGCGGTGGACGCCAGCGGCAACGAGAGCGCGCGCAGCGCGCCGCTGCGCGTCTTCCTGCGCGGCGGCGGGATCACGGCGTGGGACGCGGCCACGCCGTACCCGAACCCGAGCCGCGTGGGCACCACGGTGACGGTGCCGCTCTCGGTGCCGGCCGCGGGGCCCTACGACGCGCTGGTCGAGATCCAGGACGGCGCCGGCCAGCACGTTCGCGCGCTGCACGTGAACGGCGCCCCGCCCGGCGCGTACCTGTTGGTCTGGGACGGCCGCAACGACGCGGGGCGCGCCTGCGCGCCTGGCCTCTACCGCGTCTGGCTGCGCGTGTCCGGGCGGGCGAAGCTCGTGAAAATGGTGAGGACGCCGTGAGCCGCCGCACGGTCGTGGGGCGCACGCGGCTCGCGGCGTTCGCGACGTTCGCAGCGTACGCAGCGTTCGCGCTCTCGCCTGCGACGGCGCGCGCCGGCGGCGATGCCGCGGGGACCGCGGTGGGCAGCTTCCTCTCGATCGGCAATGGCACCTCCGTGCTCTCCATGGCCGGCGCGACGCTCGCGAGCGGCAACGACCTCGCGGCCGCGTCGTGGAACGTGGCCTCGCTCGCGCACCTCGATGCGCTCGAGTTCTCGCTCGCCCACGCGCCGCTTCCGGGCGGCGCGACGCAGGACTGGCTCGCCGGCGGTGGCCGGCTCGGCCACGCGGGCACGCGCTGGGGCGCGCAGGCGCTGTTCCATCGCGAGGGGGACATCGATGGCCGCGATGCCGCGAACAACCCCACGGGCACGTTCGCGGTGCAGGACATCGCGCTCGGCGCGAGCCTCGCCCAGCCGCTCGGGGCGTTCGTCACCGCCGGCGCCGGCATCGAGTGGGTGTACGAGTCGTACTACGTCACGGCCGGCTCGGGCGTGAGCTTCTCGACGGGCGTTCGCGCCGACGCGGGCCCGCTGGGCTTTGCGATCGCGGCGCGCCACATCGGCGGCGCGATGCACTACCCGAACGCGACCTACGACCTGCCCGCCGTGGTCGCGGGGGGCGTTTCGTGGACCGACGTGGCGCACGGCCTCCGCGTGAACGCCGACTTCGAGGCGCCGAGCCACTACTACGACACCGCGCGCTTCGGCGGCGAGTGGCTGTGGCACGAGCGCGTCGCGTTCCGCGCCGGCTACCGTCTCGCGCTCGGCGCGCCGAGCGACGCGACGGTGTCCGGGCCCACGTTCGGCATCGGCGCGGGTCTCGGCACGGTATGGATGGACTACTCGTTCCTGCTGGACGGCGGCGACACGGGCGGCGAGCACCGCGTGGGGCTCACGTTCCGCCCCGGCCTGCCCGCGCGCCTCACGGCGTTCGCGCCGCGCGAGCACTCGGCGCGGAAGCCGAAGCCCGTGCGCGCCGATGCAGCGCCCGTCCCGGCGCCCGCGACGCCCGCTCCGCCCTCCGCGCCGCAGCCGGCACCTGCTCGTGCGGCCACGGCTCCGGCGACGCAGCCGCCATCGGCCGCGCCGCCCGCTTCGGCAGCGCCGTCGCCGCCCGCGTCGTCCATGCCGATCACCCGGCCGGCGAGCGTGATCGTGATGGAGGGCGAGACGCTCAAGTCGATCGCGAGGCGCTGGGGCACCGACGTGACCACGATGATGATGCTCAACAACCTCGTGAGCGAGCAGGTGGCGGTCGGCCAGCGGCTGCGGATCCCGCCTGCATCGAAGCGCTGAACACGGTCGTCTTGACCGGGGCAACGCCAGGGACGTAGCTTCCGCCGCACCATTAGAAGGCGATGGAGTTCGCCTCGAAACGCCCGGCTTCCGAAGGCTGATGACTCCTGATCTCGATCGAGGTCGGGAGCGTTTTGTTTTCGGGCCGGGGCGGCGCCGTAGCCGGCCGTGGAGGGCTTCGATGTCCCGCGTGATGCCGTTCCTGTGGATCTCGCTGAGCGCGGTGCTTGGCGCCAACGCGCGCTACGTCGTCAACCAGCTGGCGGCGCGCTGGCTGGGGACGTCGTCCCGTACGGCGCGCCGGCCGTGAACCTGGCCGGGTGCCTCGCCGTCGGCGCCGTGGCGACGCTCGTGACCGGCCGGCTCATCGATCGGCCCGACGTCGACCGCCTGGTCGTGATCGTCGGCTTTCTCGGGTCGCTGACCACGTTCTCGTCATTCGCGTACTAGACGCACGCGCTCCTGAAGGACGGCGAGTGGGTGCGCGCGATCGCGAACGTCGTTCTGACCCTCGCGGGCGGGCTCGCGGGCGTGCGGGTATTCATCGGCGACTCGGACCGCCACGAGGGGCGGCCGCTTTACAAGGTGCTCGTGGAGCGGGCGCACGCCATGGGCGTCGCCGGCGCCACCGTGCTCCAGGGGCCGCTCGGGTTCGGCCGCCACTCGCGCATGCACACGGCCAAGCTCGCCGAGCTCTCGTCCGACCTGCCGGTGGTGATCGAGCTGGTCGACGCGCCCGCCGTCATCCAGGGCTTCATGGCCGAGGTGGACGCGCTCGTCCAGGAGGGGCTCGTGACGCTCGAGACCGTGCGCATCGTGCGCTACACGCCCGGCGGCTGAAGCCGGGCGGGCCGGCGTCAGAGCGGGAACGCGCCCTCGAACCTCGTGCCCAGCCCGAGCGCGCGCGCGTACTTCATCTGCTCCTCGAGGTGCGGCGGCATCGTGGCGTACACGTCCTGGAACATCGTCTCGATGCCGGGCGGCGGCAGCGCCTCGGCAGCGGTGATCGCCGCCGCCAGCTCGTCGTTGATCTCCGCCGTCCAGCGCTCGAGGTCGGCGTCGGCGAGGAGCTTCTTCGCGCGCATCCACTTCTCGAAGCGCGCGACCGGGTCGCGCTGCTCCCAGTGCTTCACCAGCTCGGCGTCGCGGTAGCGCGTCGGGTCGTCGCTCGACGAGTGGCCGCCCATGCGGAACGTCACCGACTCGACGAGCGTCGGACCGCCGCCTGACCGCGCGCGGTCCACGGCCTCGCGCTGGGCGGCGATCACCGCGAGCAGGTCGTTGCCGTCCACGCGCACGCCGGGCATGCCGTACGCCACCGCCTTCACCGCGATGCTGCTCGAGACGGTCTGCGCCGCGAGCGGCACCGAGATCGCCCACTGGTTGTTCTGGCAGAAGAACACCGCGGGCACCTTCCACACGGCCGCGAAGTTGAGCGCGGCGTGGAAGTCGCCCGTGGAGGTGCCGCCGTCGCCGATGTAGCCCACGCACACGGTGTCGTGCTTCTTGAGCTTCGCGGCGTATGCGGCGCCCATGGCCTGCGGGAGCTGCGTGCCGATCACGCTCGACCACGCGACCGAGTTCACGCGGCGATCGCTGAAGTGCATGGGCATCTGGCGGCCGATCAGCACGTCGCCCGAGTTGCCCATGAGCTGGCAGACGATTTCCTGGAGCGTCGTGCCCCGCCATAGGCAGACGCCGGTCTCGCGGAGCGCGTGGAAGATCCAGTCGCCGGGTTTCAGCGGATAGGCAGATCCCGTGACCGACGCCTCCTGGCCGGTCGCCATGCCGTAGAAGCCGATGCGGCCCTGCCGCTGGAGCGACAGCATGCGCGCGTCGAGGAGCCGCATCTTGAGCAGGTGGCGGTGGAGGGCGCGCAGGTCGTCGTCGGGGATCTTCGGCGGCGGCGCGACCTCGCGCCCCTGCTCGTCCAGCACGCGGCGGAGCGTCTCGTCCACGGCGACGGTCGCGGTCATCGGAGATCGTCCTCGTCGAGCCACGCCGCCGGCGACTGGAGCTTGTCGATCAGCGCGTAGAGGAAATCGGCGCCCACCGCGCCGTCGACGACGCGGTGGTCGAGCGAGAGCGAGAGGTTCCCGAGATCGCGCGCCACGATCTTGTCACCGACCACGGCGGGTTTCTTCGTCACCGCGTGTACGCCGAGGATCGCCACCTGTGGGTGGTGGAGGATCGGGGTCGCGAGCACGCCGCCCTTGGCGCCCGTGCTCGTCACGGTGAACGTGCCGCCCTGGAGCTCCTCGAGCTTCAGCTTGTGTTCGCGCGCCGCCTTCGCCAGCCGGTCGATCTCGCGCGCCAGCGCGAAGAGCCCGAGCTTGTCGGCGTCGTGGAGGATCGGCACCGTGAGCCCTTCGTCGGTCGCGGTGGCGAGCCCCAGGTGGAAGCGCTTCTTCATCACGATCTCGCCCGCCGCGTCGTCGAGCGAGCTGTTGAGGAGCGGGAACTCGCGCAGCACGGGCGGCAGCGCGCGGAAGACGTAGGCGAGGTACGTGAGCTTGGCGCCGGTGCGCTCCGCGGCGGCCGCATGCTGCGCGCGGTGCTCGACGAGCCCGGTGAAGTCGCACTCGGCGACGAACGTGAACTGCGCCGCGGTCGAGAGCGAGCGCCGCATGTGCTCGGCGATCTTCCGCCGCAGGCCGCGGAGCGGCGTGCGGGTTTCATTTGACGCCTGCGGCGCCTCCGGCACCGCCGTACCACGCGCGCTCGGCTTCGCGGTCGCGGCCGCCGCCGGGCCCGTGGTCGCGGCCGGGCCCGCACCCGCCGCGGCCTTCACGTCGTCGGCCGTGATCCGCCCGCCGGGGCCGGTGCCCACGAGTCTTTCGAGCGCCACGCCGAGTTCCTTCGCGAGCGCGCGCACGGCGGGCGTGGCCTCGATGCGCGGCGTGGCACCCGCCGCCATCGTCGCGGCCGGGGCGGACGCCGCGACCACGGATCCGCCGGCCACGGCATGCGCGGCGGCGGGAGCGGAGGCGGATCCCGCGGCGCCGCCGGCCACCGCGATGCTCACGAGCACGGTGCCCACCGCCACGACCGCGCCCTCCTCGACGTGGATCGACGCGATCGTGCCCGTGCGCGGCGATGGGATCTCCACGCTCGCCTTGTCGGTCATGACCTCGACCAGCGGCTGGTCCTCATTCACCGCGTCGCCCGGCTTCACGAGCCAGCGCACGACCTCGCCTTCGGCCACGCCCTCGCCGATGTCCGGCAGCTTCACGTCATAAGACGCCATGGTGGCTCCCTCACTCCACGAGGTCGAAACAGCCGATCAGGTGACGACGAGCATCGCGGTCAATACTCCATCACGCGCTCGAGCGCGGCGAACACGCGCTTCGCGTCGGGCAGGTAGGTGTGCTCGAGCGTGTACGGGAACGGCGTGTCGTATCCGGTCACGCGCAGCACCGGCGCCTGGAGGCTCGTGAGCGCCTGCTCGGCGAGCAGCGCGGACAGCTCGGCGCCGTAGCCGCACGTGCGGGGCGCCTCGTGCACGATCACCGCGCGCCCGGTGCGGCGCACGCTCGCGAGCACGGCCTCGGCGTCGAGCGGCAGCAGCGTGCGCAGGTCGATCACCTCGGCGCTCCAGCCGCGCGCCGCGGCCTGGTCCGCGGCCTCGAGCGCCACCGGCACCATGGCGCCGTAGGCGATCACGGTCACGTGCTCGCCCGCGCGCGCCACGCGTGCCTTGCCGATCGGCACCGTGAACGCGCCCTCGGCCACCTCCTCGCGCGTCGAGCGATAGAGGCGCTTGGGCTCGAGGAACATCACCGGGTCCGGCCCGTGGATCGCCGAGAGCAGCAGGCCCTTCGCGTCCGCCGGCGTGGACGGGATCACCACCTGAAGCCCGGTCGTGTGGCAGAAGTAGGCCTCCGGACTCTGCGAGTGGTAGAGGCCGCCGCGGATGCCGCCGCCGTAGGGCGCGCGCACCACGACGGGGCAGCTGTACTGGCCGGCGGACCGCCAGCGGAACTTCGCCAGCTCCGAGACGATCTGGTCGAACGCGGGGTAGATGAAGTCCACGAACTGGATCTCGGCCACCGGCCGGAGGCCGTAGAGCGCCATGCCGATCGCGCCGCCGACGATGCCGTTCTCGGCGAGCGGCGTGTCGAGCACGCGCTCGGGGCCGAACTCGGCCTGCAGCCCCTCGGTGACCCGGAACACGCCGCCGTTCTTGCCCACGTCCTCGCCCAGCACCACCACGTCCGGGTCCTCGCGCAGCGACAGCCGCAGCGCATCGGTGATGGCCTGGACCATGGTCATCTGCGGCATCGGGAGGCTCCGGCGGGGACGGTCGGGCACGGGTGAGGGTGCAGACCCGCGAGCCTAGCCGACCGTTCGCGGGACCGGCAAACTCGCCATGGCGGCGCGCCCAGGGCAAAGATTAGTCTGGACAAATCACCAAGTTAGTCGTAACTAATACGGGATGCCTCGTCTCGCTCAGGAACCGTCCGCGCGATCGGCCGTCAGCCGCTCCCGGCAGAACTACTTGAAGGCGCTGCTCCAGCTCGGCGGCGCCGTGCCCGTCTCGGCGCTGGCGCGCCGCCTGGGCGTGTCCGCGCCGAGCGTCACGAACATGCTCGCGCGGCTCGCCGAGGAGCGGCTCGTCGACCTGGGTCCGCGCGGGGCCGCGCGCCTCACGGCGTCGGGTGAGCGGGCCGCGCTGATGGTGCTCCGGCGCCACCGGCTGCTCGAGACGTTCCTCGCGCGCGTGCTGGCACTCGACTGGAGCGAGGTGCACGAAGACGCCGAGGAGCTCGAGCACCACGTGAGCGAGCGCGTCGTCGACGCGCTCGAGCGCTTCATGAGCCATCCGACCGAGGACCCGCACGGCCACCCGATCCCCGACCGCCAGGGCCGGCTGCCGCGGCGCGCGCTGTCGCCGCTCGCAGCGCTCCCTGAGGGCTCGCGCGCGCGCGTGCGCGAGGTGCGCGGCGGCGAGGACCGCGCGCGGCTCACGCGCTGGAAGCGGAGCGGGCTCGTGCCGGGGGCGCAGGTGCGCATGCTCGAGGCCCATCCCGAGGAGGGCGTGTTCACGCTCGAGATCGGCGGCCGCCGGCTCGTGAGCGGCCGCGAGGGGCTGGACGGGGTGATGATCGAGCGCCGCTCGCGGGGGAAGGCGTGAACAGCCGCCCACGCGAGGCGGTTTCCGACATGCACGGCACGGTGCGCGTGCCGGCGAGCCGCAGCTGGCTCCGGCGCATGCTCGCGTTCGCGGGGCCCGCCTACCTCGTGAGCGTGGGCTACATGGACCCGGGCAACTGGGCCACCGACCTGGCAGGCGGCTCCAAGTTCGGCTACCAGCTCGTCTGGGTGCTGGTCATGAGCAACCTGATGGCGGTGCTGCTCCAGACGCTCGCCGCGCGCCTCGGCGTCGTCACCGGGCGCGACCTCGCCCAGGCGTGCCGCGACTTCTATCCGCGGTTCATGGTGTGGCCGCTGTGGATCCTGTGCGAGATCGCGATCGTGGCCTGCGACCTCGCCGAGGTGCTCGGCGCGGCGATCGGCCTCCAGCTCCTGTTCGGCATCCCGCTGCTCGTGGGCGTGATCGTCACCGCGCTCGACGTGCTGCTGCTGCTCGTGCTCTCGAACTACGGAGTCCGGCGGCTCGAGGCGTTCATCATCATGCTCGTGGTGACGATCGGCGGCTGCTTCGCCGTGCAGATGGCGCTGTCGCAGCCCGACCTCGCGGCGATCCTCCACGCCGTCGTGCCGCGCGGCGCCGACGGCCGGGCGTCGCTGCTCGGCCGTGCACCCGACGGCAGCGTCACCGTGCTCGGGCTCCACAGCGAGTCGCTGTTCGTGGCCATGGGCATCCTCGGCGCCACCGTGATGCCGCACAACCTCTACCTGCACAGCGCGCTGGTCCAGAGCCGCGACATCGCGCCGACGCTCGAAGGCAAGCGTGAGGCGTGCCGGCTGAATCTCATCGACTCGACGATCGCACTCAACGCGGCGCTGTTCGTGAACGGCGCCATCCTCGTGCTCGCGGCGGCGGCGTTCCACCGCCACGGGTTCACCGACGTGGGCTCGCTGAAGGAGGCGCACCGGCTGTTGTCGCCGCTCCTCGGAACGGCCGCGCCCACGTTGTTCGCGATCGCGCTCCTGTGCTCGGGCCAGGCCAGCACCGTGACCGGCACGCTCGCCGGCCAGATCGTGATGGAGGGCTTTCTGCGCGTGCGCGTGCGGCCGTGGCTGCGCCGACTCGTGAGCCGCGGGCTCGCGGTGATCCCCGCGGCGATCGTCATCGTGGTCCAGGGCGAGCGCGGCGTAGACCAGCTGCTCGTGCTCTCGCAGGTGGCGCTGAGCCTACAGCTCTCGTTCGCCGTCATCCCGCTCGTGACGTTCACGAGCGACCGCCGCCACATGGGCACGTTCGCGAACCCGTGGTGGGTGCGCGTGCTCGCGATCGTGACCACGCTGGTCATCCTCACCCTGAACGGCAAGCTCGCGATGGAGACGATCAGGGGCTGGATCGGCGCGTCGCCGGGCGCATGGTGGGTGTGGGCGATCCTGGTGCCGTGCGCGCTGGGCCTCGTGGCGATGCTCGTCTACCTGCTCGCCGCGCCGTTCCTCGGGCACGGCGGCGTACGGCGCGCGTTCCCGGCGCTGGACCGGGCGCTGGTCGCGATGGGCTCGCGCGGCGCCCGGGCGCCGGCGATCACGCTCGGCGTCGAGACGAGTCGCTGGAGCTCGGGCAGCTACCGGCGGATCGCCGTGGCCGTGGAGCTGGCCGAGCCCGACGACAACGTGCTCCAGTTCCTGCGCCGCGCCGAGCTCGCGCCCGAGACCGAGCTGGTGTTCGTGCACGTGGCCGAGAGCGCCGCGAGCCAGTGGCTGGGCGAGCAGAGCCTCGACAGCGAGAGCCGCGAGGACACGGCCGCGCTCGAGGCGCTCTCGCTCGAGTTCGGCCAGCGGGGTGCGCGGGCCACGGTGCGGCTCGGCCACGGCGACCCCGCGCGCGAGATCGCGCGCATCGTGCGCGAGGAGCGCGCCGACCTGCTGGTGACGGGCTCGCACGGTCACAAGGGGCTCTCCGACGTGGTCTTCGGCGCCACCGTGTCGCGCGTGCGCCACCTGGTGGGCTGCCCGGTGCTCACCGTGCCGCCGCACCGGCGACCCTGACGGCGGGCCAGGCTCCGCTTGAGAACGCCACACGACCGCGGAGCCTGGATGCCACGCTTGGCGCCGTGGCTCGTGGCGTGCGCCGCCGCGATCGCGTGGCTCGTCCTGTCGCAGTCGGCACGGAACGATCTCGCCGGCGGCGACGAGGGCTACTACGGCACGATGACGCGCAACGTGCTCGCCTCGCGCGCCCAGCTCGTGTCGCCGTCACTGAGCCCGCTCGGTCCGCCGGGCGACAAGCCGCCGCTCTATCCGCTGCTGCTCGCCCCGTTCGTGCGCGCGTGGGGGCCGGTGCCGGCGGCGGTGCGGGCGCTCTCCGTGCCCTGCGCCACGCTGATCGCGGGCGGCCTGGGCGTGCTCGTGGCCGCGGCGGCGGGGTCCTGGACCGCGGTGTTCGCGGCGGCGCTGCTCGCGACGCTGCCGTCGTTCGCGGACGCGTCGCGAAGAGCGGCCGCCGAGCTGCCGCTCACCGCGCTCGCGACGCTGGCGCTGTTGGTGCTCGCCGCGGAGCCGCGCTCGCGCGCCCGCGCGGCGGTCGCCGGCGCCGGGCTCGGCCTCGCGTTCCTGTGCAAGCTCTGGCTCGTGGCGCCCGCGGCGCTCGCGGCGCTGGCGATGATCGCGCGTCGCGACCGCCGCACGCCGGGCGTGGCGGCCGCGCTCGTGGGCACGGCGCTCGCGGTCGGGGCCGCGCATCTCGTGGTGCTCCGCATCTTCGCCCCGAAGGTATTGGGCCACTGGCTCTACATCTACCTCGGTCGCTCGCTCGTGGAGCGCGTCAGGGGAGAGGGCTACGCCGACTACTGGCGTCTTCCTGCCGGGATGTACTGGGCGTTCGCCACGCGCGCGTTCGTACTCGTGCTGCCGTTCGTGGCCATCGGCGCGGAGAACGCGTGGAGACGGCGCGGCGAGCCCGTGCCACGCGCGCTGCTCGTGTGGAGCGCCGGGCTCCTCCTGCTGTCTCTGTTCCGCGTCAAGTCCGCCGGCTACGCGTACGTGGTGATGCCTTCGTGGGCGGCGCTCGCGGCGCTCGGCGTGGACGCGATCGCACGCGGCGTCCGGCCCTCGCCGTGGCCGCTCGTGGCCGGCGCGGCGCTCACGTCGCCGCTGGTCTCGGCGTGGGGAGCGCAGGGCCTGCCGCTCCCCGCATGGGCAACGGCGTGGGCGGCGGCCGCGGCGCTCGCGTGGCTCGCACGCCGGCCGCGCGCGCACGCGGAGAAGCTCGCCGCGGCGTGGGCGCTGCTCGCGCTCGCGTTCGGGTCTGCGCACAGCGCCGTCCGCCTCTCGGTGCCGTACCACACGCCCGGCTACGAGCGCGTCGCCGCCGCGATCGCGCCGCGGCTTGCCGGCATCCCGCCCAACGAGCCCAGCTTCGTCGCCCCAGAGGCGCCCGCGTTCGACTACTTCCTGTTCCGCACCGGGCTCTACTGGGGCACGCCGATCGCGCCGTGGACCGAGGCGCGTGCACGGGAGGTGCAGGCCGATCGCCGGCTGCGCGTGTTCATCGTGGACCCCACGCGCGACTTCTACGGTGGCTGGCCGGACAGCGCGACCGTCCGCTGGCTCGAGCACGAGACCACGGAGATCACCGCCCGCATGCCGCCGGGGCCCCATGGCGAGCGGCCGCTGCGAGTATTCGTCCGCTGAGTTGTGCTCCGAAGATTGCAGATGGCGCAAGAGGTGCAGTGATCCGGTGGCATGAGCCACCGCGGCGCTGCTTGGGCGCCCCCGTTCTGTCCCAACCCCCGCTGCCGATACCACATCGGCACAACCACTTCGTGGCATTGGGTGCGGGCCGGTTTCTTCCCGCGCCAGGCCGCCCCCCAGCGCATCCAGCGTTTCCGTTGTGAGCACTGCGGGCGCTACTTCTCCCGCCAGACCT
>Ga0306920_100001779_pt1 | contig 26775 bp, 29 predicted proteins | sample flu12Cox44000170_FD_204666 | JGI IMG/M metagenome (GOLD analysis project Ga0306920, IMG submission 204666) | Lab enrichment of tropical soil microbial communities from Luquillo Experimental Forest, Puerto Rico - flux4day.12C.oxic.44.000.170 (v2)... | ecosystem: Environmental > Terrestrial >...
ATATTCTCCTTGTTGGACTGGGGCGCCCCTTGGATCTTGCAATGCGGGGCGGATACCACCTTTTCTCCTAGGTCAGTACGCCCTGCTCGTCAGAAAGGTTTCAACGCGGCGAAATATCGCCTTTTAACACCAACCAAAATCCAGCAATCCGGAACTAACGCCTGCTTGTTTTGTTGGTGAGAAATCGCCATTGCACAAGTAATCCCCATCACCTTACCGAAAGACACCTGTTTTCGGGCAGGGCACACCTGCTTTCGCCGGGGCAGGTTCGCCTGTTCCTTACGGGTAAGCGCACCTGTGTTTCTCGTGGCAGGTTGTCACGAACTGCTGTGTTCGTGCGCGAGAGTGCTGACCTTCAGCCATACCAAACTTATCCCGATGCCTACGAGAGCGTCCTACGCGCCAGCGGTGGCCTTCTTAGAGGCGTTGTGGGGGCATTCTCGGAATACTCAAGACCGGCGCGAGAGACCACCAACCCTTTTGCTGGAAAAACCAAAATGGAAACGCCTTTGGCGGAAAACTCGGTGTGCGCGATATAACGAGTGTTGACCCGTGCCGGTCGAATGGGGGGCAATGGGGTGACCCGGAATGTAGGACCCGTTGGCGGTGACGATGCGGTGACTAACGATATGAGAAACGAGTCAATCTCTGTCTATAGGTGTCACTCTAGGTAGTCACTACACCGGCATGAAACCTAGTCATAGTGATAGGTTTGTCCATCATATACTATGACTGTCTATCCTTACTTTCGGCCTTCACAGTGCGGTAACCTGCGCTTCGCTGCGTAGTGAATCAAAGGCAGCGGCGCGCGCAACCACCGATAGAGCCGGGATTGGCGCCGACGATAACGGTCCAACGTTTCGGCATTGGAGTTGCGCGACTCTTCAGTCATGCGTTATTGGAGTTTTCTGCACGGTCTCAGAAGAGCACAATAAGCAACGTCGCAATCGGCCCAAGCAATAGAGAGAGCAGGAACCACAGCAATCCGCTCTTTTTCTTCCCCTGGGCCAGGCCGGCATTGATGAGCGCAAGAGTGCCCCATCCAACAAAATAAGGTGGTGCGAAGTAGACTTCATATCCGGTCGGAAACAGCGCCAGCAATGCGGTCATCCCTTTCTCCTCATATGCCATGAGCGCGACCTAGCCGCCCTTAGCCATTTTTCCTCCCATCGACTGTTACAGTTTCTCGTAAAACTCGCATGCTGAGCACGAGATATAAATCCCGCCGGGAACATTGCGCTCGCGGTCCTTCACCCGCTTCACGAGACGGGTGGGCTTGCCACATTTCGGGCAATCGGTACTCTTGGTGGTGTCCATGACCTTCTTGCGGTCAGCGGTTTTTGCGATCTTTGCCATTGCTCTCTCCTGGGAAGATTCCTCCGGACAAGCTTCACCCGCAAGTCCTTTAAGCCGCTCGATTCAGGAGGCAACACGAGTCGGCGTGAGTCGGGAAACTCAGCCGTCGCGAGATGCACACGTCTCAAGCTCACGTCCGCCACGGCGGACGGCTTCGACTGCAGGCGGGCGCCCTTATCGGGTTCCCGACGAACGCCGCTTTCGCGTTCAGCAGGTGAAGGCGCCACTCTCACTTCGTCGGATAGCTTGTTTATTCTACCTGAGTTGCCAGCCATCAGCGGCCAGTCGCCAGTCCCGCAAAGCAAACAGCCCTCGAATCTTTACAGACGATCGGTAAAACTGTACCGGAATCAGCAACTTACCTGTACAGGACCAATTCAGTCTCGCTTCAGACCCAGTCCATTGTGTGGAAAGTGCGTTCGCGGCAAAGTGCCACCTGTCAGCCGGAATCACCGGCCATCAGTCGTTCAGTGCCGGCCGCAGCTTGCGGATCGCCGTATTCAACCCGGTGTCAAAATCGACGAATGTATCGGCCGGCCAGAGCTTCTGCTGGAGCCCCTCGCGTGACACAACCTTGCCAGCGTTCGCGACAAGTTCGAGCAGGACGCAGAACGGTTGCTCCTGCAGCTTGAGCCGAATGCCATTCTTGCGCAGCTCTCGCTCGCGCTCTGAAAACTCGAACGGACCAAAGCGAAAGTTGCGATCGGAAACCTGGGGATACCCGGTGGCGGCCACGTGCCTCGATCCTTCTACGTGGCCGCATCGTACCGCGATTCGGACCGTGAGCGAAATGACTCTCAGTCCGGCCGCGCATACACCTCGAGGTACTCCGAGTCTACGATGGTGTGTGCCGCGTCGCCGCGATTGCGTTTCGTAAACTGCGCAGCCATCTCGCGGATGAAAGCATCCCGACGCTCGGGATCCAATTGCTGCATCAACATCACATTTGATCCACTGTATCGGCTAAAGTGCGTGCTGGCTTCGCTCGGACTTAAGGGGAGATCGAAGGTGAGCGTCCGCCTGCTTACCGTAACGGCTACTTCTTCACCAAATCGTGCGCGTACCACCGCTTCATCGCCCCACAACATTGGCGACTCCAGGCCTGCCGGTGGAGGCGAGTAGCGTGAGGTGATCTCGTGTCTTTCTGCAACGAAGCTGCCAGGCGTCCAACTCGCTATCGCGATCAAACCTCCGGGTCGGCACACGCGAAGCATTTCCGCTGCAACCAGCTTCGGTCGGGGTGCAAACATCGCCGCGAACATCGAAGTCACCACGTCGAACTCCCCGTGCTGGAACGGCAATGATTCCGCATCCGCCTCGCGGAAATCGATGTTCAGCCCTTCTCGTTGCGCCCAGGCGCGGGCTTGCTCGAGCAGGTTGGGAGCAATGTCCACAGCGGTGACGTGCGCACCGGCACGCGCTGCCGGGATGGACTGGTTGCCGGTGCCGCATCCCACGTCGAGCACCTTCATACCCGGTTGCAACTCCAGCCTTGTCACAAAGGCCTCGGCCTCAGCCTGGATCAGCGGCGCAATCTTGCCGAAGTCGCCAGCCATCCACGTGGCTTTTATTCGTTGCTTCAACTCAGCTAACTGCGGATTGCTTGTCATTGTTGTTCCCATACCGTTATGGATAATTGTCGCTCTTCCCGGGATGAGGAATTCATCGCAAGCCAGGTTCCTTTCGTCGCGGAGTGAGACTGGCCTTGGCTCGGTTGCGATCTAGGCATTTACAGAATGTACCCTATATTCGAACCACCGCGCGTCGGCGGTAGACTGTTAAGAACCATTATCCCGGCGTTAAGCTTATGCCTATGAAGATTCATGTCCAGATTCAGGATACCCGTCGGATTGTATCGTCTTCTTTGACCTTTCTCCTTCTGGTCATTCAGCTCTCCGCTGTGTCCGGCGGCCCCGAGTTCCCCGATCCCGGCCATCCCGGCATGAGTCGTGAGCAGCAGCGCCAACTCGGCTTGCAGGCGGCCGCGCAGGTTTACAAGCAGATGCCGGTACTGCCCGACACCAGTCCCGAGACGCAATACGTCCGTCAGCTCGGCCAGAAACTGGTTGCCACCATTCCACAGCAGTACTCGTGGCCTTTCGAGTTCCACGTGATCCCGCAGAAGGAAATCAACGCGTTCGCGCTGCCCGGCGGCCCGATGTTCATCAACGTCGGCACCATCACTGCCGCCCGCAACGAGGCAGAACTGGCCGGCGTCATGGCGCACGAGATGTCACACGTGTACATGCAGCACTCCGCTAAGCAGGCGAGTAAGGCGCAGACCACCGGTTTGCTCGCGGGACTCGCCGGCGCCGTCTTGGGCAGTGCGGTCGGCGGCCTCGGAGGCCAGCTCGCGCAAATGGGTGTGCAAATGGGGGCGCAGGGCCTAATGCTAAAGTATTCCCGAACTGACGAGTCGCAGGCCGACGCAGTCGGCGCAATCATCCTGTACAAGGCCGGCTACAACCCGCAAGCCATGGCTGAGTTTTTCAAGACGCTCGAAACAGAGAGTACGGGAGCACCACCGCAGTGGCTCAGCGACCACCCAAATCCTGGGAATCGCTCGCTCGCCATTGAACAGGAAATCAAGAACTGGCCTCCCAAGCAGTACGCTGCCGACAGCGCTGCCTTCCAGAAGACCAAGCAGCACGCGATGGGCGTGAAGATGTACACAGGCGAGGAGATCGCCCAAGGCGCCAAGTCCGGCCAGTGGGCCTCTCTGAATCAGAGGAATGGCGCGGTGTTTACCGGTGCGGCTGCGATGAATGCCAGCGCGTCCGTTCCTTCCAACTCCGCTCCACCTGCCGGACCCTCGTGGCAGAGCATTGCTCCCAGCCAGCAAATGAGGAGCGAGAATCTGGGTCCTTTGAGCCTGTCGTGGCCGGAAAATTGGCAGGTCGCGATGCCCAGGCAAGAGGGCGATTATGTCACCATTGCCCCAAAAGCCGGGGTCACCAGCTCGGGTATCGGCTATGGCGTATTGATTAACGGAATGCAGCCCTCCGGCAAGCGCACGAGTATCGACACAGTAACCAACGATCTAATTCGCGAGATTGCGCGCGCCAACTCCGCGAAACCCGCAGGCGACGTTCAGACCATCACTGTCGCCGGGGTGCAAGGTCGGTCGGTTGCACTACAGTCCACCTCGCCCTTCGCCGGAGCCAACGGTCAACCTCAGGAAGAGAGCGACTGGCTCGTCACTCTTCCCCGGCAGGATGGCTCAGTCCTGTACTTCGTGTTTGTCGCTCCGCAGTCACAGTTTGAACGGCTGCGACCGACATACGAGGCGATGCTGAAGAGCGTGCAGTTCTAGATGAATGCTAGCTGTCAGTTGTTAGGTAACCAGTAGCTCTCGGTCGCCAGTTGCCAGTTACCCGGCTTCGTCTTGTATCTGACAACCGGCTACTGAGAACTGATGTACAATCCCCGCCATGCCAAAATACGTAATCGAGCGCAACCTTCTGGGCGCCGGCAAACTCAAACCCGAAGAGCTGCAAGCCATCTCGCAGAAGTCGTGCGGAGTGATCCGCAACATCGGTCCGCAAATTCAGTGGGTGGAGAGTTTCGTTACCGGTGACAAAATCTACGGCATCTACATCGCGCCGGACGAAGTGACAGTTCGCCAGCACGCCCAACAGGGAGGCTTCCCCGCCAACAACGTCGCTGAACTGAAATCGCGCATCGACCCCACCACGGCGGAGTAGTCTTTTCAAGTTGCCAGATGCAAGCTCTCAAGGGCGCTGAGGAGTGAGATCCGACATGCTGCAAAACTACAAAGAGATTTTCTTTGGATTCGCTTTTGGTATTGCAGCGGTCTTTATCGATACCGGCATGGACGCCCTAATGAGCGGCAACAGTCTGAGTGATGAAATCGCAGAGCGTCCAGCCATGATGTTGTATCGTGCCGTCTTTGTCCTGTTGGGGTTAGTTTTGGGATGGCTGCTTTGGAAAAACAATCATCGCGAACGCGAGTTCCGGCAAATAACAGCAACTCTGCACAGGCTGCAGCAGGATTGCGAAAAACAAGCACTGCTGTTGCGAGCAACGTTACAAAATCTGTTGATTCGCGATGACGTCCACCTCAGCGATGCGGCTTCGCAATTGGTGCAACAGGCCTACCAGAAAACAGAGGACCTCCAGAGACTAGCTGAATTGAAGTTGCCGCCCGTTGACGCGTAGCCATCGGTCCGTTTATGGCATGACTCAGTCGCTGAGCGACGACGTGCCTTCTGGTCATTCCGGTTTTGGGAATTTGCCATCGTTCAAACGCCCTTGGGTCGCTCTGTCACAGCGAAGAATGGAGCCACATCGTCGTTCGTGATCGTGTAAAACTGGCAACACAGGCGTGCGAGTGCTATGTCGCGTTGCGTGACCATGTAACTTTGGATGATCCCCACACTAAACTTTTGCTCTTCTCTATACGGTAGCGGACTGACGAGTACCCTTTCTTGCATTTAAATCGCTGCATTCTTGTCGTAACTTGAGGCTGGCCCACTTGTCGTGAAGAATTTCTCTCGCTTCGTTCGGCCCGATTGTTTGTGATAGAGGCTGATGCTGTCTGCAGGCGCGAGCAACTCGTCGCCAACCGAGCTGGGGCTGAAATCGTCGGCCACAAAGCCGGCGAATCCGCGGGGGCAGACGAAGAGCGGAGGGGGACCCGAGTGCAGTCAGCCAGGTGGTCTGTGTATCACTGCGGGCGCGATGGCGCCGCGGGCTTAGTGAGTCCCCGCGCCTCCATCCACCAGTAGAACTCATCAATCCAGTGATCGCTCGAAGCACCCGTTTGCTTCATGCCGAAGCCGTGTCCGCCGGAGCTATAGATGTGCGCCTCAGGTTTTTGTCCTGCATGGATTAATCCGTTGTAGAACCTCGTTATTTCACCGAGCACCAGCGGATCATCCTGCGCCCACGCCATGAAAACGGGCGGCAGCTTCGCAGGGATCTTCGGCATGGCTGGTCCAAACGGCGCTCCGTAGATCGGCGCCGCAAAGTTGGGCTGCAAAGCTTCATCCGCCTGCAGGGCCGTCCCGCAAGTTACCGCCGCTCCCGCCGAGAACCCCACAAAGACAACTCGCTCCGGCGCGATACCCCACTCCTTTGCATGCTCTCGCACAAGCTTGATCGCCTGGACCCCATCCGCAATGCCGTACTTGCTGGCCTCGTCGAAATCCATGCCCTTAGGAATCCCTTCTCCCTTTTTCTCCATGATGCGGTACTTCAGCACGAACGCTGCGATGCCGCGCTGCTGCAACCATCGCGCCACATCGTTGCCCTCCACATCGATCGCCAGCGCGATAAAAGCTCCGCCCGGCGCGATGATCACCGCCGTACCCGTCGCTTTGCTCGGCTCCGGCAGATATGCCGTCAGCGTCGGCATGGTCACATTAAACAGCACGGTCCCAGTTCCCGGAACGTTTACCGAGTACTCTTTGTACGTCCACTTTTCCGACCCCGGCGCTGGTCCCGGCCACAGCTTCAACGTCTGCGCATAAGCGTGGCGCGCAACAAACAAAAGCAAAGCAAGCGTCAATGCTTTGCTCAGTTCTTTATTCGGCATAATACTCCCCGTCTGAGTCTGTTCAGTCCGTGTTGGCTCCGGGATCGCAGCGCTCGGCTGCCGCGCTCGGCGGCGAAAGAATTATGAAGCATTACCCGGATCCCAGGTCAGGCAATGTAATTGTTGCTATTGTTGCTGACTTGGGATTTCCGCCTCCTGCTCGCACCGCGTTTGACCGCTGTTCATCACCCCTGATACGTTCAATAGTTCGTCTTCACTTCTGGGGTGGCCCATATATTCCTTCTGTTGGAATAGGTGGGAACGACACGACATCACAGGACAAACTTCATCATGGCCATCAAATTCAAAGGCGTTGACTTCCTCGAAATCGACACGCTTTTCTCCGACGACGAGCGCCTTGTCCGCGACAACACCCGCCTCTTCATCGAAGAAAATCTTATCCCCATCATCGAACAGTGCAACCGTGAAGGACGCTTTCCCCGCGAGCTCATCAGGCCCATGGGCGAGCTCGGCTTCTACGGAGCGTCGCTGCAAGGCTACGGCTGCGCCGGCATGTCCGCCGTCGAATATGGCCTTATGACCCAGGAGCTCGAGCGCGGCGACAGCGGTGTGCGCTCCTTCGTCAGCGTGCAGTCCGGCCTGTGCATGTATCCCATCCACGCCTTCGGCAGCGAAGAGCAAAAACAGAGGTACCTGCCCAAGATGGCCAAGGGAGAAATCCTCGGCTGCTTCGGCCTCACCGAACCCGACGCTGGCTCCAACCCCGGCTCCATGCGCACGCGCGCCAGGAAAGACGGCAACACCTACGTCCTCAACGGCGAGAAGATGTGGATCACCTCCGGCTCCATCGCCAACATCGCCATCATCTGGGCCAGGGTCACCGAAGAAGACGATCGAATTCGCGGCTTCATCGTCCCCACCGACAGCCCCGGCTTCAAGGCCGCCGACGTCCACGGCAAGTGGTCGCTGCGCGCCTCCGTCACCTCCAGCCTCTCGTTGCAGGACGTCCGCATCCCCGCCGACTGCCTGCTACCCCTCTCCAAAGGACTCGGCTCGCCTCTCAATTGCCTTAATCAAGCGCGCTACGGCATCGCCTGGGGAGCTATCGGCGCCGCCATGGCCTGCTACGACTGCTCGCTGCAATACGCACAGTTCCGCAAGCAGTTCCACGACATGCCCATCGCCGGCCACCAGCTTGTGCAAGAGAAACTAGTCTGGATGGTTAGTGAAATAACTAAGGCCCAACTACTCGCACTACAAGTCGGTAGGTTGAAGGATGCGGGCAAGGTAAAGCCCTACCATATTTCTATGGCGAAGCGTAACAACGTTTGGATGGCTTTAGAATGCGCCCGCATGGGACGCGACATTCTAGGCGCCAACGGCATCGCCGACGAGTACCCCATCTTCCGCCACATGGCCAACCTGGAGTCCGTAAAAACCTACGAAGGCACCCACGACATCCATACCCTCATCATTGGCGAGCACATCACGGGGATTGCCGCGTTCTAGGTTTTGGTTGTGCCGGCGCCCGTGTCAAATATGCCGTCTTCTGACAGATCATCGTTATTCTACCAGTATGATATTATTGTGGCAGAATGGGCACAAAGATGGCCGTGGACAACGAAACCCGGATGCGTGTGAGCGAGAACGGTCGTGTCGTAATACCCGCCTCATTTCGCAAGGCCTTAGGCATTGAAATCGGCGATGAAGTCGTGCTTCAGCTTCACGATGACGAGCTGCGAATCACAACCCAAGAGAAACGTATTGAGCGTGCCCAGCAACGGGCCCGGAAGTATTTGAAACAGGGTGTCTCTCTCGTGGACGATCTTCTGGCTGAGAGGCGTAAGGCGGCGCGTAATGAATAAGGTGGTCCTCGATGCTTCCGTGATCCTGGCCGTTATTAACAGTGAGCCGGGACAGGAGCAACTGACTCCCGAACTGTTGAGCCGGTCAATTTGTGGCGCTGTGAATCTCGCCGAAGTGTACGGTAAATTGCTGAGCCGGGGCTGGCCACCCGATGAAGCATGGGAGGATGCTACCAGCCCCGTGCAACAGGTTCTGCCCTTCGATTCGCAGCAGGCCAGAATCGCCGGCGACCTCACGGAGCCAACCCGCCACCTCGGCCTCTCCCTAGGAGACCGCGCCTGCATCGCTTTGGCTCTTTCCCTCAGGGTCCCTTTGTTCACTGCCGAGAGAAATTGGAAAAAGTTGAAGCTGCAAGTGCCTATCCATGTCATCCGGTAGCTAGAACGATTGAGTAAGTTGGTTCGCATGAGACGCGATCTCTTCGGCGGCAACGGCATCGCCGACGAATGCCCCATGTTCGGCCACATAGCCAATCTGGAGTCCGTGAAAACCTATGAAGGCACCCACGACATTTTTACCCTGATCATCGGCGAGCACTTCACAGGAATCGCTGCACGCTAGCTTGCTGCTCGACCACGGTCCTATAATGTGAGGCGTACCGCCTCACATACCCGACGAAATAGCCAAATTGGCTGTGGCCTCGTTCCGATGAGCAACACTCGGAATCACGGAACAATTTGATCAAGAAGTTGTCTTATTCCCTGCGGCTCTCCCGCCCTTCACTGCAAGAAATTCTGTTGCTACCATCAGCGCGACCTTAAACGAATGGGAGTACGTCGCTAAAGTTTCCCGCCAGGTCGATGTCTTTGGACCTCGCCTTCCCAGAATGCGAACTCTCTTCAATGCACAAGACGGGCTGCGCGAGATTCTCAGCGCCGTCGCCGAAAGCCGCATCGACCTTATCGCGCCGGCACTCACCCTCTTCGCTCTTCAGCCAATCTCAGCGTCACTGCGGAGGGCCGCGCCAGGCCTAAGAAGACAAACGTGCAAGCTCCTTTATCGCAAATGCTTGCCTATAAGGCGCCTGAATTCACGAGCTTGCGCGGTCCGTGTATCCTGCTGAAACCGAGGAATTGGCACAGGGGGCAAAGCACGACTCCCCTTTGGGGAAATTGAAGGGTCTTTACCGATGACCAAAGAAGCAGACAACTTCGCCCGCTACCCAAGCCTTAGCGGCCGTGTTGTCCTGATCACGGGCGGAGTCACTGGCATTGGCGAAGCTATTGTGGAAGCGTTAGCGCGGCAAGCCGCCCGGGTGGCTTTCCTCGACATGCAGAAGGACGCCGCCGAAGCTCTCATCCGCCGTATCAGTGAAGCGGGCTTTCCACCCCCTCGATTCTTGGAATGCGATTTGACCGACACCGCGGCATCTCAGGCCGCGGTGTCCCGAGTGCTGGAAGTCTTGGGTGATGTCGATGTTCTCGTGAACAATGCCGGCAACGACACTCGTCACAGCATCGAAGAAGTGACTCCGGAGCTATGGGACCAGCTCATCGCGGTCAACCTGAAACAGCAATTCTTCATGTGCCAAAGCGTCATACCGAGTATGCGTAAGCTTGGGCGCGGCTCCATCATCAACTTGAGCTCCATTGCCTGGGCCATTCCGTCCACCAACGTGCCTGTGTACGTTACGGCGAAAGCCGCGATCGTCGGCATGACCCGCACCCTGGCGCACGAGCTTGGACCTCACAATATTCACGTCAATTGCGTGATGCCCGGATGTGTCTGGACCAAACGTCAGCAACGGCTCTGGTTCACTGGCGCCTACAAGGCCCAGATGCTGGAACGCCAGGCCCTCAAACGGCTGCTCCAGCCGCACGAAATCGCCAACCTAATTCTCTTCCTTGCCGCCGACGACAGCTCGGCCATCACCAACCAGTGTCACATCGCCGATGGCGGATGGATCTGATTCACTCAGTATGGCGTCCACTCCCCATCAGACTCGCGTAGTAGGTGAGGTTGAGAACGCAGACGCTGACTCCCGCGATGACGAGGACATTCGCGGAAACATCTGGATAGACCAGCTTGTCGAGATAATGCAGCAAGAATCCGCCCTGATAGGGCTCGATTCCGGCCCGCTGTCCGAGCCAGTTTTCCAGCAGGGTTAAAGGACACGGCCACACAAGTTCAGTCAGAATTCCCCAAATCAGCGAGACCATGTGCAGCAGCCGCAAAACTGGCCGCGAGCGCGCCACAAATGCGCCGAAGACCACCCCCAGAATAAAGAGCAGATGAATGAACAGCACCAGCGTCGCAAGCGCCGAATAGACTTGCGTAATGATGACCGCCCCTGCCATACAGAGAAAAACTTTACGCGGCCCTTCACAACCGCCGGCCGCTACCGAATCGGCTCGGCTGCATCGACCATCAAAGACAGTGAAGCAAGGATTTCAGCAAACGAGGTGCGCCATGCCACAGGTTTCGGCTCAGGAGTTTGAGCGGCTGCCGTTGCGGGTTCACGCGTTCCTGGCCGGAGTGCCTCTGCACGATGTTTGGGCGATCGATCTGCCACATGCGCGCGCCGGAATCACGCTCCACGAGTTCTTGCGCGCCACGCGCAGCCGTCCCTGCTCCCCTTCAACGCTGGTACGCATGCTGGTCAGGATTCGTCTTTTCGTTGGACGAATCTTCGGTTGGGACCGGGAGCCGACTGCAACCGCAGCGGAGAGCTTCACGACGCGGCTGACAGCAACCGACCGCTTGAGGTCGCTCACGCCGGCGAGTACACAAGAGGGCCCCTTTCGCGTCGTGTACTGCTTCGAAAACGAGCAGCTCCTCGAGTTGGCCAACCGCACTGCTCATGCCGGTGCACTAAGCGCCCTGGTCGAAACCGCAAACGCCTACCGCTTCTACTTCGGTGTCTACGTGCGCCGTGTCAGCCGGTTTACGCCGGTCTACATGGCCGCGATCGACCCGTTTCGCAAACTCGTAGTGTACCCGTCGCTCTTGCGTAGTGTTCAAGCCAACTGGAACCAAGCGTTCCGCACAGGCTGATGGTGGTTGGGCTATCGAGCCTAATCCAAAAACTGCAGCCACACCCGATCCTTTAGCTGTTAGGAGACCCCTTTGGGCACGGCAAAGGCATAGGAGTGGAACAAAGCAATCGGAAGCCAAGCGTTTCTCACGCTGCTGTTTTTTCTTCCGCCTTCAGCTGCTTCAAAATCCCCTCAATCACCAGACAGCGCGACTGCAACTCGTGTTTAAACTCGCGGTGGTCGGTGCGTGCAATCTCGTGAATCAGGTTGGTGTACCGCTCCTCCAGGATTTCCAGCAGCAGGCGCGCTTCCTCTTCTTTTAACCGGAGTTCCATGGCGTCTGTCCTGTCAACATCAAAAGGCCGGTGCAGCGGCTGATACCGCTCACGTTCGCCTTCAACCCTAGTTTAAGCGCCCCGCTGGCCTGAGGTGCGCCAAATTCGGCACCTCCTGCCATTTTAGGCGCAGCGCGTAGCCCCACGGTCACCGTACTGATTGAAATGGATGGGTGGGCACTGATGTTCTTCGTTTGGCAATGAGTGGCCATTGCCGATCGTTGTCCGACCAATTCGCTCAGTTCCGTCACCACCCCAGTATCGGGTGCGCAATCGCCTGCCACCACGCCGGATTTGCCTTCCAGGCGTACACCGCAACACTCTGCAAGACGATCAGCGCAGGAAGCGCGTAAAGATATACCTTGTGCACGCGACCATCGACAATGAGATCGCGCATCACACCAAGCAGGATCAGACAATCCAAGCCGACATAGAAGATGCTGTGGTTGAACCAAAAATCAAATCGGCCGATAGCGGCGTCCATGAGTCCACAAGTAGCGATGAAGATGAGCCGGCGATGGTATTCTGGCCGCTTCTTCCAATAAATCGCGAGCGCAATGAGCGTGCCGAAGGCGATCATGTCGTAGAGCGGAATGGCCAAGAAGGCATCTGCATCTTTCTGGTGAAGCACGGCAGTATCAAAGCGGGCCATGACCACCGCGATGGTAAGACCCAGCGCAACCATGATCGTGGCGAGCCCAGCTCCAAACCAGCCAAGGGTTCGATGCACGCTCACCTTGTGCACGCGCACCAGTGCCGACTGAACCATAAAGAAAACGATCCACGTTGAGAATGCGGCGCCATGCATCCAGAGCAGCAACGGTCTAGGCGGGTTGGCGTGGAAGAGATTGTTATCGACCGTCTTGCTGAAACCCCACCCAACCAGCGCCGCAAACAGCAGCGACATACAGAAATAGAAGTAGCGGCTCAAAAACAATTTGCGCTGGGTAATCGCTCTCGTGGGTTTTTCAGCACGAACAGCCAGCTCCACATTGCCGGTTGTCATGAGGCTCTCGCTTTCCAATGCCCTGCCCTTGCGACTCTTGGTACTGCAGCCGCATCCCGTCGTCGCCGATCCGCACCTAATCGCTGGATGTTTATTGGGGACCTGGGAATTAGTTGCAATACATTAAGCCGACTGTGCTTCGGCAATGCAAGAAAAAAACGTATTGGCGATGGCAGATGAAAGCTGCAGCGCTCGGCCCAGCTCGCCTAGGTGGTCCCGCGCCCCGCACCAAGGTCTAAGGCTCTTTCCACTTCTGCGCCATCAATTCTCGAATTTAGAGGTAGATACCTAGACGGCGCTAGCGTTGCTGCCGTTGACTCTTGAGTGAGTGCTCAAGCACGTTCACACGCAGTGGCAGAAAGCGCCATGGCTCCTACGTGCTTGAGATCGACAACTCGACACTACTGCTTTGGGGTATTCGAAGCCGCAGATGTCTGAGGCGCAGCGTTGGCAGCAGACGGACTGGAATTTGCGTTGCTTGTCGGCGCTGCAGGTTTCTTCGGGGCGGATCTTTTCTTGGGCGCGGGTTTCTTCTCCAATTCGGCCTGGGCGAGTACAACCTGCTTTCGCGCCTCGGCGGTCGCGGCCTCTGCCAACTCTAACTTTTGCTGCTGATTCTTGAGTTCGGCTCGCAACTGCTTCAGCTCGAATTGTGTCGATGCCGTCAGGTCCTCCAGATTCGCGCCGAGATTTCGACGAACGGAACTCAAGGTGCGCAACTGCGCCGACAGGTTCTCGTATTGGCCTTTCTGACCAAAGACTCGCGTCGATTCCGTGACTGCGTCGAAGACATCGTAGAGAGCATTCACGTCGCGGTACAGTTTGAACTGAGCGTTAACGTCATTTGGCGTGGCCCGAGCCGCTTCGATGAGGCCGGGCAACGCTGCCGTCAGGTTGCGGCGCAAAGACTCGGCATTGGATTGAGCCGCATTCTTGGCGGCGCCGTTCGCCTTCCATTTGTCGATGTGGAGCGCAGCGATTTCTTGTGCTGACTCGGAAGCAAAGTTCTGGAGCCGCTCGAGGTCGGCCGTAAGAGATGCCGAATTGCCTGTCGGGGCATTGTCCGCCGAGTTGGCGGGCGACGCTTGCGGCGATTGGGCCCAAATGGCTGCGCAGAGTGCGATCAACAGCAGGACGTACGAAGCGAGTTTCATATTCATCCCCGGGACGCTCGTTGAGGACGAAATGGAGCAAGGGCAGTACTTAGTGTAACTCAACAGAGATGCTTTACTGCGCCGAAATTAAGTGGCGGCCTGATTCTAGAGGAGTGTCGCCCCAGGCCTCAAATTGCGCGCGGCACGCTCCGCACACAAGTATAAATCGCAGGCTTGCTTCCTCCCTCATAGCCCTGTGGTCACGGCGAGTGCTGGATTAATTGAATCGCAGCATACGTGTCGTCATCTAGTGCGTCAACTGTCCTTGGGTCCCTCGGGTCCCGCTGACTCCCTGGTATCTGGGAAAAACATCATGAGTTTGGGCCTTGTGCTATTGCTGACCTTTCTGATTGGCCTAGTGTCGGGGCTGCGGACTTTCACCGGTACAGCCGCGGTATGCTGGGCCGCATATCTGGGATGGATTAACCTCGCCGGCTCCCCGGTGGCATTCATGGGCTCCAAGTGGGCGCTGGGACTGTTCACCTTACTTGCGCTGGTCGAATACGTCATCGATCAACTACCCAGTACGCCAGCGCGCACTGTTGCGACGCAGTTCGGTGCGCGGTTGGTGCTGGGCATGCTTGCAGGCGCAACGCTCGCAATCGGTGGAGGAGCGTCCTGGCTGGTTGGCGTGATCTGCGCGGCCATCGGAGTGCTGGCCGGAACCTTCGGGGGCTATAGGGCGCGAGTTGGACTCGTCAACGCCTTGAAGGTACCTGATATTGCGGTTGCGATTCCCGAAGATCTGATTGCTATAGGCTTAGGCTTCTTCGCCGTTTCGCGATTCTGAATTAATCGCCGATGGGAACGCTAGTTTGCTTCCCTCTTAACTACTCTAGAATCTTCGGGGCGTTTTATGTCCACCAACCAGCACTATGACGCGATTGTCATCGGATCGGGACAGGCAGGCACGCCGCTCTGCACGGCATTGGCAGGAGTGGGGCTGCGCACTGCATTGATTGAGCGCGAACATGTCGGCGGAACCTGCATAAATGAAGGGTGTACTCCCACAAAGACCATGGTGGCCAGCGGACGCGTTGCCTACTTGGCCAGGCGTGGGCCCGATTACGGTGTACAGACCGGCGATGTTCGGATCGACATGCAACGGGTTCGGCAGCGCAAGCGCGAAATCGTGACGAGTTTTCGCTGTGGCAATCAGACGCAGATCGAGAACGCCAAAAACCTAGATCTAATCTTCGGTGAAGCCAGCTTTACCAGTCCAAAGTCTGTGACTGTCGCGTTGCGAACCGGCGAGAGCGTCGAATTCACTGCAGACCGCTTCTTCCTCAACCCTGGAGCACGCCCCGCTGTCCCCATGCTAGATGGACTGAACGACGTACCATTTCTCAACAGCACCTCAATCATGGAACTGGACGCGGTCCCCGAACACCTGATGATCCTCGGTGGCGGTTACGTCGGTCTGGAATTCGGGCAACTGTTTCGGCGCTTTGGCAGCAAGGTCACGATCATTCAAACGGATACGCAGTTGTTAGCGCGCGAAGATCCCGATGTCGCCCAAGAGATCGCGAAAATCCTGGAAGAAGACGGCGTCTCGGTTCACTTGAGTGCACGTGCCAAGCGGGTCGCTCGTGATGGGAGCGGAATTCGTTTGGACGTTGAGAAGCCCAACGTCACGTTCTCGCTATTGGGTTCGCATCTTCTGGTGGCAACAGGACGCACCCCCAACAGCGACACACTGCACCTGGAAACCGCGGGAGTCAAGACGGACGACCATGGCTTTATCAAGGTGAACGAACGCCTGGAGACCACCGCACTCGGTATTTATGCCCTTGGCGACGTGAAAGGCGGCCCGGCATTCACACACATCTCCTACGACGACTTTCGCATCATTCGTACAAACGTCATCGAGAAAGGCAACGCAACCACGGAGGGCCGGATGGTACCGTACACGGTCTTCGTTGACCCGCAACTCGGGCGGATCGGCATCACCGAGAAGGAAGCACGGGTGCAGAAACGGAATTATCGCGTTGCCAAGATGCCGATGAGTAACGTGGCACGTGCTGTGGAAGTGGATGAAGCCCGTGGCTTCATGAAAGCTGTTGTGGACGCCGGCACCGGTCAGATTTTAGGCGCAGCCATACTGGGCATTGAGGGTGGGGAGATTATGGCTATGCTGGAGGTGGCCATGATGGGCCGGATTCCCTTCCCCGTTTTGCGCGAGGCCATTTTCGCGCATCCAACACTGGCGGAATCGCTCAACAATTTGTTTACTCATTTTGAGTGATAAAGAGTAAGTCGCCGCTGCATAAGCTATCGATAGGCAATGCCGTTTTCTTCCAGCCACTGCTTCGCGACCCGCTCGTATTCGGCCTCGCGGTAGCGGAACCAGGCCTGCTCAAGTTCGAATCGGCGTATCGCATCTTTGAATCGCCGAAATGCGCCTGCGCCGTGCACCGCCGATTCCAGCTCTTGACGACACTTGCACTGTTCCTGCTCGAGGGCGAAGTCCTGCATCATTCGCCACTCGTCGATGTGTACCCGATCCGGCAACTCGAGAATGCGATCGTCTTCCAAGGCACGCTTGATCTTCGGCAGCATCTCCTTCATCCATTCCGGGAATCGCTCCCACTCACCCCTCACGGCAAGGCTCGCTTCCTCCCTGTTAAAGGTGATTATTTCTCCTGTGTCCGGATCGAGATAGGAACTCAGCTCATCGCTTTGTAAATCGAGTGCCTCGACCACATCTCGCAAAGACACGACCACCATCTCCTCGTCCCCTTGGCGTGCAGGATTTTTACCTAGCGATGTTACTGCCAGTTGTCATACCTGAGCCACAAACTTCCACAGGCTTCAGGATGCCGGCGCGTCAGGGCGTCGCCAGGTTTCCGTTGCAGATTGGCTCCAGGTGAGCATCTACAGGGGGACGCTCTGGTTCGTGGGGAACGAGATGGAAAGGACGGAACGGCTGCGGTCCACCGCGTTGACTGCGCCGAATTCGGATGACGCCTTCGTGTTAGCTCACGATGCTGTTCACCACCCACAAGCCAAAGCCGGTTCCTTCTCTGATTTCGTTGTGAACAACCCTTCGAAGAGGCTCGCGAGGTGCTCCCGGGGCATGCCGCAACCCGTATCTGCGATGGTGAGGAGCACTCCATTCAAGAGCAGGTTATCGATGACCTGCCGGAATCTCATCCGGATAACCTGGCACCGGGATGCCAAATGTAAGTTTCCGCTTCATCTCGATGCCGGCCCCCCACAATATCCCGCTGAAGATATCTAGCGACTGCTCGACCTATCCCGAGATTTACCAAGGCCAACCCCTGATCAGTAATTTCTCTGAGACGGAATCACGTCAAAATGCGCCATGGCGTATTTCTTCTGGGGAAAACTAAGTTTGAGAATCCTTAAGGAGCCAACAGCATTCTGCATCGGAGTCAACCATTTCGCATGCGGGCCTATGGTTTCCATGCTTGAAGCACTACCATTTCACCGCGTTTATTGACGAGTGAGTGTATTCTTATTGGTTTGACCGGAGCGAAGCGCGAGAGCTCGCTGCTTCCATTCCGTCACATTGTCCGCCGCCGCCGCGGACCCCACGGAGATCACATGGCAACTAAGGCCGAAGCTGAAATCAATCCCACTGTTGAGATTCCTGCCCAGCTTTCCAGCGGCAACTTCGAGGCCGACCTCGCATTGGAATTTTTGCGGGTGGTGGAAGAGGCGGCGATTGCCTCGGCGAAAACCATGGGCCAGGGCGACCGCAAACGCGCCGACCAGATGGCAACTGAGTCCATGCGCTCGGTGATGGATTCGGTGCCTATGGATGGTACGATCGTCATCGGCGAAGGCGAACGCGATGAAGCGCCGATGCTATACATCGGCGAGCGCGTCGGCAAACACGATGGGGGCGACTACCCACAGGTCGATATTGCCGTCGATCCCCTTGAAGGCACGAATCTCTGTGCTAACGGCTTGCCCGGGGCCATTACCGTCTTAGCGGCGTCTGAGCACGGCGGCCTGCTGCACGCCCCTGATTGCTACATGGAGAAGATGGTAGTCGGCCCGTCCTGCAAAGGCATGGTCGATCTCGAAGCTCCTGTGGGGCACAACCTCGCAGTTATCGCGAAAGTGTTGGACCGCCGCGTTGAAGATCTGGTGATCGTGATTCTCGACCGACCGCGGCACGAGAGCCTTATCGCCGACGTGCGCAAGGCGGGGGCGCGCATTCGTCTGATCTCCGATGGAGACCTGTCGCCGGGAGTGGCGGCGGCTATGCTGGGTTCCGGCGTACACGCTGTGATGGGCGCGGGCGGCGCGCCGGAAGGCGTGATTACGGCGGCTGCCATTCGCTGTCTCAACGGATATATGGTGGGCCGCCTTACCGGATATACGCCGGAGCAGGCGGAGCGTATGCAGGACATGGGCATCAAGGATCCTAAGCGCATATACACCGCCGAAGAGCTGGCACCGGGAAAGAACATTGTGTTCGCCGCCACCGGCGTGACTGATGGACCGCTGCTGGAGGGTGTGCGCTTCTTCGGCGACGGCGTGAAAACAACGTCGCTGGTGATGAAGCTGCAGAGTCGCAAAGTGCGCTTCATCACCAGCATTCATGTCAGCAAGAGTCCGGACGCGAAGGTGCGGATGCCGTAGTTCCTTGCAGAAATCTCGTGCGGCCTGCGGAGGACTGCTTTATCGTTCGCACGTTCTTCTCCGTTCGCGACCGGCACGGTGGTCTTGCTCGGCGGCGGATTGCTGGAATAGCGAGATTGGCTCGACCGGGCGCCAAACGCTAACTCCTGCCATTCGCTCCGTATCCTTTTACGGGAAACTCGTTACGGGAAAGGCGATTTCCTGATCTCACCCTTGCCAACAGGAGTACACTCTGCTTAGAGCAATGTAGCTGCTCCATAAAGCGTTCCTTTTTAGAGGTAATCATGAACGTTCATTTCAGCTACAAGATTTGCAAAACCGCCGACCTCGAAAAGCAAGTCAAACAACAACTGGAAAAACTGAGAAAGTACCTGCAGGTATTTCGGCCTGAGCTGGTCCATGTTAAGGGGTTGGTCGAAGAGAGCTCCGGGCGCGAAGGTTTTGTCGTCTCACTCAATTTGCGGTTGCCTTCCGGCCAGATGGCCGCGCAGGAGAAGAGCACGGCGGCAGCGACGGCGATCAGAGCCGCGTTCGACGGCTTGACCGAACAACTGAAGCGTCATAAGCAGGTGCTACGCAGCAAGCACAAATGGGTGCGGCGCCGCGACACGGATCGCCGCGATGCCGAAATTACGTCATTCGAGAACACGATTGCAGCCGTTCGGCCCGCGACCGTTTCCGCTATGGATATTGCCGGCTATATTGATGTGAACCTGGCCGCCCTGCAGCGCTTTGTCGAGCGCCAGATCGCCTACCGCGAGAGCTTGGGTGAACTGTCTGCTGATCAGGTTGCACCCGAGGACGTAGTAGCTGAGGCGATCGCCACGGCTTTGAGTGATGAACTTGAGAAACCGGAGCGCATCAAGCTGGAACCCTGGCTGTATCGCTTGGCCGGCGAGGCCTTGGACCGTGTGGTGGCCGGCGATGTCGAACTGGGCACAGTATCGCTGGAGCGCCGTCACGGGGTGCAGAACGTCCAGGCCAGTGACGAAGCTCGTCTGCAATTCCATCAGCCCGATGACCGTCTGCTAGAGGAAGACACTATCGCCGACGGTCACGCCGACAACCCGGAGCAGTTGGCCGCGCGTCAGGAGCTGATCAAGCTGGTGCAGTTGGCATTGCGAGGCGCTGCGCGTTCGGACCGCGAAGCTTTCATCTTGTACGCAGTTGAGGGTTTTGGCGATGACGAGATAGCTGCCATCACGAATCACACACTGGAGGAGATACGGGCGTCCATCCGCAAGGCGCGCCAGCACCTGCAGCGCGCCTTGCCCATGAAAGACCTATTCAAAGAAAGGCCTGTGGAACTGACTCACAGCGCCTGAGGGAATTGGCTAAGGCATTCCCCCAGAGTTCTCGGTCACATTTCAAGTAGGAGAAGCGGAATGATCACTAGAGCTGACATTCAAGAGCTCGCTAACTTTCATTCGCTGGAAGGCTGCGGCGTGACGTTTTACTATCAGCCGACGATGCCAACCAACCGCTCGCACCGCGACGAAGCCATCCTGGTTAAAGACCTGGTCAATAGCGCCATCCGTGAAGCGGAGCGGAAAGGCAGCCGGCACAAAGGGGCCGGTCCCGATCTACAGCGCATTTCAGAAATGATTGATGCGCTGCGCAGCGACGGCCGTAAAGGCAAGGCCATCTTCGCCTGTGCCGGGCAGAATTTCTGGCGGGAGTTCGACCTGCCGCCACGTTTGCCCAAGACGAATCTCATTCTGAACCAGCGCTTTCACCTCAAGCCACTGGCTGCCATATTCGATGGCATGCAGCGCGCTTGCATTGCGCTGGTCGATCGCACCAAGGCCCGCGTGTTTGAGATGAGCAACGGCATGATTGTCGAGAAGCTCGACTTCATCAATGAGCTGACGCGCCGCGGTCGCAGCGATGGCTGGGGCGGGTACGACGCGGGGCATGTCGAACGCCGTGTCATGAACGAGACCTTGCAGCACTTCAAGGTCGTTTCCGACGCCATCGCTAGCCACTTCCTGAGCGGTGGCTGCGACAAGCTGCTCATCGGCTGCCACGACGAGATCTGGTCGGAGTTCGAGCCGCAATTGCACACTTACGTGCGGCAACGCCTGGCTGGGCGGTTCCGCATTGATCCAAAAGCCGCCACTGCCCCCGAAGTACACGACATCGCTCAGGCACTGCTACAGCAACACGAGGAGCAGCGCAAGCAGGCAATGATTACCGAAGTGATCGGCGAAGCTCACCGCAACGGACGCGGCGCGATTGGGCTGCGTCGCGTACTACGCTCGCTGGAAGCCGGAGAGGTCCAGACACTGATGATCGCATCGAGTTTCAATGCTCCTGGTGTGAAGTGCTATCACTGCGGGCACATGGACTTCCACATCGCGCCCGACTGCGTGATGTGCAGCAAGCCTAATACGAAGTTGGAGGATTTAGGTGACGCGATTGTTGGTCATGCCATTCGCCATAGTCTGGATCTGGTGTACATCGGCGACGACGAGCAGTTCGACAACATCGGCCGGATCGCGGCGCTGTTGCGCTTCCGTGCCGACCAGAGCACACCGGCGAAAGTTGCTGTCTGAAACCAGCAATGGGCGGCTTTGACCCCGTAACTCGATCGAGTTGCGGGGGCTTTTATTTGACAAGGATTTTTGCGCTGGCGAGGATCGGTGAACTCAACAGGAGAGAGGAGTTCGGGCCATGCAAATCCTGGTGGCGGGATCGCTGCAAGATGTTCCCCGCGAGCCTGAGCTGTGCCGGGAATTCATCGCCGCGCTTGGCAGCGAAATTGTTCGGCAAGGTCATGGGCTGCTCAATGGCTGCCGCGGCTCCCTGGACCAGGCAGTCGCCGCTGCCGCCCACGAGTGGCTGGTGAAGAATGGTGGGAACCCAAGAACCTCAATCATCGGATACTGCGCGAAAGGTTGCGCGCCGGAGCACAATTTCGGCAATATCCGGCGGTCTTCTCTTGTTGATTGGCAGATGAACCATCCCGAACTGAAGGTGCCGGAACAGATTCAACAGGCCGACGCCGCGGTATTCGTTAGTGGCCGGAATGGCACCTTCTGGGCTAAGAATTGGGCATTCTATGCCCGCAAACCGATTCTTGGCATTCCCCGCTTTGGCGGTGCCGGCGAAACCATCTACGACCAGGAGCTAGAGCGCTTGCAGATGGAGTCGCCGTCGTTGGCTCAGGATTACGAGACGCTGAACCAAGTCGGGAGAGAAATCTTGTCCTACGCACGCGAGATCGTGTCACTCGCCGAGCGATTGGCATCGCCGCGCACGGTATTCACGGTCATGTCGTTCAAGAAGGAGTTTCGCGATGTCTTCGTTTCTTGCAGGGAGGTGTGTAAAGAGTTCGATTTTCAAGCCGAGCGCACCGACGAGTCAGCGTCGCTGGAAAGGATTGTGGCCCGGGTTGAAAAAGGTATTAAGGAATCTGCCTTCGTAATTGCAGACGTCAGCGAGCCGAGCCCGAACGTGTTTTACGAGGTGGGCTACGCTCGTGGCTACGGCAAGAGCGTGATTATGACTGCAAAGAAGGGAACGGTGCTGGCCTTCGACGTGGCTGATATTCCAACCATCGAATGGGAAAACCAGGAGGAACTCAAAGACGGTCTGAACAAATGCATCTCCGGAATCAAAGGCAAATATAGACGCTGCTAACCGTCATTGCCGATGTCTGTCCAACACTTGATGCGACTGATCCTCACCATACCCTTGCTGTTGTCCGCGCTCCTCGCCCAAGCCCCGAAACCCATCCCGGCCGCCGACGCCACCCGCATCGTCGAGCTCTACCGCCTGGCGCCTCTCATCGACGACAAAATCTGGCTCGGCTGGAGCAAGATCCCTGCACCATTGCTTTTCGTCACCCACGACACTGAATACCTTACCCACTTTGAGAATCCGCCTAAGGAATTCCAGAAGGTCGGTGACAACCTCTACGCGCGCGCGCGCCAGTTTTCTCCCGATATGCAAGCGACGTTTCCGGCGTTTGGATTTCCACCCGTCATCGTGATCGGCGAGCCAACCAATACACAAAGCAAGACCAGCACTCCGTGGCTGTTCGTAGTCATGCACGAGCGCTTTCATCAATTGCAGTGGGCACAGCCGGGATACCTGAAAGCCATAGACGACCTGGGACTCGACCGCGGTGACAAAACCGGCATGTGGATGCTGAACTACCCGTTCCCATACGAGGAGCCCGAAATCGCAGCTTCATTCGCGCACCTTCGCGACACTCTGCTTGCGGCGCTGAGCGAGGTCGATCAGCAAAAGTTCGCGCCTCTGGCCAAGGCATACCTGAAAGAACGCAAGCAGTTCTTCGCACAGTTCCTGCCGGGCGATCGCAAGTACTTCAGCTTTCAGCTTTGGCAGGAAGGCGTTGCGCGCTACACGCAAATCAAAGCGGCAGAGGCGGCCGCCGACTATCAGCCCTCCGAAGCTTTCGCCGGGCTGCCCGACTACACTCCGTTTAGCGCGTACGCTCTCACAGCGCGCGCCCGCACACTGGACGAGCTGAAGCATATCGACATCGCGCAGGCCAGGCGAGAGGTCGTTTATTCCTTCGGCGCCGCGGAGTGCCTGCTGCTCGATCGACTCAATCCCAACTGGAAAGTGGAATACTTTCAGCACCTGATGACGACGGAGCCGCTGTTCCCTAAGGGGTAATGGCGTCAGTATTGTTTTCCCCGGTCATTGACTGGCCAATCAAAGGCCCATCGGGTACCTTACGTCCCCGCCTATCGAACAATAGAAATACGAGACAATTTCTTTTGTAAGAGAGAGCTCTTATGAATCAGCGTATTCCGCTTCGGCGGACGACTGTTTTGGCCGCTGTTGTAATCATGTTTGCAGTGACCGCAACCATGGTCGCGCAGACCCAGAAGGTTGAGGGCCTAATCAAAGCGCGCAGTGGCAGTGAGATGGTTGTGCAGACGAAGAACAACACCGACTTGGTGGTGATTTTGACCGACAGCACCGACGTGGCCCAATTGCAGGGAATGCTCAAGGCTCGCAAGAAGATGTCCATGGCTGCCTTGATCCCGGGTCTTGCTGTTCAGGTGGAGGGCACCTCCAACACTCAGAATCAACTGGTTGCCACGAAGGTCAGGTTTAAAGGCAACGATCTGGAACAGGCGCAGTCCATGGAAGCTGCGATGCACGAAACCAAGCTCACGAACCAACAGCAACAGGAAGAGTTGGCAAAGCAAAATGCTGAGCTGCAAGCGCACAAAGAGGCCCTTCAGGCCCAGCAAGCTCAAATCAACGCCAACAAGGCGGCTATTAACGAGGCCGTTGCCAAGTTTGGCCAGCTCGATGACTACTACATCTTCGGTGAAGTGACCGTTTACTTTGGCAACGGCAAAACCACGGTCGATCCGAAATATGTGCCACAATTGACGGAACTGGCTCAGAAAGCCGCAAAAATCAATGGATACATGATCGAAGTGAAGGGTTATGCCTCTTCGAGCGCGGCACGGCGATTAACCAGAAGCTGAGCGTTGACCGGGCCAATAATGTAACCACCATCCTCCTGCAACAGGGCAAGGTTCCTCTCACCAGAATGCTGGCTCCCGGTGCTATGGGCGAAAGTGAGCAAGTGAGTAACAGCAAGACCTCCGACAGTGAGGCTGAGAATCGTCGGGTCGTCGTGCGTGTTTTGCAGAACAAGGCCATCGCGGGAATCTAATTCGCCGAACCCCATCCCACCATCATTTTGGTGGGGTGGGTTTGTTTCTCGTCTGCCCTTCATCCAACTTTGTTCTTGCGGAGAGGCCCCTCGAGGTAGCTTCGACCAATCATTCGCACGCCTGGGCAAAATCAACATTTCTTTTGGCAGGCGCTCAAGTCCGCAGCCCCTTGCCTGAAGAAACCTCATTGTCGCATAAGGCAAACTCCACCAATCTCCATGCTATGCTGCCTATTCTCACGGAGACCCCATGAACTTTACTCGCCGCGATTTCCTTGCCACCGCCGCCGCTGCATCCGCTTCGCTTGCTCTTGATCTGAGCGCGCAAACTGCACCCGGCTATAAGCCCCCCGCTCCCGCACCAAAGCAGAAGTCACCTATCATCATTTGCGCGCACAATGGGTACGCCTACATTGACCGGGGCTACAAAGTCCTTAGCGAGGGTGGCGACACGCTCGACGCTGTCATGGCCGTCATCACCGGTCCGGAGGACGACCCGAACGATGACTCCGTCGGACTCGGCGGTCTGCCCAACGAAGAGTGCGTGGTCGAACTCGACGCCTGCTGCATGCATGGGCCCACGCGAATGGCGGGGTCGGTGGTCGGCGTGCATGACATCAAGAACGTTTCGCTGTTAGCGAAAACCGTAATGGAACACACCGGCCACGTGATGCTCGTGGGCGAAGGGGCGTCGCATTTCGGCAATCTCATGGGATTCCCCAAGGAAAACCTGCTCACCGAGCGCTCGCGCAAAACCTGGCAACTGTGGCGGGAGACGATGTCCTCCGACGACTGGTGGGGACCCGGCCTCGCCAGCCCAAATTTCAAGTTTCCTGACACAGGCGGTGACAATACTGAGCTTACGCCGCTGATCGAAAAGATGGAAAAGATGGCGGCGAAGATCGGCATCGCACCCGAGTTCCGCATGGCCGCCATTGAACGTGTGCTGAAGCCGCCAACCGGCACCATCAACTGCTCAGCGCTCAACACCCAAGGCGAAATGTCAGGCGCGACCACCACCAGCGGGTTGGCGTGGAAGATTCCCGGCCGCGCGGGCGACTCGCCGATCATCGGCGCTGGCTGTTATTGCGACCAGGACGTAGGCGCGGCTGGCGCCACCGGTAACGGCGAAGAGAACATCAAGGTTGTCGGAGCGCACACCATCGTGGAGAATATGCGCCACGGCATGTCTCCCGAAGAAGCCGGCATGGACGCGCTCAAGCGCATCGTGCGCAACTATAACGGCGACATGAAAAAGCTCAAGTACATGGATATGACGTACTACATTCTGCGGAATGACGGCGTTTACGCCTGCGTCTCTCTGTGGGAAGGTCCGCCCGACCATCGCCGGAACTTCGCTGTCATGGACGACAAGGGCAAGCGTTATGAGTTGGCGAAGCCGATGTTTCAGGGTGCGTCTTTGGGCTGGCCGCCGATGCCGGGTGGAAAGAAGCTAAAGCCGGAGCAGAAGTAGAAGTTACACCGCCACCGTTACCGTGGTCTCCGTCCGTGTGACCGGACGATACAGGGTGTCGCGCTCGAACGGCACGCGCCCCGCCTCGGTAATAAGGCGAATTAAATCCTGCCGCCGCAATCCTTGCGGCGTAGTCGCGCCGGCGTCGTGGTAGATCTTCTCTTCCACCACCGTGCCATCAATATCGTCGGCACCAAAGCGCAGCGAGATCTGGGCAATCTTCGGCGTCATCATCTGCCAGTACGACTTGATGTGCGGGAAGTTGTCGAGCACCAGCCGCGATACCGCAATCTGCTTCAGGTCGAGCATGCCGGTTGTCTTCGGCAGATGCCGAAGCGGGGTGTTGTCGGGATGGAACGCTAACGGAATGAACGTCTGGAAGCCGTATGTGTCATGCTGCAACGCGCGCAGTTTCAGCAGATGATCGACACGGTCTTCGTCGCTCTCGATGTGGCCGTAAAGCATGGTGGCGTTCGACTTCAGCCCGACTTCGTGCGCGGTGCGCGCGATAGCAAGCCAATCGTCGCCGTCGATCTTGTGGTCGCAGATGATGTGCCGCACACGATCAGAGAAAATCTCCGCTCCGCCGCCTGGCAGGGAATCCAGTCCCGCCCGCTTCAGCCTTAGCAGTACGTCGCGCGGCGTGCTCTTTCCAATGCGCGCAAAGAAGGCGATCTCAACCATGGTAAACGCTTTGAGGTGTACCTGCGGGAAGCGCTCTTTGAGACCGCTAATCAGGTCGAGGTAGTACTGGAAAGGCAAATCGGCATGAAGTCCGCCAACGATGTGAAACTCGGTCACCGCCTCGG
>Ga0306920_100001780_pt1 | contig 26773 bp, 20 predicted proteins | sample flu12Cox44000170_FD_204666 | JGI IMG/M metagenome (GOLD analysis project Ga0306920, IMG submission 204666) | Lab enrichment of tropical soil microbial communities from Luquillo Experimental Forest, Puerto Rico - flux4day.12C.oxic.44.000.170 (v2)... | ecosystem: Environmental > Terrestrial >...
TGACAATGCATTTTACTGCGGCCGCCGCGTCCCCAATGGGATAGATTAGACAATTCTCTCTATGACGCAGATTACCCTCTAAACCCGAACCTATATACGCGCTTGTCACCACCAAAACGCCGCGTGCCATCGCCTCCCAGGCAACAATGGGTCCCGTTTCCCAGTGCGATGTAATCAGGAGCGTGTGAATTGTCCCATAGAAATCTTCCACTTCGTTGCTGGAAAGAGCGCCAAGGAACTGTACCACGCCCCGTTCAACGTTGAACTTAAGTTCGCTACGCAGCCAACTTTCGTCTGGACCCGTGCCCGCAATGCGCAAGTTATAATTGATATTCAGTCGGTCCATCTCTCTCACTATCGCGACGACATCGTCAATTCGTTTTTGTGATTTTTCCAAGCGGCCCACGAAACCGATACGAATGGGAGCGGGGCGTTTGATTGGTGCAGTAGTGAATGATCCACTAAGACGTACACCGTAGGGAGCGTAATATATCCTGCCGCTGTCTAGCCCTCCTAAACTTGATGCCAGTTTGCATGTCAGCCGATTGGTTGCGATAACCGCATCGAGTAACGCGGCACCACGGTTGATCTGCTCATAGTACCCGACCTCTATGCCATGCACTGTCATGACTGCTCGCACCTTCAAAGATCGGTTGCGCTTCAGGCGGTTCACGGCGGAATACACATCAACTATATTCACGCTTGCAACAATGTCGGGCTTAACCGCCGTTATCGCATGGCAGAGGCCTCGAACGCGTCCTTCGGGGGTCCCAGTCCGGTTGCGGATTCGAATAACGCCCTCCATCGGATGATCACTCAAATACGCATCAACATTGTGATGAAGACCTGCCGTTAGTCCAAGCGTGACGCGCCAACCTCGCTTCCGCAAGCCCGGCACAATGTAATCAATCCATGTAGCAACGCCGCCAACCGGGTAGGCGCTCGGCGCGACAATCAAAATGCTCCCCTCCGACATCGGCGATGATTTAGATATTTTCTAAGAGACGGCTTAACGCCCAATTCTCATGCTGCGCCGTACGCACCGCATGAGAAACGGTACTGTAGAAATTTTGATTTTGTAGGTCCCCCCAGCCTGTTGCGCTCTGCGATGCCGGCGGTTCAATAGAGAATACCGTTCAGGGCGAAGCCGCAATTGGACCCCGCTGCCCATGAGATGCCGCACCTTGTCGTGCTGAGGAAACCGTCCCTGCACAGACGCTGCGACCGCCACCCCTATGGGAACTTGGGCGACGCGTGTTCGGTATCTTGCTCTATCTAAGCTGGTCCGCGGTGGCTGCGGTATAGGGAGCGTCTTGCACGCAGTTTAAATTATACAGCGCGGCACTTCTCGAAGATTCAATTTCTATGAGTCTTCTACCTATCCGGTAATCCAGTTCACCATCGATATTAAGAAACCCCGGCCACTCTCCATAAGCAGAATCGTGGTTGAAAAATTTTCCTCTTACTCGGCGAATCGCATCCACAACCCCCGCCGGGAAAGGTAGTTGATCTAAACGACCATAGACGTTGCGTGACCTTATTTTGCTGCGTTTGCACGGCAGTCGAATCTCGAGATCGAGCGCACGCCTGCACATTTCTATCCAACCATTGACCATGTCAGGCTTATTGTAAGGCGCCAATGAGCATATTGCATGGCTTGAAAGCTGCGCGAGCAATATTCTATCGCGATCGAGACGCTCTAAGCATGACGCAGCTGCTGCAGCATCGCCTACTGGAAACGTAAGGCAATTCTGCTCGGGCAACAGGAGGCCTTCCGCGGCGTGCCCAATGAATCTGGACGAAACCGGCACTACCCCGTGCTGCATTGCCTCCATTAGCACAAATGGACCTCCTGCCTCCTCTTCTGATGTGAGTAAGATACAGTCCAAGTTAGGATAAACTTCAGTATAAAGATATTCGCGGTCAACAACGCCGAGAAACTGTATTTGGTGAAAATCTGTCAACTCCCCGAGCCCTTCGACCAATTTTTGATATGCGGGACCGTCTCCGACCACCGTGAGCGAAATTCGTCCCCGACGATATTTGGATAAGGCGCCTAAAATTGGTATCAAATCGAGAGCTCGCTTCTGAACGGTTTGGATTCGACCCACAAAACCTACACGAAGTATCTCGGACGAGCATGAATGCCTTGGATTATGAGCCCTATTAGCCCCATTTTTAATCCGATGCACTGGTATTTGCGGGAACGTGTCCTTGGCCCATTCATGGAGTAATCCACCTACGACGCCAATCGCGTCAACAATATCCGAGTTGTTAATAATATCGGAAAGAAAACCCGGGTAATGCGAGTGCACTGGGACTAACATCCGCACCTGCCCGCCACGACACTTATACTCGCGAACCGCTGGCATCGCATCCCCAATGAGATTCGGCATAACGATGTCGGGCTTTATGCGTCCCAACGCTTCGATTATTGCGCGTTGTCGACGATCAGGTGTTCCCACGCGTCCGTCAAGAACATAAGGATTGCAAATATACTTGTGCCGTCGCACGAAATTATCGGGAATATTATACTTTAATCCAAACGCAAGGGCGTATTGGACATCCCAGCCAGCCGAATGCATGGCCGGAAACAGGTCAGCCATCCACGACTCAATTCCTCCAAAGACATTATGCGTCTGCGTTATCACAAGAAGGCGCGGCATCTTCGTTCTCTTTCGGGCCAAGCGATATGTAGGGTAAATTCGTCAAAATATACCGTAAAAGTTTTCGGATTGACGAAAGTAGCGTGTCATTAAAAACAATTATCGCCCAACACTCCACATCTTATCGACCATGCCGACACTTGCGCCACTCCGCTGCTGATACCGTCGAATGAAGCGAAAGATTCACTTTTTCGCCCCTGCCAGGGTCCGGACTGACGATCCCTCCTGCGGGAGAAAGCTACTGACAACTCACAAAATGGCTCCGTCGATGCGAATTGCCGCCGGGCGGATATAGATTCTATACGTTTTACCTCAGCGAACGTCGTCATGGCGGCTCAGATTCCTGACACCAATGAGACCGCAGGGGCTTCTGGAGCTAGTGGAACAGATGCTGCGCTTGGCGGTGGCTGTTCGGGCATTTGAAGCACGATTGTTTATTGTAAATATGGATCGACGTACCATCTCGAGTCAATTCAAGCACCGCAGCAACCAAATGGTGTTGTTACAGCAACGGGACATATAAAAACGCATTGTTGGATAGAATTTACGAAATCAATTTTGAGCTGACCCGTCTTAGACGCCGCATGATTCCTCTATATAGACGCATGACCTCTGCATACAGATATTCAAATACGCCCCTTTTTTGTGCCGCGTGATTGTCGTAATGAGGTATAGACATATCCAACAGGGTCTTAAGGTAGTCGTCTTTCGGCGAGTCATGTGACACATTGCCATTCATTTCGCACTGTCGCTTGTCAGAAACACAGACAACCTGAATGAACTTAAAGATTTCTTGAGCCGATCTATTTATGAAACACTCTTCCGCCGCTTGCTGTAATATCGGAGGGCCGGCTAAAGTCAGAATTGGATGGGTTGTTCCCAAGGGGTTGCCTTGGCACATTTCTATTTTTTGATTACTGCCGATCTTAAATCCTTCCCACTGTACGTATGGCGGCTTGTGAATGATGTTCTCATAACTTCTCTCGGCGGCTCGCTTAAATATTAGATTTCCTGGAATGCTCATAAGTAGCCACTGGCACACCTCCCGGTGTAAGCTCAAATGCGTAACCCACGTCGATGTTGGATTTATCCATTGTCTTAGCGGGACAACACATTTGCAGTCGATGTCGGCATATATGCCTCCGTATTTATAAATGATGAGGTATCGCCACAAATCAGCTTTAACTGCGCCGTGCTTAATTTTTTTGTACGCCCGGAGATATTGCGGAAACTCTATTTTGATGAATTTGTAGATATCGCTATCGTCAAAAAACCGATATTCATATTCCGGGTTTTTGTCGATCCAAGAACTAGAGGAGTCGCTGATTACTGGGGGAACGACGTTCGTTTTCATTGTCTGCCAAATAATTTTGGGAATGCGCTGATCGTAATCGGCCATAATCCTGGGTGCCAAAAATTTTGGAATTAGTTTTTTGTCGCTTGCTAACATCGTTTGTTCACACCAAATGCGGTCGCTTGAGTTATCAATCACCTATGACGCTCGCGTCCCAAAATGCCCTGCCGTAGCCACTTTTGGGCGACCACAGGCCAGTCTAGCGTTGGGGAAGTATGGACGTACTCCTCGCCGATAAGCATACACGATGCTGCGGCGGGCAAGGGCAGATACGCCCTGCGTTCGAACGATGTCGCACACTTTGTGAAATATTTCTGGTCTCTTGAGTAGCTATTATTTTCTTCTACGCAAAGCTCGAAAAGCCTTGTGGCAATTTCTTTTCCGACTAAAGAAAACTCCGATGCTTCAAGACGAGCAAAACTATGTAAGGACGTTTTCTTCCTCAGAATGAAAGATCGCAATAGGTTCCGCCTTCCGGCGAATGTTGGTCGTAGCGTTCGATCTTTTGCAGACGCTCGGCGTAGTTGTGAACAGCCCAATCCAAGTGAATTAGAAAAGCATCATCTGGGGCATTATAGGTTTTTGATTTAGATAAATCATATCCCGGAGTGTGGATAGTGCTTACAAAATGAGCCTTTGACGGGGCGGAAAAAGCCTGAATTGGCGATGCCCTCTCCCTTTCCCGTTCTTAGAGATAGCACATTGAAAACGCCTGAACCCAACAACTTCCATTTCAAAATTATCCACGCGATCTGAGATGAAACTTATTAATCCTTTAGATGCAAGCTCGTCATCATCAATTCTAAGTATCCATTCAGCGGACAAGCTTTGGGAAATCTCTTGAATTGCTCCGTCCATGGTATGCTTAGAATTATTTATCTATTTCTTAGCAATGTCAAACGTGCCGTCATGCGTCTTTGAATCTACAAAAACATAAACAGGAATGCCCGGGTCAAACATCAATATAGGAAGCTGAGTTAATCGCTGGCACTATAATTGCGAGCCGACCTTTCGGATCGATAGACAAAGTATTCCATGATACCGCTGGGATCTACCCGGAATCCGGTCTAGCTGAGTTGATGATCAATATTGAGTAGACCATACCTGTGTACCAGGGCACGGCGAACAGCAGACCGCGCAGTCGCAATCCGACCCCGCAAGCTTTTCTTGAGAGGTAGTGGGCACAAACTGGTGATTTTACGCAGCTCATCATCTCTTAGCTCAATAGGCGCTTCGCTCGGCAAGGAGGGGATATCTATAAAGAGATCGGCAAACTCCAAAAAGCCGTCAGTGCTCAGCTGGAAGCTACCATCGGAGTATAAGTCCGGCAGATATAGATCAGTAAAATACCAAGCAGAGCCTTCCTGTAGCTCTTCGTACCTCCTGGCCTTCGCCAGGCGCTGAGATGGCGTCTTAAGAAGAGCGTCGAAATGCACGATGAAGCTCCCGCGCGGCGCGACCTTTTTATCGCCACGACCGATGTCGACGCCAACTGTGTGAATTTGATGATCGAACTTCAGATTAGCATTCCTCCATAGGCGTGGCTGCAGGTCGTAATGCAGCCTATCTCCGTGACGCGCCGATCGAAAGAAAACGGGCTTTCCTTGTGAAAGCTTCACCCATTCTCGAGGAAAGCGATAGATGTCGTTAGTTTCGAGATCGGCATCCTTCGTATACCTGTCGATGAACAGGATCATTCGGGCAGATGGAAACTCGTCATCATCCATCCTAACGATCCAATCTGTACCAGCGATGTTCGATGCCGCTTGGATAAGCTCTGTCACGCCAAATTTGTCGGCTGGCTTCACTACGTGAAAGTCCGCACCCCTTGCCTTTAGAACATCAACCGTGTCGTCCGCAGTGCGAGCATCGACGATATACAGAGGTTCTACGCCGACCATTCGGTAGCGGTGGAGAAAAGCGTGGATGTATCGACCGCTGTCCCGCGTCGGAATAAAAAGTCGCCAACTGCTCACAGTATCTCCACAACTGCCCAAAATTACAGAGGGACGCGGCCACCACTTGGGGGCAACGTCACTGGCTCAAGCTAGCAAACGTGGATAGAAGCCGAGCTTGGCGACGAGCTCCGCGATGACTGCAGGATTGGAGAGGTGCGCCGCGCCAGAGCCACCCCTGTCGATAGGATAATAAGCGCCCACGTAGTAAGACGCGATTGCCGTCGCGGATTTACCCTTCCACGCGGCTTGGCACAGCTACTGAAAACGAACTCGCATCGAGGTATTTCCGCAGTAGCCGTCGTACAAACGTCTCCGGTCTGGCCTCTAGCTCCTCCGTGACGTAGAAGCCGAGCTTGGCGACGAGCTCCGCGATGACTGCAGGATTGGAGAGGTGCGCCTTGGTTTCGTTGAATTCCTCCCAGCCTTTCGCTCCGACTGGCGCTGGAAGCCCTGCAGCCCGATAGTGCAAAACGTAACTCGTGCGAAACACCACTGTCCTTACATCAAGGAACGTGATGCGGAACCTATCGTGGATGGCCTTCAGCAAAAATATTCTGTCGCAAAACGGGCCCAGTACCTTCGGCATCAGCCAAGCGCTCAGCAGTGCAAAGGCTGGGCGAAAGACCAGCCAGCTACTGGTATCGACGTGGCGATTGGCATCCTCAGCTGGCTCAGTGATTGCCAGCATCCGCCCTTCCATGTCGCAGAACAGCCGCTTGGAACAGACCAAGGGTGTACGGTTGCGCTCATAGGCGGCGACCAAGTTTGCGATGTGAGTCGGCTCGTACCAGTTGTCAGCGTCAAGGTAGGCCACCGCATCGTAGCCATAACTATCAGCAAGGATGCCACCAATAGCGCGTGGCGTGTTACCGTTGTCCCCATTAGCTTGTGGCAGGATGATGTGATTCGGTATGTTGCCAAATATCTGACTGGGGTGCCCATCGGCGACCAGAAAGTGCTGACAGCTATATGTCTGGCCCAGCACGCTCTCGTGACATTTAAGCAAAACCTCCGACCGCTCCTTGTAGTAAGGTGTAACCACGGCCACCCTAAGCATGTTGGTTCCCCTCGCCTAACATCAAGCCGCTCAGCTTTATCATGTTATACGGTACTTCGTTGCAAGCACCGCAGGAAGCGCTGTCCGGAGACGTAAGCCGATGCATGTACTTATCACAGGCGGATTCGGCTATATTGGATCAGTCTTGGCTACGCATCTGATTGCGCGGGGGAACAAGGTTAGAGTTCTGGACGAACTCTGGTTTGGCGGGAAAATGATAGTTCCGCCACGATCTACGCCACATGATTTAAGGGGCCCCAGCGATGCAATTGGTAAAATTAATTAGATTGTTGTGGCAAGTCGCCAATCATCGCACTTGTCCACTGTAGCAAGGGCCTTAATATTCCCGGCCAATTTTCATCCCCAGTGTACACGTCTCCTTGGCCCGTACCGTCATTCCATATTTGAAAGGACACTGCCTGAGGGACATGCACATACGGTCGCCCGTCCGTTTCTCGGCTCAAGAAAGCGTCCAAAAAATAGATCCCCGAATTTAAAAACGCAGTGGGAATGATACAAGAAGCGCGATAGAGGCCCGGCGCGTAAACTTCTTCTGCCAACTCCTTCATATGCGATGTCGCGGTGGGAAATAGCATGATGCCATTCTGATTAAAAACGTGGAAACTTGGTGCGAGCCTGGTTCTTCGTAGACACCAGAAGTCCATGCTTAATGTAATTGGGTTTCCGATCCGCTGGTCGAACGAGACCTTTCCGTCTGCTGCGCAAACTCTAACTGCATGGAGTTTTACCACGGAACTACTAGGGGCCGACTCAAACGGCCAAATCGCCTCGGCTGACTCATGACTTTCGGATGAAAGATATCGCTCCGCTACTGCACTTGGTAGTCCGCGATCCGCAATCTCTCCGTTCCGTAATGCTATCGCATTGGTGCAAAGGACGGAGATTGCCTGCATATTGTGGCTGACAAACAACACTGTGCGACCAGCTCTTGCCACATCATTCATCTTTCCGAGACATTTTTTCTGAAAAGCAGCATCGCCAACCGCGAGCACTTCATCGACAATTAAGATTTCAGGCTCCAGATGGGCAGCAACAGCAAAAGCCAGACGGACATACATGCCAGAGCTATAACGTTTGACCGGGGTGTCCAGGAATCTTTCGGTTTCAGCGAAGGCAACAATGTCGTCGAATTTTGCTTTTACTTCGGCCTTTGTCATCCCGAGAATCGCGGCGTTTAAATAGATATTTTCCCGTCCGGTCAGGTCGGGGTGGAATCCGGTCCCCACTTCTAGCAGCGAAGCGACGCGGCCTCGGATTCGTGCTTCACCGCTTGTTGGTTCGGTAATTCGACTGAGGACCTTAAGTAGTGTGCTTTTCCCTGCGCCGTTTCGACCGATGATCCCGACTATTTCACCTGGTTTAACAGAAAAGGAAACATTTTTGAGAGCCCAGAACTCTGAACTATCAGTGATCGTACGCGAAGCGCCAGCGCCATTCTTCCGAAAACGTTGCAGGAACTGCTCGAACTCCTCCCGCATCGTCTGGGCGTTGAACTGCCCCAGCCTGTACCGTTTGGAGAGATTTTCCACCTCGATAATAGGATGCGACATGAGGTTCAGGGGCTGGCGCACTTTCAGACAGTGTCGATAAAGGTCTTCTCGGCGATGTTAAAGATAAAAACTCCGGAAAGCAGCACCGAGATCGTGATGCCGACCGAGAGCGCTAGGTAACCGGTGATGATTGTGCCCTGACCCAGGAACATGACCTTGATCGCCTCGACCGGCATCGTCATTGGGTTTAGCACCGCGAGCCAACGCCATTTTTCCGGAATCTGGGAGAGCGGATAAATCACAGGCGTCGCGTACATCCAAATCTGAATTATGAACCCGCTCAAGAAGACAAGGTCTCGGTACTTGGCCGTTAGTGCAGAGAGCCAGAGACCACCGCCCAGGCTTAACGCCGCGACCTGCAGGAGCACAAAGGGCAACCAGACGATGCCGACGGAAAATCCAAATAGTGGGCCGGCGTCAGTGAAAAGCTTGAAATAGATCCATAGGGTCAACAGAGTTGCGAGCTGGATTGCGAAGGTGAATAAATTCGAGATGACAGCCGACAACGGAACAATCAGACGGGGGAAATAAACCTTGCCAAATAGCCCGGCATTGGTGACTAGTGTCCCCGAGCTGCTCTGGAAAGTTTGGGCGAAGTAGTTCCAACCTAGAAGGCCGGCAAGATAGAACAACATTGGCGGCAGACCGTCGGTTGGGATTTTGGCGACGGCCCCAAAGATGATGGAGAACACAACGGTCGTCAGGAGCGGTTGCAAGACGTACCACGCCGGCCCAAGGACCGTCTGTTTGTATCGTGCTACGAAGTCGCGATGCACCAATAGAACCAAGAGATCCCGATATTGCCAAAGGTCGGCCAAATTTAGGTTAAACCAACCGCGCGTTGGACGAATTACTATTTCGTAATTTGATGGCTGGTGCATGAGTGCGACCGTTACTTCCGTAAGACGTTGAAGACCACCATCGTCAGAAACGGTCGGATGTTGGCCCATGCCGCTCCGATGAACGTCTGCCTGTAGCAAACGGCCACGTCGCGCCATGCAAGCGCGCGAAAGAACTCGCGATACTGCCAGAGATTACGCCAATGGTCTCGGCGCGACCAGTTTCGATAACGATTTCCTGCATCAATACAAACCTAAAACGCCTACTTTCCCGGTGCGATTGCGAACGGTCGGCGAGTGGTGATAACTGGATCTCTCGATGACCTCATGGAAGTCGCGTCACAGGATCAACCAAGGAGGCGACGATGATCTCAGCCATCGCAAGACTGGTTAAGCGAGCGATGGCCGGAGTTGGCGTCTCGATAAGTAGGGTGAAGCGGCTGCAATTCGTTGTCACCCGATCTTGCGATCGTTGAGCTCAGCCTGCACCATCATCCGCACGACATCTGGCATTGTATGGCTCGATTTCCACCCGAGCTCAGCATGCGCTTTCCCTGCATCGCCCCTGCTGCACATGATGTCGGATGGCCGCTCCAAATCGTGATCTAGCTCCACGTGATCATGCCAATTGAGATCGAGCTCGCCAAAAGCCGCGGCCGTGAAATCGGCAAGGCTAAAAGCTGATCCAGTCGCGATCACGAAGTCATCTGCCTTCGGATGTTGCATGATACGCCACATCGCCTCAACATATTCCGGCGCCCATCCCCAATCTCGTCGAATTGCCAGGTTGCCGAGTTTGACACAGGAATGATCGCCCGTTCGAATGCGGCAGGCGGCGTGAACGATCTTTTTCGTGACAAAGCGTTCTGGCCGCAGCGGCGATTCATGGTTGAACAGGATTCCATTGGCAGCAAACAAGCCATAGGCATCGCGATAGTTGACCACCGCCCAATGTGCCGCTGCTTTGGCGACGGCGTAGGGACTGCGCGGACGAAATGGCGTTTGTTCCGTAGCAGCTTCAGCGCCGGTATCGCCAAAACATTCGCTTGAGCTTGCATTGTAGATCCGAATGTCCGAGCCGAGAAAGCGCACCGCCTCCAGAAGATTAAGCGTGCCAACGCTGATGCTGTCCATGGTTTCGACGGGCTGTTGAAATGACAGCGCGACGGAACTCTGGCCGGCCAAGTTATAGACCTCGTCCGGCTTGGCTTTTGCAATGGTTTGGAGCGTGCTGCGGAAATCAGTGAGGACCATCGACTCCCGTTCGACGTGATCTGTGATCGAAAGGCGATCCAAATTAGCAAAGTTGGCGACCTGGGCGTCGCGCGACGTGCCGAAGACGCGGTAGCCCTTCTCAAGCAGCAGTTTGGCAAGATAGGCACCGTCCTGACCCGACACCCCACAGATCAATGCGGTTTTCATGCCGGAGAAACACTCTCGATCCTCAGGCTGCCTATAATATCGTGCAGGCGCTGCCGAAACTTCTCGTAGGAGAAAAAAGCAAGCCCAGCGGGTATCTGCCGCGGGCGGCCCAGAGCCCGGCGGATTGCGGTCTTCAGCGCTTCGCGATCGTCCGGATCGGCGAGCTCACCCAGCTCTCCATCAAGCACCGCTTCGCGACTGCCATCCAAGCTGCTGGCGACTACAGGTATTCCAGAGGCCATGGCCTCCAGAAAGACGAACCCAAATCCCTCTTGCCTACCGGGCATGACAAAAACGTCGGCGGTTCGATAGTGGTCGGCCTTCTCTGCTTCAGGCACACGCCCCGCGAATACCACGTGCTTGTCGATCCTCAGCGCCACTGCCTTGCGTTCCAAGCGTTGCTTGTCGTCACCATCTCCGGCAATCAGATAGCTTAGATTTTTTTCCTCGGCCAACAGCTCTGGAAGGATCTCTAGCATCTCGTCCAGACCCTTTTGCTGCTCGTTCTGTTGCAAGCGCGCTAATGTCATCAAGACTTTCTTGCCCTTCAGTCCGTAGCGTTGCTCAAGATAGTGAGGTTTTTCACCGATCCCATATTCCTCCAGATGGATTGCATTCGGCAATAAATGGACTTGGCTATCGTCGACGGTGCTCCACGACAGGAAGCGTTGCTTGGTGAAACGACTGATCGAGATGACCAAATCCGTGCACGCCACCAAGCGATCGCTGAGTCGCCGGCCAGTGGGTATCCACGCGTCGATCCCATATATCAATAGCACGTGCTTCGCGCCCAATAGGCGGCTAGCGATAACGGCCAATGGCAATAGATTGATGTGCCCGCACAGAACAACGTCATACCGCTCGCGCTTGATCAACACCCGCACCAACTCACGCACGTAGCGCAACCTGCTATTGGCGGCTTTGTCAACGAGCTCGACTGGGGGTGGCAGCGTCGGCGGCGCATGACGGATCAGCCGCGGCAGTACCGTCACCTTTTCACATAGTGGCAATTCGGCAAGTGCGGTCAGAAAATCGCAATTGTATACGGCGATGCCGCCAAATCCGCCGAACGCTTCCGGTACGATTGCGAGAAACCGCACGGTTCAAGCCCCGGAGGCGACGGAATAGGCCCAACGTCGCGACCAGTGACATCGCGGCGATCGCAACAACGGAACGCGCTTCCAGTCCGAGATGATCGATTGCTGTTGCCGCTCGATCCATTTGCCAATGGGCACGCCAAATCCGGTTTTGCGACGTTGGATTGTACGGTGTGGCGCCGGCCGGCTGGGTGCTTCCGCCAACAGAGACTTGATATTCCGCTGACCTAGGCCCAGCCCTATGCCCGCTAGTTTCTCTAAAAGCCCGGCATCCACAAGCGGCACACGAACTTCCAGCGAATGTGCCATGCTCGCCCAGTCAGTATCGCGCAACAGCTGATTGCGCATGTACAGCGAGGATTCGAGCGTCGCCACCCGCACGAATGGCTGCAATGGATCGGGCGTCAGCGTGCCGGCGATGTGGTTGATCGGATCGAGTCGCTTCAGGCCCTCCCGAGCGAGCTCGGGACCGAGCACCTCCGGCAACTCCCATGGCATGAACAGGCCACGTCGCAGCAGATAGGCGCCCGGATAATTCCCTCCCAATTCAACCAGCCCGGCAGCTTTAGGATTCATCCCCCATTTCTCCGCGCGCATCCTGCGAAAGGCGCGGCGCAGGATTTGGCCCAAGAACGGGATTGATGACGGCGCGGCCATCCAGCGTACCCAGGTTGGAAGATCGTGAAACGACGAATAGCCGCCAAAGAGTTCGTCACCACCCAGCCCCGAAATGGCGACCTTGAGGCCGAGTTCGTGCGCCGCCTTGCTCACGAACCAAACGTTGATGCCATCAATGGTCGGCTGATCCATGGCCTCGATGATCGCCGGCAGATCCGATCGGAACTCGCTCTCGCCGACGACACGCGTCGTGTGCCGGGTCCCATAAAATCCCGCAACCGCTGTCGCCTCAGGCGTCTCATCGTTTGGCGTGCCGCGGAATTCATCGAATCCTAATGTCACGGTCTGGATATCTTGCTGTCCAGCATCGCGCATCAAACCAACGAGGGTGCTCGAATCCACCCCCGCAGATAGGAAAGCGCCGACCGGAACATCAGCAACGAGATGGTGACGCACGCTGTCTAGAAGAGCTTCCCGGACCAGAGCTTTGGCCTTTTCCTTGGCTGTCTCAACCGAGGGCACTCGCCCTTGAGCCTCGTTGTAAGTTCTCGCAATCGAATAATATTGGATCGGCGCGCACAATCCGCCCTGGTCGATGCGCGCAAATGATCCGGCCGGCAGGGCGCGCACCTCGCGGTATGTCGTGAAGGGCTCTGGCACGCTGCCAAATAAGTAGAAGCCAACCCATCCGGCGGGATCAGGGTCTCTCGAAATGGCGCGGCCCGCGATGAGCGCCTTGACTTGCGAAGCAAAGCGCAATGTCGAGCCGTCGTCGGCGTAGTACAGCGGCTTGATTCCATATGGATCACGCGCCAACAGCAGCTGCTGCTGCTGCGAATCCCATATCCCGAACGCAAACATGCCGCGCAGCTCACGTAGCATGTCGTGACCTAACTCCGCATAGAGATGGAGCAGGACCTCGGTATCCGAATTGCTCCGAAATGCGTAGCCCCTGGCCTCGAGTCTCGACCGCAAGGCGCGATAGTTGTAAATCTCACCGTTAAAAGTGATCACCAGCCTGCCGCCCGCGGTCTGCATCGGTTGTGCGCCGCGCGACGACAGATCGATGATCGAGAGCCGTCGATGCACCAAGCCGACGCGCCCATCAGCCGAATACCATTGTCCGCTACCATCAGGACCGCGCGCAACCATGTGGTCGCGCATGCGAACGAGTTCGTCGTGATCGACTGATCTTGCGGTCGAGCTGTAGGCGTAGATGCCTGCGATGCCACACATAGTTTCAGTTCTTCAATTTATCTTCCAGCAGTGGGATTTGTTGCGATCGCGCGTGCTACGGCCGCAAGATGCCATCGGGCGAAAATAGTACTTGGTCGCGCGTTTCAGTCCTGATCAATGTTCGAGGTAGTAGCAGAGTTATTGCCTAATCTCTCTGTGAAGAGCGGTCATACGCCCAAGCTACCGCACCCCGGGTGAAAAGCCCGGAGGATTACTAATAAAACCACAATGCGCCCGCACCCTCCGCGTCAGAATTTCAAATTAAAGTAGCTAGTTGAAATACTTGACATCCAGCGTCTTACCGCCGCCCTCACCTTCACGAAATAGCTTCATAACGGTTCTGCGGCCGAACACTATCCGCGTGGCTGCTCTCGATCGCTCTAGACATTTGCCCACCTTGTTCAATTCGGCGCGGCGGGATCAAGAAAGCACAGGCCATTGCGAACAGTACCGAGATTGTGGGAGTCCGTAGCGGAAATTCCACGACCGAGTGTAACAGCAGCAGAACAATCACGATCGAGGCTGCCTGGGCGAGCGCGAGATCCAGGACAGGTGCCTCCGGCTGGCCGCGACTCCACAGCCTAAAGGTCGCGACGCCGTACCATGCCAAAAAGCCAACGACGAGAATGATCGCTGGCAGTCCGCCGGTCAGCCACAGCTCCAGCCAATCATTGTGAGCGTGGTTCACATAGGTCTCCGCGAGCAGGGTTCGCGGGGCGAATTCATCATAAACTGGAACGAAGGTTCCAAAGCCGCTGCCGAATGGCAGGTTGGCGATGGCGGCCTGCGACGTAATCCGGGCGACCGGCCAGCGGTCATCTTTGAGGCCCTGTTCTTCTACGCGCTGCATTAAGCCAACGAATCCGAACTGAAATGCGAGGATCAGCGCGACAACATTGGCACCAATCGCAAAGCGCAGCAGGCGTCGCCCCGATTGACCTCGACTATGCCGCCATACAAGCAATAGCCCAGATAAGCCAGCGACAAACAACAGGCCCGTGCCGGCCCGGGATAGGGCGGTCGTCAGCCCGAAGATGACGGTCAGTGTCAGCAACGCCAGCAACGCCAAGCCGATGGCGCGATTTCGGCGACGATCGAGGATTAGTCCTATCGCCCACGCAATAATGAATGGAACTGTGGAATACAGAAACGCAGCATTGTGGTTGGAGTCAGCAAAAAATCCAACGGCGCGAAAACGTTCGGTGTTGCCTGTGTAAAATCGGAGCGGGCTATCGGGACCCTCCCATGTCTGTTGCAAGTCCAACACCACGCTGGCAAAAGCCACGATAAACATCAGCACGATCAGAATGCGACGCTGGCGTTGTTCGAGCGACAATATCGCAAGAAAAATCGCAGTTGCGGGCAACAACGATAGCAGCCCCAGCTGGGTGGCTGACGGATTGAGGCTTATTGGCAACCACGGCAGCGCCATCCCCACTGCCTCATAAGCTGAGGCGAATTCTCGGCGGCCGGGGAGACTGCTCCAGAGTGATGGTGGGAGCGGAATCAACTGGAGAACCGGCAACGCCAGGATGGCGCATAGCAGAATGATGGCCCCGCGGCCGCCTCGACCTAGCTGCGACGGGGTGAGTTTGAACAGCGCCCAAGCGAGGAGAGGCAAGGCGGCCAGTTGCACAACGGCGTCCGACCACCCTTGAGTCCCGCCCGCACCAAACAGCATCGCCAAAACGACGACAAAGCTCGTGTAGGGCAGGAACGCATCTGTCGCGAACCGCGGTAATGGAATACTCACAACTGCATTCATAGGCGGCGGTTTGCTGCGGGGGTCACAGTCTATGCGATGGAAATAATCAGGAATTATACCCGCAACGCCGTACGACAGAGTGCTGCGAATAGGCTCGTTGGACCTAGCGAGATACCATCAGGGCGATCCATAGCTCGCTGGAGCTGTTGGGCCCGTCCTCGTTATGTACAGGGAAAGGTTTTGCATTCCTGGCATTGCTTAAAGCAGCCGCACGTCGCTAAGCACGCCCCTAGCCCGGCGGCAACCAGCAAAGCAATCACGCACGCCCAGCAAAATTCCTCCTCGACCAGCGGCGCCTTGTATATCGGCGCTTTCGTCGGCATGCCGAGATCGGCGGCGTCTAAGGGCGTCGTGGCAAGAGTAAAGGCCAACAGAACAGCCGACCCAACCGCCGTAATTCGACGAAGCATGGCCCAACCCCCACTTTTCAAGCGTCGAAAAATAATACCTCGCGCTTAACGCACCGTGAAGCCGCCTTCCAGCAGTTCACAGCGTATTTGAGGCCCGGTGTGGCATTTGGGCAACAAATTGTCACAGAACAGTCTCAATGGAGCGGCGCGGCAGCCGAGGTGGCAGGAGCTGGCGTAACTCGCAGGTTCTGGTACCAGACCTGGCCTTCAATCCTCAATTCCGGTTCGATCCGGGCCGGCAGCTCGAGTTGCAACCACTGTGCCCCGCAGTCCGTCGCCGGCACCTGGAATTCGACCGCAAAGTCGGTCCACGGCGTCGTGCCGGACACGAGTTCGGTGTTTGCCAGGGTCCTTGCCGAGGCAGTGGCACAGAAAATTCGCCACCATAATCCTCGCGATGTGCGTAACTCTGCCGTCTTCACTCTACCGCTAAAGCTGTAGGCGCCAGTCGGCAGCAGCATCAATTGCTTGACGTTCGCAAAGCGCACGCGAGCACCCGAAAATTCGACAAGTAATGTCCGTTTCTTGCCGCTATCGGATGAAGACACAACCTTTGTATTGGCCCCAGGCATGGTCTCTAGGGTCCAATTGAAGGGTAGGCCATCAACTGGAACCTCGAAATCGCGATTGAACGGATAGGTCTCATCCGCGCGCTGCTGTGGCGGCAAAGTCGCGTGCCAAGTTCGATAGGCCAGCTCAAAGTTTTCGTCCTTGATCAGTCGATTGAGATAGGATCGCAGTTCATTTTTCGTTGGTGGATTTTCGGAATCATTCAGCGCCGCGTAGAGTTGAACCAACCGCGTTTTATTGGCCAAGCGCGCCGACAATTCTGACAGGAACCAATAGCGCCACGGCGGCGAGGTCGCAAGGAAGGCGGTCAAGGCTTCGAATGCCCGAGGATCAACGGTGAATGAAGCCAATACCGGAAAAAACTCTGGTTCAAAGCCACCGCTTATTCGCAGTAACGCGTCAGCGTATGGCAGAGCATGAGCATAATCGCCGCGGCGAGCCTCGTCATTTAACAGCCACTTGTCGGTCGTCTGATCACGCCAGGTCCGCGTGGCGGCAAGCCGCATTAGCGCTTCAGCGCTTTTCTGGTCACCCTTTCGTTCTGCAATCAAACCGAGCAAGGCTAGCGCTCGGACATTCAGCGGGCTTGCGCGCAGAGCACGTTGCGCCCAGTCTTGAGCAGAACGAAGATTGCCATCTGGCTCGGCCAGTTCCTGTCGCGCGCGTTGCATGAGTGCAACGGGTTGATCAGCGACAAAGCCTAATGCCGCGTCGGGATCAGATCCAGCGAGGCTCAGCGCCGCCGTCTCAGCGACAATGCGCCAACTAACCCACAAAATTGCCGGCAGTACACAGACAACAATGCCCAACCGCCATGCACTTATTTCCCGTTTGACCAGCCAAGCGCGCCGAACCCCGGTTCCGCGCAGCGCCTTAGAGCGCCCGCGGGAAGCGGAGGTTCTATACCTGTGGTGGCCCGGTTTAGCTCTCCGATGGTGCCGTCGTCCGGAAGCGATATCGGCGAGCCTGCGCAAAATTCTTGTCAGCCGATCCAAAATATCAGCTTGCTGCCCTCGCCGATGATGTCGTGAATCTCTGACTACCAGCATGTCACTATCTTGAACACACCTGGCGGCTCGTAGGCGAATGCGATCTTAAGCGGGTCATCGCCGCCGCCGGTTCAGGGCTGAAGCAATGCATTGGCCGACCACAAAGCCAAGACAATGATCACCACACCAGTCGAGACGGCCCATAGGACGAATGTGCGGTACGGATTGGCGAGCGAGCCACCCTGCACAGGGCGTTCGATCCAGGGCAACCGAGTCGCTGGGCTACGCCTTTTTCTCGTCTGCGCCGACGCTACGCGCCCCACCGCGAAACTTGGTTTGGGCGCCGCCCCATTTGCGGCAGAGACTTCGCGCCACGCCTTCAGTACACGCTCGGCATAGACCGTATCCCAACTATTATTATTAGTATTGCGATCAGGATGCAGCCATTCCAACAGCCAGCGCATGTGCTCGCGGGCCGTTGCCCGCGAAGCGGCTGGTTGAATGCCGAGAATGCGGTAGCCGTCGGCGTCCGGCCGAAACAGTACCTGCTGCAGGTAGAATCGGGCCGCCTCGATCACAACGTGGCGCGGCTCACCTGTGTGAGCAACCGCGGCCTGGCAGGCCTCCGGGACGGCCGCCGCAATACGCATGATCTCGATGACATTTGGCGGCAGCGGCGGCGCAACCGAACTTCGCGCCAGCACCGGCATTCGCGCCAAATCAAGAGCCAATTCGATCACATGCGGCTGCGTCATCGCCTAGCCCCGCGGCGAATCTTCGACCTGCGCGAGCGCTTTTTGCCCGTATCCGTAATATTCCAACGCAGCGTGGTCGCTCCCATAACCGTAGCCGTAGCCGTAGCCATAACTGCGCCGGAAATCACATTTGTTCATGAGCGCGCCTACCATGCGCGCGCGAGCAAAATGAAGGCGCTTCAATGCCGCCTTCACCACACTGCGACGCGTTTGGCCTGCCGCGACGACGAGCAGCGTCCCGCCGGCGATACTCGCCAGCAATGGTGCGTCAGCCAGGCCCAAGACCGGGGGTGAATCGACAATAACCACGTCGACTTTTACGCTGGCGGTTGATAACAGCGACAGCATCTTCGGCCCAGCCAACAGCTCCGCCGGATTGGGTGGCAGTGGACCCGAAGCCATGAAGTACAATCCGTCAATATCCGTTTTCTGGAAGATGCTTTCAGGCATGGCCAGTCCGGCAAGATAATTCGTCAGACCGGCTCCGCTATTGCGTGCCAGATTGCGGTGCTGCGAAGGATTGCGCAGATCACCGTCAATTAACAGCACTTTCATTCCCAGCTGGGCAAAATTGATCGCCAGCGCTAATGCCGTTGTTGACTTTCCCTCGCCGGGTTGTGCGCTTGTTACCACGATGGTCTTGGGTGCACCTTGATCAGTGGAGAACTGAAGCGCGGTGCGGAATGAACGAAACGACTCCGCTATTGGGTTTGATGGACCGTTGATATCGGCAAAAATATTCCCGTCCGACATTGGGATAATGCCTAATACCGCCAATCCGAGTTGCTCTTCGATCTCTTCAGGCGACTTGAAAGTATCATCAAAGAGTTCGAACAGGGCGATCGCTAATCCGGCAGCCAGTATTCCAAGCCCCAACCACTTCACTAGGTTCGCCCTGAGATTTGGACTATATGGACCGCCCGGAACTTGCGCGCGGTCTACCACCGAAACATTGTTCGTGCTGACCGCACCGGCAACGCCCATATCCTTGTATTGCTGGAGCAACCCGTCATACAAGGTACGGTTGGTATCCGCTTCACGCTTCAAGATGTTATATTGAATCTCCTTGTTGCGCGTTGCCAAAACACCGTGCTTGACGTCTTCCATCTTATTTTTCAGCAGCACCTCTTGCTGCAGGGCGGATTCATAATGGGCCTTCAGCGATTGCTTGACGACATCAGTCTGTGATTTTATTTCCTGATCAATCTGATTCATCTGTGCCTTAAGCTTGAGCATATCGGGATAGTCGGGTTTAAACATCGATAATTTGTTCTGATATTCGGACATCAGCGCGACGCGCTGTCCTCGCAGCCCGTTTATTGCGCCGTTCTCTAAAAACTGCGGCAATCCAATTTCCTTGCTGTTATTTGCCTGCTCCCACATTTCCTGCGCGTGGATTCGCTCATTGACGACGGCTTGCAATGCACCATTCAGGGCCGCCAAATCAGAATCTGCCAACGACTGACCCGACTCTCTACCGTCTTTACTAATGGCCTTGACATCGCCAATGATCTCCTTCTCTTCCGCGTAAGCGACCAAGGCCTTTTCGGATTCCTCCAGTTTCAGCTTAAGTTCCTCGAGACGTTCCTTCAGAAAATTCCGCGCATAGGCTGTCGCCCCGTAGCGACGCTCTAGATTGGAGGTAACGTAACTGTCGGCGACGCCATTGGCGATCCGCGCCGCCCATGCCGCACTAGGACTATCAAACGAAATCCTCACGAGATTCGAGTCTTTGACTGGGTCCACCGACAACCCACCTTGTACCATCCCGGCCGCGGCAGCTTTTCTGCCATCGAGATTGCCCTCCACGGGCTTGTCTTCGGTCGCCGCCCCTGTGTTCGCGGATGGCAAAATTAGACTGCGTAGCTTTCTCCACGGCGAGCTTGATGGTGGATCAAGAAAATCCGGCGCCGAGGCAAGATTGAGATCCGCCGCGACCTTCTCGGCCAGCATTCGACTTTGAAGAAGATCGTATTGGGTTTGGTAAAAGCGATCGCCGTCATCCCCAAAATCTGGTTGGGTCTCAGTTTTGACGACCTTCGGTGCTTGGCGGTCGATCTGGATGCTGACCGTCGCCCGATAAATAGGGGTGGATGTGAAAGTTTTAACAAACCCGATGGCTAACGCGACAGTGCAGAATGTCAGGATGAGCCAGCGGTACTTAAGTACCAGTCCGAGATAGGTAAAGATCGCCTTGCGATGATCGAATGTCGGTCCTTGATCGAAATTTATGAACTCTCCGTTCGGTGCGTTTGCAACCGAACGCGGTCCATAGGCCGCAGTTGACGGCAGGCGGGTCGATCCGCCCTCAGCATCAAAATTCACCGGTACGTTCATTTGGCCACGACCTGCATCCTGATCACTGACGCAGCGCTAGAATAGAGGCGCAAATATCGCTAACGGCAGCAGGCTGTAGAAATCCTTCAGCACAACTTTATACCCCGACTGTTCAACCACCACGATGTTACCGCCATGAAGGAGGGGGTCTTGCACCTTCCCGGCTTGAATGTCTTCGAGGTTGTAAATGTTGTCTTCTACGTGTTGATCTTTTGATTGCGCAACGTGCACGCGCTGCGAATTGCCAATTTCCGCTACACCTCCAGCGTTTGCTATAGCCTGTGAGAGCGTGGTGTTGCCGTCATCGGGTAGCACCCGCGGACCCCCAACTGCGCCGCTTACTGTTATCCTTTTGCCGTAGGATTTGACCGATACGTTGACCTGCGGCGATTGCAGGTATTTTTGCCTCAGCTTACCTGCAATGATTTGCTCCGCTTCAGGAGTAGTCCTGCCGGCCACCTGAACTCTTCCAACCAGCGGCAGAGTAATATTGCCATCTTGGCCGACCTGCACTGTATTGTTGAGGTCGTTGACCTGAAACACCGATATTTGAAGAATATCCTGCTGCGAGATCCGATAGTCAGTCGCATCATCGGCAAACGGCGGCGCCGTTGCACCCTGCCGGCCTGCGACAGGCCCTCCTGTCTGCGGGGTGTCAGTCGTTGCCGCCATGGCTGTCGCGCCATACGCATTGTCGGCTACGGCGCCGCCTACCACAGGTTGGGTGGCGGGCGACACATTGGCTGCCATATGGCCACTCGCAGATGCAGTCATAACCGGCTTATTCGTTTGTGCGCCGTCCATCCCGCAGTTCGACACCAGCGGCGCGACCGCCAGCGGGAAAAAAACCAAGCTCCAGAACGAAATGCGCCTTTTCATTCAGCACCCGCCATCCGTCGGGCACGTTTCAAGATATTGCCCCACACAGTGGGCGCCTCGGCACCCGACTTCTGTTGCCGAGTTGGCGCCTGCGGCAGGGGCGGCAGTTCGGCTGGACTGCGGTTATCGAGAATGCCTTGCGGCCGCTTCAGTACGAGATTGATCGCCTCATCGTCCCCGAGCCTTTGGGCGACGACGTCGCTCGCGTCCGCCATGCGCGGAGGACGCTGCTCGGTATTGTGAGCGTCCGTCGCCAACAGATGACAAAGCCCCTCGTCCAGCATCCGTTCGGCCCAATAGCGCGGCCGCCGACCAAACCGGCCCATCACCGACCCCGCGGTGATCTGCATCAGCACCGAATTGGATACCAGCCGCCCGATCAGGTCGTAATGGCCCTCTATCCAAGATAGCCGTTCCGGGTGGGTCAGGATAGGGACATATCCGGCCGCCTGTAAACCGAAGATCAGGTCCTCCAGCCGGGGCGGCACCACATGGTGGGGCGGCTCGAGCAATAAGTACCTGGAATCGTTAAGCGTGAGGACATGACCGTCCCTCAACTGGACCACAAGATCGGGGGCGATATGCACATCCGCACCGGTGACGACGGTGATTGGTATCCCGGCTTTAGCAATGCTTTCGGCTAGTTGGGCAACTGCTCGCCGGATTGCCGGACCGCTATTGTTATAGACGCCTGGCAGGATGTGCGGGGTGCAGGCAATCGTGCTGATGCCATCGGTCGCTGCCATACGGGCCATCGCCAACGACATGGCGAGATCTTTCGAACCGTCGTCGATTCCCGGCAGCAGATGGGAGTGCAGATCGATCAATTTGTCGCCCGATTTGCGTCGCCGGTAACGGATATCCCGGTTCGGCTATACGGCCAGTAAACGCCCTAACCCGGGCGTTCTATGGAAATCTTCAAAACCCGCTCAGAATCCGCGTTAATGAGGTATTTCCGCAACAGTCGCTCGGCCTCCCGTGAGCCACAACGATATTTTGGCCGAAGTGCACCTGAACCATCGAAAGTTCGCATTCTGACGATTGGGTTTTGTCCTTGGGGCGCATGTTAGGGTTGACCTCGCGACCGGGTCCGCAACCGAGGCACAATGAACGTCGAACATAATTCACCCGCCGTCGGCGAAGCCAGAACGCCCGGTCCATTTCTTTGGAAGTGGGCGCCGGTACCTCCTCTTGTCTCAAAAGACCTGGTCCTTGATGTCATTGAACGCGTGGCCGTCCTAATATTGTTCCTTTACTTCGCCAATAGAATGCTGCCCCAGTTCGCGAGGCTCATTACCACTGAAATCGCCTATCCCGAATTGTTCTGGCTCGCTGCGCCAAAGAACCTCGACGCGGCCCTTTTGGTGATTTCAGAATCGCTCGGCATTTTTCTTATCCTGACACGCCGCTCTGCCACGAGCGTTTCAACACATCCGCTCGACTGGACCTTAAGCTTGATAGCGGTCAACGCCCCACTTTTGGCTGCTCCGGCCGCAGCAAGTACTTTCGTACCCTCACAAATCGCCACCGCATTAATGTTTGCCGGAATGATCACCCAGATTTCAGCAAAAGCCGCGCTCTGGCGCAGCTACGGCCTGATCCCCGCAAATCGTGGAATCAAAACCAGAGGTCCTTATCGTTTTCTGCGCCACCCGATGTATGCCGGCTACACGCTTACCCATATTGGTTTTCTGCTTGGCTTTCCGTCGCTGCACAATTCTCTGCTTTATCTCACGACCTTTTTAATCGAAGTCGCGCGACTGCTGCGCGAGGAACTGATCCTGAACAAAGACCCAGTCTACCGCCAGTACGTGACTCGTGTGCGTTACCGCTTGCTTCCCGGCGTCTTTTAGATTAAGGCGCGACAACTGAAATGCACGCAGCCATCAACTTGTTCAATACTTAAGGCGATAATAGAGATATTTCATGATTTCATTTTGGAAGGCGATCATAGCCGCTTCGCTGTTCCACCATTCTGCATGGGTGTAGTTCGGTCCAATAGTCGCGATCTCAATACCGACGGAGCTTCCAGCAAATAAACGATCAAAAATCCACCGCACCCGGCGAGCAGAAAAACTTTCGGTTGGGATGATGATCCGCGAAACGTCATGTCGATCTGCCCAAGCCCGCAGCGTAACCGCTTCATCCTTCGTGCTTCCGTTTGCCTCCCCGAACATCTCGATAGCAGTGTCGGGCACTCCAAGTTTGACAAGCACTATCCGGTTCAACTCGCTGTGCCCAGGGATTAGGCCCATCGCGCTGGCGCGCCCCTCCACGACCTGAGAAACGAGTACCTTCGGAACCAGACCTTTTTTGTAGAGATCGGCCGCTACGAACGGCCGCGTGTCGAGGTCACCACCGAGGACGGCAACCGCATCCGCAGGCGTTATCGGATCGGAAACACTCCAGAGGTCGGCCGCCCCACGCAACAAAGGCGCGCCTTCAAGCCAAACTCCAGCTATAAGGGCGGCAAGCAAGAGGATCGCCGCGACCGACCGGCCAATGAACCGTCGCCCGCCAAGCGGTATAGTCGAGGCCGGCGAGATATTCGTCATTTCGAACTATGCCATTAAGCGAAGAATGAGACGATCAATCATCGATCATTGGGAATAATATTTTTCGTAGCCTTTGCCGTAATAATACTCGCCACCATATTTCTGGGCGCGATCCTGGTTGACAAAGTTGAAGACGACACTGGCAACACGTTTTTGCGCCGACATTGTTTTACAGAGGTCTTGAGCAGCTCGCGAGGAGTTGACGCCCACTCAACGGCCAATGGGTCTTGCGCCGTAACTGAGGCGATGAACATCCAATTGCGCCAGGCAAAATTTAGGTATTGGCGCAGGTCAAATGCGCGCTTCAGTCGCTCAGTGTCGGCCTTGCTAGGAATTCCAAATTCAACGTTCCTCGATTGATCGGTGATTCAAGTATAGCGCCGTGACTACCGCTATTGACCTGTCCAATAGCTCTCAGGCAGGAAGTGCTGCTGATCTTTTTCCAGAACGAGGCAGGTCAGGCGACCGGTTGCAAACGCCGCAGTATCAATTCCAATGCGATTGGGACGAAGCTCGGGCGCGACCGCAGGCGTATGACCGTGCACGACCAGCTTGCCGTGCTCGGCCTCGCTGGACAGGAACGGCTCACGAATGTTCAGAAGATCATCGCGCCTTTGGCGATCGAGAGTCACGCCTGGCCGCACGCCGGCGTGGCAGAAGAAATAATCACCGATCACCGCTGAAACTGTGAGCGCTTCTAGGAAATCCCGATGCTGTTTAGGAAGACAGGTCGTGAATGTCGCTCGAACGTCCTCAAAGCCGCGCCCAGCCATAGCTGGGCCGATATTGACCCTATACGAATGCAGGGTTTCTAGTCCACCCTGGCTTCGCCAGAATGCGAGAAAGCTTGCGTCGTCGAGAAAGGCCAGGAGAAAGTCCTCGTGATTGCCTGCCAGTGCGATGATGGGGGTCGGCCAACTGCCGCTCGCAAGGCGTTCAACCACTCTCTTCGAATCGGGACCGCGATCAATGTAATCGCCGAGGAAAACCGTCACGGCATGGTCGAACGAGCGCGTTTTCAGATCGGCGCCAACGCGCTCGGCCATCTCGCGGAGTAGATCGTCACGACCGTGAATGTCGCCGATGCAGTAGACGAGAGTCCCATCAGGCACGCGACGCGTAATCGCAACGGCGGGTGTTCCCGCAAAGCCTTTTAAGAACGAGTTCGCCCACCGCGCGAATTTGGATGTTCTTATTTTTTGGGCCGAGGTCTCCACTTGAGCCGGTCAGAGACAGTTGAAGCGGAAGCACGCGAGCTCTATCGACCTGTTTTTCAGACAACTTTTTCACGCGGCAGCCGGACAAATCGCGCTGCGGCGAAGCGCCACCGGGACCGCCGTGCCCATCATATCGAGCAGCACGCGAATGCGTCCAGCGGCATCAAGCCGCTCGAGCTTGCCCACGAAATTGGCAAACGGTCCCGAGAGGATTCGCACCGACTGCCCGGTCGTCAGACCGCTGGTAAAGAGTGCCAGGTTGGCTTCATCGGTGTTCTCGATCAGAGTTTCCACGATGCCCTCCGGCACCGGAACCGGACGATCCTCGCAGCTGTAGAGGCAGGAAACACCAACGGTGCTCTGCACCGATAACCAGCGGTCGCGTCCCAGATCGAGGATAAGAAAGATGTAGCGTGGGAACAGCGGCGCCCGAACTGTTCTGAGCTGGCGCGCGTGGCGAATTGTCTTTTGGATGGTCGGAAAGTGGGTCCTCAACCCTTGCGCCCCCAGGTGCAGTCGGGCCCGGCGCTCGCTGTGCGGCAGCGTGTGAACGAGGTACCACCGCTCGTTTCCTTCGAGCGCCAAACTCCTTCCACTGCCGGACTGCAACATCTGACCCCAACCCCACTGACGGCACCAAGGTTAACATACGATGTTGCATTGCAAAAGCCGACGAACAGTTCGCGGTCGGGAGTGGCACCAGAAGACTATGTATCATGTGTCCGCCCGACTCGAGGCACGTTACCACCCTTCGGGTGAAAGCACTTTTCACCCGCCCGAACGGATCACAGTCCTCACTAGGACGGCCCGCTTCAGTCCCGACTGACGAAGGCTTTAAACCACCCCGACCCGTTACAAATGTGGCAGAATTTATATATGAGCGTGAAACACCACGCTACGTTGAAATTTAACGAAGAGAATCAACATCTTGCAGCCGCGACGCGGCTGCTTTTTACCCGGCAAAAAGCGTTCGAGCGATGGCGCCGGTTGATAGATACGGCCTCAAAGTTCGCTGCTCGAAAGCGCGCCATTACATGCAAGACCAACATCTAAGGCTCTCGTCCGACGAATGGCATGTAGTCAAGCTATTGTATTTTATAGAAAAAATTGGCTTCGTTTTGCACCTTTTAGATTGTATACAATCCTCCATTGTTCAAGTCTTTTGGCGCTCTAAAAAGTTGTGCATTGCTCGCGCGCGGCGTCCTGCAGCGCGACGCTCGTACCGGTCGAGCTGGATTAGTTCCGGTAATGCCCGACGTACTGCTTCGGCGGAGCGCTCGGGCTCGGTTGTTGGCATCGATGGAGGTTCGAGACCTTCAAAACGAATCAGCTCACCGCGATCGAACGCTCGGAAAAACCGCTTGGCCTCGCGGATCAAGTGTGAGGCCGGCGGCCTTTCAATTTCGCCAAACGCTATGACGCGCGAAATCAATGCGACTTTCGCTCGTCGGATCCGCGCGACGTCAAACTCTGCCTGC
>Ga0306920_100001781_pt1 | contig 26766 bp, 22 predicted proteins | sample flu12Cox44000170_FD_204666 | JGI IMG/M metagenome (GOLD analysis project Ga0306920, IMG submission 204666) | Lab enrichment of tropical soil microbial communities from Luquillo Experimental Forest, Puerto Rico - flux4day.12C.oxic.44.000.170 (v2)... | ecosystem: Environmental > Terrestrial >...
GCATATCTCCGAGCGAACGATGGACTTCCATCACGGCAGGCATCACCAAGCCTATGTCACGAACCTCAATAACCTCGTCAAGGGCTCCCCGGCGGAGAGCCAGTCGCTCGAGGAATTGATCAAGGCGAGCTATAGGGACACATCAAAGACCGGCGTGTTCAACAACTCCGCCCAGGTGTGGAACCACACCTTCTTCTGGAATTCGATGAAGCCGCGCGGCGGGGGCGCGCCGAGCGGGCAGATCGCCCAGGCGATCGACCGTGATTGCGGCGGCCTAGAAAAGTTCAAAGAGCAATTCAAGGCGGCGGCGGTCGGTCAGTTCGGCAGTGGCTGGGCGTGGCTCGTCGCCGACGGTGGGAAGCTCAAGATCACCGCCACACCAAACGCGGTCAATCCGCTCGCCGAAGGCCAGACGGCGCTCCTGACCTGCGACGTGTGGGAACACGCTTATTATCTCGACTTCCAGAACCGTCGCCCGGATTTCGTACAGACCTTCCTTGACCATTTGGTGAATTGGGATTTCGTCGCGCAGAACCTGTCGAAAGCCCGCTGACCCCTGCTGATCATCAAAGAAGGGCCTGCTCCAGCGCGGGGCCTTTCAGGAGAGCGGCAACAGCGCCGCGGCCACGTGGCGGTCCTCGGCTACGAGCACGTTGTAGGTGCGGCAGGCCGCTCCGGTGTCCATCGGTTCGAGCACGATGCCGGCGGCGTGCAAAGTGTTACGCAGCGCGTGCGGAATCGCGCCGCTCATCGCGCGGCCGAGGCCGAGCAGAAGAATTTGCACGCCGCCATGCTCGATGATCGGCGCCAGGCTCTCCCAGGTGACGTCGAAGGCGCTGACTGCTGACCACGGCAGTGTGCAATCAGGGAATACCAGGACGGAGCCGCGGTAGATCACCCCGGCGACCCGAAAGCCACTTGCTCCATAGCGCTCGATGACCTGACGGCCGGCCGGGACGAGCGGGGTCAGCTCCATTGGGAGCGTCCGCGTGACCGCGGCGGAATCAAGAGGTCCCGGGCGCGCCGGCCTTGGCGGCTTCGCCCGAGCGAGCGACCGCGGCGCGGTTCGGCTGTACGTAGTAGAGGACGGGAGCCGCGATGAAGAGCGAGGAATAGGTGCCGATCACGACACCCCACAGCATCGCGATGCTGAACCCCCGCAACACCTCGCCGCCGAGAAACAACAGCGACAAGACGGCGAGCGCTACCGTGCTGACGGTCAGGATGGTCCGCGACAATGTCTCGTTGAGCGCGAGGTTGATCAGGTCACGAAACGGCATCGTCCGGTATTTGCGCATCGCTTCGCGCACGCGGTCGTAGATTACGACGGTGTCGTTGACCGAATAGCCGGCGACGGTCAGGATCGCCGCCAAGGTCGTCAGATTGAACTCAAGTTGCAATAGCGCAAACAATCCGACTGTGGTGACCACGTCATGCAACGTGGAGATCATCCCGCCGACGCCGAACTGCCACTCGAAGCGGAACCAGATGTAAGCAGCAATCGCGAACAGTGCGAGAATCGTCGCAATTACCCCGGCGCGGATCAACTCGCTGCCGACGCTGGGGCCGACGACCTCGACCCGGCGATAGTCGACCCCCGCACCGAGCGCTTGGCGCGCCAACTGGACCGCCTGCTCCTGCGCCGCGTCTCCGCCGGGCTGGCGCGGCAGACGGATCAGCACATCGGTCGGTGGGCCGAACCCCTGCAGCGAGGCCTCGCCGACGTGCAGCGCGTCGAGTTTTTGCCGCATTTCGGCGAGGTTCGCCGGGCCGGTCGTCGACCGCACCTCGATTAAGGTGCCGCCGACGAAGTCGATGCCGTAGTTGAGCCCGACCGTGAGAAACAGCACGATCGACGACAAGGTCAGCAACAGCGAGAAGGCGAACCCGATCTTGTGCCAGGCCATGAAGTCGATCTTCGGCGTGTGCCGGATGACGATCAACGGTCTCATTTGAGTGTGGTCATCGTAGAATGTCGGCCGGTCAAATCGGGATCGCCTTCGGCTTCCACTGACGCAGCCAGGTGACGATCAACAGGCGGGTGACGAGGATAGCCGAAAAAAGCGATGTCAAGACGCCGGTGCTGAGCGTCACCGCAAAGCCCTTGACCGGCCCGGAACCGAGCCAGAACATCAGAAAGCCGGCGACCAAGGTCGTCACGTGGCTATCCAGGATCGTGCCAAATGCCCGCTTGAACCCGGCGTCGAGCGAGGACAGCATCGTCCGGCCGCCCCGCACCTCCTCGCGGATGCGCTCGTAGATCAAGACATTGGCATCGACCGCCATGCCCATTGTCAGTGCGATGCCGGCGATGCCCGGCAAAGTGAGTGTGGCGCCGAGCAGCGACAGGCTGCCGAGCATCAGGCACAGGTTAAAGAACAGCGCAATGTCCGCGAAGATCCCGAACAACCCGTAAAACAGGATCATGAAGATGACGACGAGCACCACCCCGACAATGCTGGCGATCGCTCCGGCATGAATCGAGTCGGCACCCAGGTCCGGTCCGACAGTCCGCTCTTCGAGGATCGTGATCGGCGCCGGCAGGGCGCCCGCTCGCAGTAGCAAGGCGAGATCGCTAGCCGACTGTACGGTGAAGCTGCCGGAGATAATGCCGCTGCCGCCAAGGATCGGCTCGCGAATGACCGGTGCGCTGATTACCTTGTTGTCGAGCACGATGGCGAACGGTCTGCCGACATTGTCGCGTGTGGCTTCGCCAAAGCGTTTGGCGCCGGCGGCATCGAAGCGGAAGCTCACGACCGGCTCGTTGTTCTGAAAGGTCGGCTGCGCGTCGACGAGCGTGTCGCCGCCGACCATGACGCGCTTGCGCACGACATAAGCCGGCGGACCCACATGTCCGGCCCGTCCCTCCTCGCCTGGGAGGATCTCGTCGGAGGGTGGCAACCGCCCGCGGCGGGCGTCCTCGACCGAGACGCTGGTGTCGACCAGTTGAAAAGTGAGCTTGGCGGTGCGTCCGAGAAGTGCCTTGACATGCTCGGGGTTGTCGACACCGGGCAGCTGTACCAGGATTCGGTCCGATCCCTCGCGTTGAATCGTCGGCTCCTTGGTCCCGGTCTCGTCGACGCGCCGGCGAATGATCTCGATCGACTGATCGACTGCTTGGCGCCGTCGTGCGTCGCTCGCAACCGTGCTGAACCGCATCGTCCCCGATCCGTCAGCGGCAATCTCGACAGTGAGGTCGGGATCGATTTTGCGCAGCGCCTGGCGAGCATCATCGATACGGTCGGGCTCACGGATGGCAAACGCGATCGCATCCCCTTCGACGTCGAGGCCGGTGTAGCCGATATTGGCATCGCGCAACGCGTTGCGGACGTTGTCAATCAACGAGTTGAGATGCTCGCGCTGCGCGGCGGCGACGTCGACCTGCAGCAGCAGATACGACCCGCCGCGCAGGTCGAGGCCGAGCGCCACCTGCTTGTGCGGCAAGAAACGCGGCACCTGCGCAAGCAGCGACGGACTGAACAGATTCGGCAATGACAAGAGTACGCCGAGCGCGCATATAGCGCAGATCAGAGCGATTTTCCAGTTCGCAAAATAAAGCATGCCATGAGCTTTCGTAACCGCAAAAGCAGGTCAATCCTTTGTTTCCGCCTTCGCCCGAGCCTCCTCCCTCTGCCTCGCCGCCTCGCGCGCCGCGGCCGGGTCCGGCTTGGCGAGCACGCTTGAGATCGTACTGCGCAGGACACGGACCCGGACGCCATCGGCGATGTCGACCGTGACCTCCTCGGGGTTCTCCACGCGAGCGACCGTACCGATGATGCCGCCCCCGGTCACGACCCGATCCCCGCGCCGTAGCGCGTCAAGCATCGCCTTGTGATCTTTTGTCTTGCGCTGCTGCGGGCGGATCAAGAGGAAATAGAAGACGACAAAAATCAGGACCAGAGGGAGGAATTGAATTAGTGCGCTCTGATTGTCGAATATCCCCGTAATGCCTGTTCCCTGGGCGTAGGCGTCAGAAATCAGCATCGGCATCAAGCCTCGAGATCACGCGCCGCAACGACCCGACGGCGCGGCTTTGCCGGCCTCGACGAGAATATCGCGACCGCACACCGGGCAAATTGGTACGCGATGGCTGGTTAAAGAGCAATGGCCGGACCGTTCGCTCCGCCGAAGAGGCGCATCTTCGGCCGGGAGTCAGCTCGGCGGGGAGTTCCGTTCGGTGCCGGCGGTCGGCAGTGGTGCCAGGAACTCGCGTGGATCGACCGCATGGTTGCCGCGACGCAGCTCGAAATGGAGCTGTGGCTCGGCGACGCTGCCGGTGGAGCCGACGCGCGCAATCGTCTGGCCGCGGGCGACCTTGTCGCCGCGTTTGACCAAGATCAAATCGCAATGCGCATAGGCCGAGATCCAACCATTAGGGTGTTTGACGAGAATGAGGTTGCCGTAACCGCGTAGCTCGTTGCCGGCATAGGCGACGATTCCCCCATCGGCCGCCTCGATTGCGGCGCCGCGCGGGGCGGCAATATTGATGCCGTCGTTGTGCGTCCCGTCTCGTCCCGAACCATAGCCGGAGAGGAGATGGCCGCGAACCGGCCAGAGAAAAGTGCCGCCGTCTGACGGCGGAGTCGGCGGTGCCCCCGGCGGCTCCAGCGTTACGGCAGGTGCCGGCGGCGAGGCAGCGGGCTTGGCATCGGGGTGGGGCGCTTCGGCGACAGAGGACTGCGTGGGCACTGCCGGGGTCGGTGGCACTACGGCAGCGACCGAAGGGTTCCCCGCTGGGGCTGGGACGGTGCTCTCGAGCGAGACCGCCTCGGGCCGTTTTGATGCAGTACCCTCTTCCCATTTTGGCGGCGGTAGCGCCGCCAGCGACGCAGATGCGAGCGGGACCGCAGGCTGGCCGGCCTGAGGGACAATCAGCGTGCGACCGACCTCGATGCGATAAGGCGGCAGCAGGTGGTTCGCCTCCGCGATAATTTGCATCGGGACATGATAGACATGGGCAATGCCCGACAGGGTTTGGCCGGGCCGTACCGTGACTCGTTCCCGTTCAGGCGTGGCCGCTGGTTCGCCGCTGACCACCGGAGCAGGCCCGTCCGGTCGCGGGCCGCAGGCCGCGATGAGCAATGTGAGCGCAACGACTCGCGCCACGGCGGCCGCATCGCGACATCCTCTTACACTGACTTTCCGCATCTTCCCCCCTGCGCGTTCCCCGACGCGCAAGCAACTCCCGCTACTTGGTCTACACCCGAATCATTTCAAGACGAGGCCGCGCTTCGCCGCGGCAGCCCGACGACGAGCGGCACAAACCGTACGAGACCGAGCTTTTCAGTCGAAAACCCGTAATCATGGCGCCGGATGCGGATGAGCTGCTGATCGCGGTGATCCTCGCCGACCGGCGCGACCAGTATCCCGCCCGGCGCAAGCCCGTCTATAAGGGTCGGCGGGACCTGCCCCGCCGCGGCGGTGACGATTACTCGGTCGTAAGGCGCCTGCTCCGGCCAACCCTTTGTCCCGTCACCACATCGGCAAACGATGTTGCGTAGGCGCAGTTCGCCGAATCGGCGCTCGGCATCGCGCAACAGCTCACGATGCCTCTCGATCGAGAACACCCGGCGACACAGGCGCGCGAGGACCGCGGCCTGATATCCTGAACCGGTGCCGATCTCAAGCGCATTGTGCCGCTCACTGAGCTCGAGCTTGTCGGTCATCAGCGCCACCACATAAGGCTGGCTGACTGTTTGACCCTGACCGATCGGCAAGGCCAAATTCTCGTAAGCCTGATCCTCGAAGGCGGTCGGCACGAACTTCTCTCGCGGCGTCTTCTCGATCGCTCCGAGCACTCGCGCATCGCCGATCCCGGCGCGGCGCAGCTCCATCAGCAACCGCAACTTCTTCTGCACCAGCCCCAGCTCGCCAAAGTTCACTCCGCCGACGCTCCCAAGAAGACCTTCTTCAGCGAGGCGGATGCGGGTTGGTCCTGTCAAGGGTGGATCCGCGGTTCAGTCACGGGGCTCGATCACCTCCTGCCCGGCCATGTATGGCTGCAACACTTTCGGCAGCGCCACCATGCCATTGTGCCGTTGGAAGTTCTCGAGGATAGCGATCAAGGTCCGGCCGATCGCGAGACCGGACCCGTTGAGCGTGTGGACCGGCAATGTGCCCTTGCCGCCCACCGGGCGGTAGCGCGCCTTCATTCGCAGAGCCTGGAAGGTATCGCAATTCGAGCAGCTGGAAATCTCCCTATAGGTCCCCTGCCCCGGCAACCAGACCTCGATATCGTAGGTCTTGTGCGCCGCGAACCCCATGTCGCCGGTCGACAGCAGGACAACGCGATATGCCAGGCCGAGCCTCTTCAAAACCTCTTCGGCGCAAGCGGTCATGCGCTCGTGTTCGTCAGCCGAATCCTCCGGCCGGGTAATCGAAACGAGCTCGACCTTCTCGAACTGATGCTGGCGAATCATGCCGCGCGTGTCTTTCCCCGCCGCACCGGCCTCCGAGCGAAAGCAAGGCGTCCAGGCGGTGTACCGCAGCGGCATCGTGTTCTCATCGAGAACTTCGCCGGCGACAAGATTGGCCAGGGGCACTTCGGCGGTCGGGATCAGCCAGTAGCCGTCTGTGGTGCGAAACAAATCCTCGGAGAACTTTGGCAGCTGGGTGGTCCCGAACACGGCTTCGTCGCGGACCAGCAGCGGCGGAGAAACCTCGGTATATCCGAATTCGGTCGTGTGAAGATCGACCATGAACTGGCCGAGCGCCCGCTCAAGCCGGGCGAGCGCGCCGCGTAACACGACGAAGCGCGACCCGGACAATCTCCCAGCACGCGCGAAATCCATCTGGCCAAGCCGTTCGCCGATCGCATCGTGCGGCAGCGGGGCAAAATCGAAGCGGGGCGGCTCGCCGTAGTGGCGCAGCACCCGATTTGCAGTCTCGTCGGGACCGTCCGGCACGTCCTCAGCAGGCAGGTTCGGCAAGCCAGCGAGGATCTCGTTGATTTCCTCCCGCAGCCGCGAGGCCTCGGCGGTCTCGTTTGCCTCGGTCTCCCTGGTCGCCCTCTGCGAATCGACCAGCAGCTGGACATCGAGACCGCGCGATTTGGCGGAGCCTATCTCCCTGGAAATCCGATTTCTCTGAGCCTGTGCTTCCTGCGCGCGAGTCTCGGCAGCGCGCCACGAACGGTCTAGCGCAAGGATCTCCTCGGCGTGCTTTGATAAGCCGCGCCGAGTGAGACCACGATCGAATTCCTCCGGATGCTCCCGGATCCATCTGAGATCGTGCATAGCAATGTGGGATATAAAGAGCCGGTCGGGATGCGTCCATCGGGCAGCAACGTCAGGCGCCGGGGGCGGGCTTTGCCTTTCCGGCGAGCTCGGCCTCCTCTTCCGCCTCGCGGCGAGCGCGCGCCTTCTCCACCATGCGGCAGGAAATGATCGAGGCCTCGAAAAGAATGATCAGCGGGACCGCGAGACTGGTCTGGCTGACAATGTCGGGTGGGGTCAGCACCGCCGCCACGACGAACATGATGACGATCGCATAGCGGCGTTTGGAAGCCAGGCCAGCAGAGGTGACGAGACCGACGCGGGCCATCAAGGTAAGCAACACCGGAAGCTGAAAGGCGATGCCAAACCCCAGCAGCAGGGTCATGACCAGCGACAGGTACTCGTTGACCTTGGCCTCGAGCACGATCGGCAGCCCGCCATCCAGGCCGGTCGGCGTCTCGAAGCTGACGAAGAAACGCCAAGCGATCGGGATCACGACGAAATAGGCGAGCGCGGCGCCCATTGCGAATAATACCGGAGTGGCGAAGAGGTAAGGGTAAAACGCGCGCCGCTCGTTCTTGTAGAGCCCGGGCGCGACGAATTTCCAAATCTGGCTCGCAACGACCGGGAAGGCGATACAAAGGGCCGCCCAGAACGACGCCTTCACATAGGTGAAAAACGCTTCGGTCAAGCCGGTGTAGATCAGACGACGACCGGTCTGCCCTTCGAAAATGACCGCGAGCGGGTGCACCAGGAAGCCGTAGATGTGCTCCTTGAACTGATAACAGATCAAAAAGGCGACCATGATCGCGCCGATCGACCACATCAGCCGGTTGCGCAGCTCGATCAGATGATCGAGAAGCGGCATCCTGCCCTCCTCGAGCTCGGCCTCCCTGTCGTCGTCCATTGGGGAACCTAGGGTTTAGGGGCCACGATATCGTGGCCGACGGCGTCTGGCGGCGCGATTACGGGAGTCGCGGGGTCGGCAGCTGCGATGTCGCTCGCTCCGGCGGAGGTCGGCGGGCCGCTATCCGCCGCAAGCGCGGCCGGCTCTGTAAAATTCGGCAGTTCCGGTGGCTTCAGGCTTTCGGCGAGGCTCCCAGTCGGATCGACGGCTTGGCGAAACTCCTTTTCGAGGTCGATCTCGGTCGCCTTTTTGAGTTCCTGACGCATTTCATCGAGTTCGGCCTCGCGGACCATCTGTTCGACGCTGCTCTGGAATTCGCGCGACAAGGTTCGCGCCTTGCGCACCCAGAAACCTGCAATGCGCAACGCCTTCGGCAGATCCTTCGGCCCGATGAAGACGAGCGCGACGATCCCGATCAGCATCAGCTCGGACCAGCCGAAATCAAGCAGCATCCCTGCAGCTTCTCAACTTGCCCTGAGTGCAAAGCATCCGCGAGCAGACCGATGATGTCAGATGCGAATCATATGGGCAACTTCGGTCACCGTGCCATCGCGCAGCGGCTGCAGACTAAACTGCCTCCGGCTCCTTCGCGCGCTCGCCGACGCCCGCCGGGGCGAGATCGAGAAGGCCGGCGGCGCGCAACTCGTCGACGCCAGGCAGCTCATTCAGACTGTCTAGACCAAAATGCACGAGAAAGTCTGGCGTCGTCACCCAGAGGAGCGGACGGCCGGGGCTAGCGCGCCGGCCCCTGGGGCGTACCCAGCCCGCTTCCATCAGCGCGTCGATCGTGCCCTTACCGAGAGCAACCCCCCGTATCTCTTCGATCTCGGCGCGGGTAACCGGCTGATGGTAGGCGATCACAGCGAGGGTCTCGACCGCCGCGCGTGACAATTTCCTGACAACCGGCCGCTCAACGCGCAATTTGGCGGCGAGATCGGGTGCGGTGCGAAACGCCCATCCGCCGGCGAGACGAACGAGGTTCACGCCGCGTCCGGCATAGTTTTCGGAGAGCTCGTGCAACAGCACCCCGACATCGGCCGCGTCATCGAAATGCCGCGCCAAGACGGCTTCGTCGAGCGGCGCGGCTGCGGCAAACAGCAGCGCCTCGACGAGGCGCAGTTGCTGCGCCCGCTCGCTCACGCCTGCGTCCTATCGCCGGCCGAGGCGGGGCTGCGCAGATAAATCGGGCCGAACGTCCGATTTTGCCGCAGCTCAATCCGCCCGCGGCGCGCAAGCTCGAGTGTCGCAGCGAATGTTGCGGCGAGAGCTGAACGTAGGAACAGCTCGCCACGCAGCTCTTCGGGCAGAAAGCTCGTCAGCTCGCGCCAGTCCGGCACCTGGCCGAGAAAGGAGCTCAGCCGCTTCAGGGCCTCATCCACCGAATGGAAGGCGGAAGGCTCGATCGCCAGCACGGCTTCCACGGTGCGGCGGCGGTTTTCCCCATAGGCCCGCAACAACTCGTAAAGGCCGACCTCGTAGACCGGAACCGCGACCACCGGCAGCCCTTCGGGCATGCCGCGCGGGAAGACGTCGTGACCGAGCCGAGGACGGGACATCAGCCGGCCTCCGGCGGTCTGCATCGCTGCGAGCAGCCTCAGCCTATGCTCCAGAACGGCTGCGAGCTCGGTAGCGCTCGGCTCGTCATCCTCCGGCGGCTGCGGCAACAAAAGGCGCGATTTCAGATAGGCGAGCCAGGCCGCCATCACCAAATAGTCGGCGGCGATCTCGAGGCGCAGCTGGCGCTGCCGAGCGATAAAGTCGAGGTATTGATCGGCGAGGGCCAGGATCGAGATTTTGGCGAGATCGACCTTCTGTTCGCGGGCCAACGCGAGCAGCAGATCGATCGGCCCTTCGTACCCGTCGAGGTCGAGCACGAGTTGCTCGGGCTCGGTAACCTCCGCTTTCATTGGCTAATGGCCTGTGATCGTCAGCACGAATTCATACAGAGCTTCCGCTGGCACGCCGATCAACCAGCCAAGCAAATTGAGATTCAGCCCAGTCTGCTGTCCAACATAGGGAAGCAGGAAGAGAAAGAGCAGCAAGATCAAGATGCCATAGCGCTCGAGCCGCGCCAGGGGGAAGGCCAGTGCATCGGGCAGAAGCCCGACAGCCACCCTTCCGCCGTCCAGAGGAGGCAACGGTAACATATTGAAGGCGCACAGAACGACGTTGATGACGATCGAATTCTTCAGATTTTCACCTAGCCAATCGGCTGCCACAGCGGGCGTCAAACCCACTCCATAAAGCAACAGTGACGACATGATCGCCAGCAGGACGTTGGTCCCCGGCCCGGCGAGCGCGACCCATACCATATCTCGCCTGGGGTGGTTCAGCCGCCCGAAATTGACCGGCACCGGTTTGGCATAGCCGAACAGAAAGGGGGAGCGCATCAGAATCAGCAGAGCCGGCAGAATGATCGTGCCGAACCGGTCGATATGCTTGAACGGATTGAAAGTGACCCGCCCTGCCTGCCATGCGGTATTATCGCCAAAGTGGTAGGCGATGAATCCGTGCGCCGCCTCGTGGAAGGTCACCGCGAAGACGACCGGCAATACCCAGGTGCTCGCCTGGTAGAACATCGCGGCGAGGCCACCAATTGGATTCACTGCCCTGCCCGCTCCGAAATACCCCTACCCGCTAGCAAAGCTTCGAACTCCTCCTCGGTCTCGCGCCGGTCGAATTCCTTCATCTCAAAGCGGTGTCGCATTGCCTCCGCTCGCGCCAGCCGCTCTGCCGTGCGGCTCGAAATCGGCCGCGACGCCGCGACGATTGTCTCCATCTCGCGGCGGTCCACATTGCAATGGAGGACAAGATCACAGCCAGCGGCCAGGGCACGCTCGGCCCGCGCCGCGATGTCTCCGCCGAGTGCACCCATCGACAGATCGTCGGAGACGAGCACGCCGTCGAAGCCGATCACGCCACGGATCACCTCCGAAATCACGCGGCGCGACAACGTCGCCGGTGCCGTCATATCGATCGCTCTGTAGACGATATGGGCAGACATCGCCCAGGGCATAGCCGCCAGCGCCCGAAACGGCGCAAAATCGGTGCGCGACAGTTCATCGGTTTCGGTCTCGACCACTGGACACGCATGATGGCTGTCGACCCGAGCACGCCCGTGGCCGGGGATGTGCTTGATGACCGGTAGCACGCCGCCTTCGAGCAGCCCGTGGCACGCCGCTCGAGCAAGTTTCGAGACGCGACCGGGCTCGTTTCCGTAAGCCCGGTCACCGATTACCGGATGCGCTTCGGCAACTGGAACATCAAGCACCGGCAGGCAGTCGACCGTGATGCCGAGATCTCGGAGATCATCCGCAATCAGCCGGGCGCCGAGCCGGACCGCAACCTCGGCCTGGGGGTCCGGCAATGATCCCAGGCGGGCTGCCGACGGGTAGAGGCGCCAGGCGGGCGGCCTCAGCCGAGCCACTTGCCCTCCCTCCTGGTCGATCAGGATTGGCGCGTCGCTGCGCCCAATAACGCCGCGCAGCGCCGCTACCAGCTCGCGGACCTGTTCGGGAGAGCGGCAGTTGCGCCGGAACAGGATAAAACCGACCGGGTCGGCAGTGCCGAAGAAGCGGCGTTCGTCTGAGCTCAGCTGTTCGCCGGCACAGCCCAGAATGACCGCACGCGGCGCCTGTCCAGGGGCGCCCCTCGCTTCATCGGGCAATGATGCACCCGATGCCGCGCAGTTTTAGCTCACCGCAGATCCGCTCGGCGGCAGCCGGATCGGCGACGGGTCCCGTCTGAATGCGATAATAGACCCCTTTGTCGCCGAGATCGGCGCGGACCGGCGTCGCCGAGAGGCTGCCGAGCAGATCGCTATTCTTGCGCTTGATGCGCTCCCATTCCTGGCGAGCTGCATCCTCGCTGCGCAACGAGCCGAGCTGCAGCCGGGTTCCGGTTGCCTGCGCGGTTACCGGTTTTGACGGCCTCGGGGGTGCCTGCGAAGGCTTGCTGGGTGGAGCGGCGGCTTGTTGCTGCGGCTGAGCCATTTGGCTGGCTGCCGGCGGATTCTCCGGCGTGCCGGATGCCGGCGGCGGCGTTGCCGTCGGTGATCGCGCGGACTCGGTCTGCGACGGCGGTGGCGTGGGGCGTGCCATCGGCTTCTCGGGCGGCGGCAGCAAGTGCTCGACCACCTTGCGGGTCGGGTTGTAGATCAGCTTGTCCTGGTCGGGAACCTCCATGCCCCCGGGCTGCTCCGGCTTCACCTTCGTCGGACGCTCGTCGGCGCGGATCAATGGGACGCCACCCCTCGCTGGGTCATCGCCAGCGTGGCGCTTCCCCTGGACATAGGCAAACCATAGACCGCCGCCGAATAGCCCCATAACAAGCAGGGCCAGCACGGTCGCAAGCACGCGGCGCGGGCGCCGCGGGGGTTCCCCCTCGCGCGCGTCGGCGAATAGCTCGGCTCGCCGATCGGGATCGATCGGTCCGAGGTGATAGCTCACGGCTACATCTCCTGCACCGGCTCGACGCCGATGACAACGAGACCGGAGGCGATGACAATGGCTACAGCGCGTACCAAAGCCAGCCGCGCGCGGGTCAGCGCCGGCTCGGCAGCAAGGATGAAGCGCAATGTCGCCTCGTCCTTGCCCTTGTTCCATAGAGCATGGAACAGCGCCGCCACCTCCTGGAGATAAAACGGGATGCGGTGCGGCTCGTGTGCCTCGGCCGCACTCTCGACAAGCCGCGGCCAGCCGGCAAGCTGGCGGATCAACGCCAGCTCCGCAGGATCCGACAGCTTTTCGAGCGGCGCTCCGGTCAGCGCCGGGTCCGACAGGTCATCATCGTAAAATTGCTCGGCAGCATGACGCATCACCGAGGCCGCGCGTGCATGCGCGTATTGTACATAAAAAACAGGGTTGTCCCGCGATTGCTCGGTCACCTTGGCGAAGTCGAATTCCAAGGTCTGGTCGTTCCGGCGCGTCAGCATGATGAAGCGGAAGACATCCTTGCCGACCTCGTCGATGACCTCGGCCAGGGTGACGAAGGTACCGGCGCGCTTCGACATGCGCACCAGCACGCCCTTGTCGAAAAGATGGACGAGTTGACAGAGTTTGACGTCGAGGGTTGCCGCACCATCGGTCACCGCCCGCACTGCGGCCTGCAGCCGCTTGACGTAGCCGCCGTGATCGGCACCCCAGACGTCGATCAAATTCGCAAAACCGCGGCGAAACTTGTCGCGATGGTAGGCGATGTCGGCCGCGAGATAGGTCAGCGAGCCGTCTGACTTCTTGATCGGACGATCAATGTCGTCGCCGAATCGGGTGGCGCGGAACAACGTCAGGGGCCGCGGTTCCCAGTCATCCGGCGGCGGCTTGCCCTTGGGCGGTTCCAATATGCCGATGTAGATCAGCCCGCGCTGATCCAATTCGGCGAGACACTCGTCGACCGCCCCGTTCTCGATAAGCTCTCGCTCCGAGACGAATAAATCGTGGCGCACACCGAGTGTCGCGAGATCCGTCCGGATCAACGTCATCATCTGCTCGACGGCGAAGTCCCGGACCGGAGGGAGCCAACCTGCTTCAGGCCGGCCGAGCCATTTGCGTTCATCTCGTTGGGCCAGCGCACGACCGGTTTCAACCAGGTATTCGCCGGGATAAAGGCCCTCGGGAATCGGCCCAATAGCCTCGCCCAACGCCTCGCGGTAGCGCAGATATGTCGACCGGGCAAGATCGTCGACCTGAGCACCAGAATCGTTGACATAGTACTCTCGCGCCACGCTGAACCCGGCCTTGGCAAGCAATGACGCGAGTGCGTCGCCAACCACGGCGCCACGGCCGTGGGCCGCATGCATCGGTCCCGTCGGATTGGTGGACACGAACTCGACATTGACGCGTTTGCCGCCGCCGATCGACGAGTCGCCGAAGGCGGTGCCGGCGCGCAAGATCGCACGCAGCTGGGCGTGCCAGACCTCGGGAGCCAGCCTAACGTTGATGAACCCGGGCCTTGCTGCAGCAACGGTGAACCCCGAGCCGCGGTAGTCGCCGGTGACGAGCTCGCGTCCCCTCAGAGCGGCGGCGGTCCGCTCGGCGAGCGCCATCGGATTCTCTTTGATGACCCCGGCCAGCACCATTGCCGTGTTGGTCGCGAGATCTCCGTGCGCCGGATCGCGCGGCGGCTCGACCGCGACCCGGCTGAGATCGAGCCCCCGCGGCAGCAACCCTTGCCGCGCCAGATCGCCGAGCGTCGCCAGGACAAGGCGACGGAAGTCACTGAAGATATTGGTCATGTCGGAGCGTAGGTATCGAACAACCGATGATGCTCGTCGAGCGCGAAACGGTCGGTCATTCCGGCGAGGTAGTCGGCTGCGACCCGTGCAGTTTGCGGATCATCGGGGCCGCCCGCGAGCTGGCGCCACTCGCTTGGCAGGCACTGCGGCTCAGCGAGGTAAAGCGCAAAAAGGTCGTGGACGACCCGGCGCGCCTTCGAGCTCATTCGGTTAACACGGTAGTGGCGGTACATCCGCTCCAGTAGAAAATCCTTGAGCGCCCGATCGTTGCGTCGCATCTCGGCGGAAAAAGCGACGACGGGCGCGTCAAGGGCCCGGACCTCGCCGGCCGACGCGACCCCGCTCGCGGTGAGGCGCGACCGGGTCTCAACGATCAGATCGCCGACCATTCGATCGATCAGCCGCCGGACCGCCTCGTGAATCAAGCGCGACTCCTCGATTCCCGGATATCGCGACGCGACCTTCTGGAAGACCGGACCGACCAGCGGCACGTCGCCGAGATCGGCGATCTCGAACAGCCCGGCGCGTAGACCATCGTCGATGTCGTGATTGTTGTACGCTATGTCGTCGGCGAGGGCTGCGACTTGTGCCTCGGCGCCCGGAAACGTATCGAGGGCGAGAGAATGGTAGCGGTCGTATTCGGCAATCGTCAGCGGCACCGGCCGATCGATGCCGGAACCGCACAGCGGGCCATTGTGCTTGACCGTGCCTTCGAGCGACTCCCAGGTAAGATTGAGGCCGTCGAACTCGGCGTAACGGCGCTCGAGCCGGGTCAGGATGCGCAAGGTTTGGTCATTGTGCGAAAACCCACCGAAGCGGACCATCTCGGCGTTGAGTGCCTCCTCACCGGCATGGCCGAACGGGGTGTGCCCGAGATCGTGGGCGAGTGCCAATGTTTCGGCGAGGTCCTCGTCGAGACCCAGCGCGCGGCTCACGGTACGGGCTATCTGCGCCACCTCGAGGCTGTGCGTCAGCCGCGTGCGGTAATGATCGCCCTCGTGATAGACGAAGACCTGCGTCTTGTGGGTCAGCCGGCGGAAGGCGGTCGAATGGATGATGCGGTCGCGGTCGCGCTGAAACGGCGAGCGCATCGAATGCTCGGGCTCCGGATAGAGCCGCCCGCGAGTCTCCTCCGGCTTCGACGCATAGGGCGCGAGCGGTCGGACCATCGGCAGACCCTACGCCGCACCGGCAGCAGCGTCCACCCTCGTCCGCAAAGCCCAGGGGAACGGCGGTGCCTCACAGGCTGGCGCTCGGCTCACGGGGCAACGACAGAGCATTCGATTCGGGCTTGACCCGACCAAAAGCGGACGCCTTTGGTTCGAGCGCCCTCTTTTGCTCGCCAGTTGTCTCCCGTAGCCGCGCCGTCGCAGCGTGGTCCGGCGTGCCGTCGGGGGCCAGGGCGACGCGATAGTCGCGCTCGGCCGCCTCACGCGAAATTAGCCCGTCCGCCACATCGAGCGCGACCTGCGCGGGATCACGGCCGGCCGGGTTGCCGAAGCCGCCGCCGCCCGGCAATTCGAGGCGGATGAAATCGCCGCCCGGGACGCTCTGCCGGCCCTTTGGGCCGATCGGCTTGCCCGACACCAGAGTGACGCGGCCGGACGCACCCGTGCCACCGCCGTCGCGCCCGCGAGCGGGATTGCCGATCCGCTCGAAGTTGCACAGCATCGCAATCGGCGTGCCGTCGGCGCCGCCTAATTCGATGATTTGGCCGAGACCGCCGCGGAATCGCCCGGCACCGCCCGACCCCTCGCGAAACTCGCGTCGCCGGAACAATACCGGTGCCACCGTCTCGGTCGCCTCGACCGGGATCGTGCGTACGCCGGATGGAAACGCGGTTACATCGAGCCCGTCCTTGCCAGGCCGCGCCCCGGCCCCGCCGCAATGAAAGATCGCCGTGCTGAACGGTTTGATGTCGGGCGGCGCCCTCCCCTCCTCCACCCCGAGTTCGTCGAGCACGTCGGCACCGCCATAGATCTGCGGGATCCACAACGAGGAGGCACCTTCGGCCGGGACGCCATCTTCCATGACCTGGTGCAGGCACCCGAAGACGACATCAGGCAGCATGTGGCCGACAGTATGCCGGGCCGCGACGGCCCGCGGGCGCTTGGCATTCAACAGGCACCCTTCGGGAGCGCTGACCGTGATCGGGGCGAGCGAGCCCGCGTTGTTCGGCACCTCGGGAGCGACCAGGCATTTGACCCCAAAGGCGGTGTAGGCGAGCGTGTAATTCAACACGACGTTGATGCCGAAGGCGCTCGCCGGCGAGGTTCCTGTAAAATCGACGTGGATGCCGTCCGTTCCGATCGTCATTTCGGCCGCCAAGATCAACGGGCGGTCGTAGCCGTCCATCGTCAGGCTGTTGCGATAGGAGCCCTTCTTTAGCTTGCCGATCGCCTCAATCGTCGCTTGACGCGAGGTTTCGATAATGTGCTCGCCGAGCCGATCGAGATTGGCGATGTCGAACTCCTCCATCATCTCGACAAGCCTGCGGCTGCCTTCATCGTTGCAGGTGGCGAGCGCATAGACGTCGCCCTCGACCTGCAGTGGCTCGCGGACATTGGCCCGGATCACGCGCAAGAGGTCCTCGTTCATCCGGCCTTCGCGGGCCAACGCCATCAGCGGGATCGACAGCCCCTCCTCAAAAACTTGGCGGCCATCGGGCCCCATGCCGAGCCCGCCGATGTCGACTACATGGACGGTGCTGGCGAAGAGCCCGACCGGCTCGCCGCGCAGAAAGGTCGGGCTGACCACTGTCAGATCGTGCAGGTGACCGCAAGTGAGCCATGGGTCGTTGGTGATGTAATGGTCGCCTGGGCGCATCGTCTTCAGCGGAAAGGCGTCGAGGAAATGCTTGACCGCATTCGCCATCGAATTGACGTGGCCCGGCGTGCCGGTAACCGCCTGGGCCAGCATGTTGCCGTCGCGGTCGAACACCCCGGCCGATAGGTCCCCCGCCTCGCGCACCGTCGTCGAAAACGCGGTGCGCACCAGTGTCTGCGCCTGCTCCTCGACAACCGCGATCAGCCGGCTCCACATGATCTGCATGTGGATCTGGGACACAGCAGTGTTGGGTCTGCCAAGCATCGGCCTATCTCTCTAAACTCGGCCCCCGCAGCCGGGTATTCTACGAGCTGCCCATTAATTCGCACATTGTAGCCCGATCGGCCCGACTGGTCGACACGCACCAAGGCGGCGCCTTCGATCACCCCAAATCCGCAACGATAAATTGAGCTCGGAATCGCTCGTTGTTGCATCTGCAGCAAATCTGCAGCAAAACCTCGCCCATAAGTTGTAGTGCTGCTTCGCCTGGAGGCCGCGGCCGGCCCGGGTCACTCGACCGGCGTTTTCAAAATGGCCGTAACCACGGTTTGAGCCGACTTTATAATACGATTATGGCAACTTTGTCGATGACGTATCGGGGCGAAATGGCAGTGCTTCCCACGCATCGGGGCGAACGCGTCGAGTGGCCAACGAGGCCCGCCTGAGGCCGTACCCGCCGTCAGACCGGGCCGCCTACCTTTGCCGCCGGGTCCGATTATGATGGACTCTGCCACAGAACGTTCGCTAGGGACGCCATCTCAATTGAGCAGCCGTCTGTTTGCAATCGGCAAAAAACTTCTGAGCCTATTGAAAAAATACGCATTTTGGTTTGGCACCACCTCTTGGTCGACTGCTGCGGTCGCCAGACCCCGGTCACCTTGAATTATGAAAGGATCGAGTTAAAAGACGAAGTGACCAGACAGAACGCCTGCTGGAATATTCCTGCCGCCACCGCTTGTTGAGCGTTCGGCGGCGGATCAGCTCGACAGCGCCCAGATGTAATGCCGGCATCAGCGCGCGCGCTCAGATTGGCGAAGCCAGCGAGACCGATTTTCGTGACGATTGCGTTGTAGCGAACCGATATGGCTTCCCATTGGCGAGATAGGCGGTGTCGACGAACCCGAAGACGCCGGTGGGAATGATCGCCGCAGCGGCAATCCTTCCGCTATTGGCGGCGCGGGCGAGGCCAAACAGCGCGCTGACGATCGCCACGCACCAGGTCTTGCGCTGCGCGCGGTCGCCGGCCAGGCCGGCAACGGCCGCCTGCAGCATGTTCAAACGCACAAAGACGGCTCGGCTCTCGACCGGCTCGAGTTGCGAAGCCGGTCAGTCGCAGAGTCATCGCTCATCGCCCGAGTCCCAATTGCGCGAGCAGGAGCCCTCCGGCTGCGGCCCGATTGCGAGGCCATTTCTGGGACGATATTATCATAGCCTAAGAGAAGCCGATGCCGCCGCAACCGCCAGGAGGTGAGCCCGAGATGAGCGAGCAGCTCGGGTCGCGGGCGCGCATCATGATCGGTCACGACAAAGCGGTTCGGTCGGTGGCTGCGCTTCCGGACGGGGTGCGGGTGCTCTCCGGTTCCGAGGACAACACCATCCGTCTGTGGAACTTGCACACCGGCGCCGAGCTGAGCCGGATTGCCGGTCATGCCGGCATGGTCATGTCGGTGGCGGCGCTCCCGGACGGGGAGCGCGCACTTTCCGGCTCTTTCGACCGTACCATGCGACTTTGGAATCTGAAGACCGGCGCCGAGCTGCGCCGGTTCGACCATCCGGATTTTGTCGAGGCGGTAGCGGTGCTTAGGGACGGGCGCTGGGCGATTTCCGGCTCCGGCGACCACACCATGCGGCTGTGGGATCTGGCGACCGGCGCCGAACTTCGCCGTTTCCCAGGCCATAGCGGGACGGTCTCGTCGCTAGCGGCGCTCCCGGACGGAAGCAGGGCGCTGTCCGGCTCACATGACCATACCGAGCGACTGTGGGATTTGGAGACTGGCGTCGAGCTGCGTCGATTTGAGCGCCATCAGCTGGGGGTCAACGCCGTAGCCGCGCTTCCCGATGGAAGGCGGGCGCTTTCGGGCTCGGCCGACCGGACCATGCGGCTGTGGGATCTGGAAACCGGCGCCGAGCTGCGCCGGTTCGACGTCGGCGATATGGTCTATTCGGTAGCCCCGTTTCCCGACTGGCGGCGAGCGCTCTCCGGCTCCGAAGACAAGATTGTACGGCTCTGGGACCTCGACACCGGCGCCGAGCTGCGACGATTCCAGGGCCATACCGGCGCGATCTGGTCGGTCGCAGTGCTGCGCGACGGAGAGCGGGCCCTCTCCGGAGCTTTCGATGGCACATTGCGCCTTTGGGACATCGGGGAGCCGGGCGATAAGCGCCTGGTCCGCTATTTCGTTTCATTCTCGCAGAAGGATAAAAGGCTCAAGGATGATTTGCTTGAGCGACTCGAGGAACGTTTCGCCGCCGCCGCCAATTATCGGTTCGTCGGCTGGCAGGACCAGCACATCGGGTTGGGAAGCAACTGGCATCAGGAAATCCAGGCGGCAATCAAGGACTGCGATTTCGGGCTGCTGCTGGTCAGCCCAGCATTTCTAGGCAGCCAGTACATCAAAACATACGAACTGCCGCACTTCGTCGCGGAAGGCCCGTTACGGCCGGACGCCAGAAAGCCGGTTGCACCGGTAGCGCTCAAGCCGATTCTGTTCGACGGCTCCATGGATCTGAAGGGCCTGCAGGAACGGCAGGTCTTTCGCGATAAGGACCGTCGGGCATTCCAGCAGCTTACCGGCAAAAGTAAGGATTTCTTCGCGGACCAGCTGTTCGTAAAGATCATCGAGATGCTGGACGGACACCGCCGACCCTTTGCCGCCGGCTAATTCCGCGCCATGAGTTCAGTGGCGCGTCGGAAACCGAACCCCGTTTTGGTCGCGGCAACCGACCGAGGGGTTAGCTCTCCCGACGGCTGAGTTCGATATAGCCGAACGCGTCGATGCGGGCGTCGAACAGCCGACTAACGACGGTCGATGTCTCGTCTTCGGCGATGATTGCGGGGCCGGGAATCAAGGCCCCCGGGCGCAGTTTGCTCCGCTCGTGGATTGCCACCTCGATGAATTCACCGGTCTCGGGGTCGAAGACCGGGCGGGAGCGCGCGGGCTCGGGAGTATGCGGCTCGGGTGGGGGTGCGACGGTCTCGCTCTCAGCGGGGCGGGGTGCCGAAAGGAGCATGACCCAGCTTAGTACCTCGACCTCGACACCGGGGATGACGCGGCTGTACAGCCGGCGGTAGGCGTCCTCAAAGGCCTTATGGAAGAAAGCAGCGTCGCCGTCGCGATAGGCTCGGGTCGGTAGTGGCACCCCGATCTCGTGACCTTGGCCGCGGTAGCGCATGAAGGCGGAACGCGTCTCGGTCAGCGCCTGGTCCCCGGCGCCGCGGCGGACGATCGGTTCGGCCTCGACGCGCATTGCCGCATAGAGCGCGTTGGCAGCTCGAGGGTCGAATTCATCAAGGCGCTGCAATGCCGAACGCACGATCTCGTAGGCGATCGGCGCGCGCAGAAAGCCGACCGCCGAGCCGACCCCGGCATAGGTCGGCACCACGACGCGGTCGAGACCGAGCTTTTCGGCCATGCGCGCGGCGTGCAAGGGTGCGGCACCGCCAAAAGCGACCAGGGTGCGGCCGCGCGCATCCTTGCCGCTCTCGATTGCGTGGACGCGCGCGGCGTTCGCCATGTTCTCGTCGACGATCTCGCTGACCCCGAGTGCCGCGAGCTCGATCGCCAGATCGAGCGGCTCGGCGACCTGGCGCCGCAGCGCCGCCTGCGCCGCAGGGCGATCGAGCGCCATGCGCCCGCCCGAGAACCGTGCGGGATCGATGCGGCCGAGCAAGAGATCGGCGTCCGTCACGGTAGGTGCGGTACCGCCGCGCCCGTAGCAGGCCGGCCCCGGATCCGCTCCGGCACTGTCCGGCCCGACGGTGATCCGCTTCAGCCGATCGACCCGCGCGATCGAGCCGCCTCCGGCGCCGATCTCGACCATCTCGATGACCGGAATCCGCAACGGCAGCCCGCTGCCTTTTTTGAAGCGGTAGATGCGCGCGACCTCGAAGGCGCGGCTGGTCTGCGGTTTCAGCTCGTCGATCAGACAGATTTTCGCGGTCGTCCCTCCCATGTCGTAGGACAGCACCTTGTCGAGCTTGCATTGCCGGGCGATCTCGGCAGCGAACATGGCACCCCCCGCCGGACCCGATTCGACGAGCCGCACCGGAAAGCGGATTGCCGTTTCGACCGCGGTCAGCCCGCCACCCGACAGCATCAGAAACAGCGGGCAGACGAAGCCCTCGCGGCGCAGCATCGCTTCGAGATCGGCGAGATAGCGGCCGATCAACGGCTGGACATAGGCGTTGGCGCAGGCCGTCGAGAAGCGCTCGTATTCGCGCATTTCGGGCGAGACGTTGCTCGACAAGGTAATCGCCACCCCGGGCAGCCGCATGGCAAGAATCTCGCCGGCGCGTTGCTCGTGCACCGGGTTTGTGAAGCTGTGCAGAAACCCGATCGCGATGCTCTCGATGCGCTCGGCGGCCAGGCGGTCGGCCAGTAGCGCTGTCGCCGCCTCGTCTAGCGGCACCAGCACTCGGCCGCGGGCGTCGATGCGCTCGGGCACCGGAAAGCGCAGCCGGCGCGGCACCAGCGGCGGCGGCAGGTCGATATTGACGTCGTATTGCTCGAAGCGGTTCTCGTGCCGGATCTCGATCGTGTCGCGAAATCCCTCGGTCGTCAGCAAAGCGGTCTTGGCACCCTTGCGCTCGATGATCGCATTGGTCGCCAAGGTCGTGCCGTGTATGATGATCGCCAAATCGGCCGGGGCGAGTGCCGCCTCGCGCAACACCATATGCATCGCCTCGAGGACCGCACGCTCGGGCGCCTCCGGGGTCGTCAGTATCTTGGCGCTGTAGCGCCGTGCCCCGACTTCGAGCGCGACATCGGTAAAGGTGCCGCCAATATCGACACCTAGTCTTCCGTGCCTCACAATCCACCGCCTCTCGCCCACCGGAGGCGGGAGTGTTTCGCGGGGTCGGTCGCGGTGTCAACGAACCCGCAACGCGAAGAAGTCGCCAGGCCTCGGCCCGGCGGCTTCTGCCGCGGCATCAGGCAGGTTCAGGCGCGATGGTGCCAGCCGTGATGCGGGACGACCAGATCGTTGGCAATTTGCTGCTGCTCCGGGGACAGGCTGGCATAGAGCGGCTTGAACGCTGTCAGCAGGCGCGCATCGTTTTCAGCCCGGACCTTCGCGAATTGCTCGCGCAAAGTTAAGCGCTGGACCGCATCCATCGTCCCACGCTGCGCCCGGGCGTTGCTGATCGCCTGGTCGAGCGCGCTCGCGTTGTCGCGCATCGCCGCGGCCACTTGCTGCCATTGCGTCTCTTGCGCCGGCGCGATCTTCAGCTCGGCCTTCATGAAGGCGATCCGCCCATCCACCAATTGTCCGGGCAGCATCCGGGCATGATGGCGCGCTTGGGTCTGCGCCGTACCGGAATTCGCCGCGGGCGGCGCAGTTTGAGCTAAGGCAGGACTGAGCCCGAACGCAGCCACGCTCGCGAACAGTGCTGCAGCAAGAAGTGGTGTACGAAAGGTCATGATGGTTCACCTTATTCATAAACTAGGCTCTTGGCCTCATTTATGATCTACGGGTCTGGGGATCGAAGCGTGCCTGCAAATCTTCGCATTACAGCGATTTAACTTTGCCTTCATCTAGCCCAGCTACAGCGGGTCGGCGTTCATTGCGCCCGCACCTGCTCGGCGGGCGGGAATGGGCTAAAATTGAGCGGCGCGTTCTCTTCGATGCGGTCGCGGCTCGGCAGCTGCGTCGCATCCCACCCCCCGCCCAATGCCTGGATTAGTGCAGCGCTCGCAACGAGCCGGCTCTGCCGGATATTGACGGCAGTCTCGGCGTTCGCCAGCGCGGTTTGATCGGCGACGATAACACTGGTAAATGCGACGGTGCCGGCCAGATACTGATTGTTGAGGATCCGCGCGGCCTCGAAGGCCGCGGCCACGGCCTTATCCTGAACCTCGGCCTGCTCGGCGAGGATGCGCAGACTGGCGAGCTGGTCCTCGACCTGCTGGAACGCGGTGAGTACGGTCTGCCGGTAATTCGCGACGTCTTGGTCAAAGACGGCACGCGCCTCTTCTACCATGGCGGCACGCGCGCCGGCATCGAACACGGTTTCGGCAAGGGTCGATCCGAACGCCCAGAAGTGGCTCGTCGTGGCCAACAGACGGTTCAGCGTCAACGCCGAAGTCCCGAAGTCGCCCGAAAGCGTGATATTGGGATAAAATGCCGCCACGGCAACGCCGATCTGGGCATTGGCCGCCGCCATCTGGCGCTCTGAGGCGGCGATGTCCGGGCGGCGCTCCAAAAGTGCGGACGGCATCTCTGCCGGTATCACCGGAACCGCGATCTTCGCTTCCGTTGGCGGGATCGAAAATTCGGCGGGTGGTTTGCCGATCAGAACCGCGATCGCGTGCTCGAGCTGGGCGCGGGTCACGCCGACTGCGATCGCCTGTGATTGTGTGCTTTCGAGTTGCGCCTCGGCTTGGGAGACGGCCGACTGGTCCGCAGTGCCGCTCCGATACTGGTTGCGGGTGATGCGCAGCGATTCGGCATAGTACGAGGCCGCCGCGTCGAAGAGGCGCTTCAGCTCGTCTGACATCCTCAGCTGCAGATAGTCGCTGGCCAACGTGCCCTGAGCCGACAGGCGCGCGCTGGCGAGATCGCCGGCGCTCGCTTGGGCGCTCGCCACATCGCCTTCGACGGTACGGCGGATCTTACCCCAGAGATCCGGCACCCAGCTTGCCGACGCGGAGGTGCTGAACGAGCTGCTGGTGAACCCGGATCGGCCGGCGCCCGTGCTGGTACTAGATCCACCGCCGGTTCGCGAACGCTGCGCGCTCGCATTCAGATCAACAGTTGGGAAGAACGCGGCGCGGGCTTGTGCCACAATCCATTCCGCCTCCTCAAACGCGGCCGCGGCGGCTTTGAGGTTCTGGTTGGAGATGTCGATTTGCTTTTGCAGATCGTCGAGCAGCGGATCCTTGTACACTGACCACCAGGCGCCGCGGTCGATCGCGTCGAGCGGCTCACCGACCTTCCAGCCCGCCTCCTTGTACTGGGCCGGCACCGGAGCATCAGGGCGTTGGTAATCCGGCCCGACGGTGCACGCAGAGAGCAGACGCAGCGCTACCATGACCGCAAGAGCCCCTCTCCCGCATCGCGGGAGAGGGCGGCGAGCGGAGCGAGCCGGGTGAGGGCCAATGTAACGAGAACCGCGTCCCCTCACCCACCCGACCCTTGCGGGCTGGGTCCCCCCTCTCCCGCCACGCGGGAGAGGGTCTAGGTCGCCGTGACCCACTCTTGGTATTCCCCCTCCAATGTGCGCAGCAATTAAATCGGCGAAAGCACACTCATTCGCCGGGTTCGAGAAGGCCTCCGGGAGCAAAGCGCGGATGGCGAATGCGCCAGCGGCGGTTCGCCGACAGGCGGAGGCGGTCGAGATAGAGATAGATCACAGGGGTCGTGTAGAGGGTCAGCATCTGGCTGACCAGCAATCCACCGACGATGGAAATGCCGAGCGGACGGCGCAGTTCGGCACCCTCACCGAACCCGATCGCCAACGGCAGCGCCCCAAACATCGCCGCCATCGTCGTCATCATGATCGGCCGGAAGCGTTTGAGGCAGGCCTGATAGATCGCCTCCCGCGAACTCAAACCCTCGGAACGTTCGGCGTCGAGGGCGAAATCGATCATCATGATCGCGTTCTTCTTGACGATGCCGATCAACAGAATGATGCCGATCAGCGCCATGATGTCGAATTCGAGGCAGGTGGCGATCAGCGCCAGCACCGCGCCGACCCCGGCCGACGGCAAGGTCGACAGGATCGTGATCGGGTGGATGTAACTCTCGTAGAGAACGCCGAGCACGATATAGACCGCGAGCAGCGCGGCGGCGATCAGATAGGGCTCATTCGCGAGCGATTGCTGAAAGACTTGTGCCGTGCCCTGGAAGCTGCCATGGATCGAAGCCGGCACACCGAGCTGGCGCATCTGGTCCTCGATCGCCGCCGCGGCCTGGCTGAGCGACACAGCCGGTGCCAGATTGAACGAGATTGTCGAGGCGACGAAGAGATTCTGGTGATTGACTGCAAGCGGCGTGTTGCCTGGCCCGAAATGGGCAAAGGCGGAAAGCGGGACCATGGTCTCAGAATCGGTGCTGACCGGCGCGCCCGTCGAGGTAGCGCCGTGGCCTGTGTTGGCAAGCGCGTTGTTCGCCAGGTTGCGGGCGGTGTCGCTGGCGATCTGCGCGGTCGTGGTTGCCGCGTCGGCGCTATTTGCAGCCGGCACCTTGGCCAACACGGTCCCGGCGAGCGCGTTGGTCGATTTCGTGCCGCCGACCGCTCCGCCACTGGTGCTGACATAGATCTGGTTCAAGGTGTCCGGGTTCTGCCAGAACTCGGGCGCCACCTCCATGATGACGTGGTATTGGTTTTGTGCGGCGTAGATCACGGATACCTGCCGTTGGCCGAAGGCATCGTAGAGGCTATTGTCGATCTGGCTGACGGTAAGCCCGAGACGCGCGGCGGTGGCGCGGTCGATGACCAGGTCGGTCTCTAGCCCTTTTTGCTGCTGGTCGAGATTGACATCGGTCAACTGCGGCACCTTCTGCAATGCCGCTTCGAGCTTGGGAGCCCACTCGTAGATGTCATTGGCGTCATCACCCAGCAGGGTGTACTGATATTGCGCGTAGCTGGCGCGCCCGCCGACCCGAATGTCGGTCGCGGGCTGGAGAAAGAGCCGGGCGCCGGCGACTTCATTGAATTTGGGCCGCAACCGGCCCATGACCTGTTGCATCGAGACATCGCGCTCGGACAGTGGCTTTAGCACGACGAACACGAAACCGCCATTGGTCTGGCCACCACCGGTAAAGGCGCTAACGCTCTGGACCGTCGGATCATGCCGAATTATATCGACGAACTGTGTCAGCTTTTTTTCCATCAGCTGAAAGGAGATGCTCTGGTCAGCCTGAATGCCGCCGAACATCAGTCCCACGTCCTGAGTAGGAAAGAAACCCTTCGGAACGACCGTGATCAGATAAGCGCCCAGGCACAACGTCGCCAGAAGGCTCAGCATGACGAGCGACGGCCACTGCAATGCCCGCCGCAACGTACGATCGTACAGACCGAGGATCGCCGCGAAAGCGCGCTCGCTGGCCCGGTACAGCCTACCGGGTTTGTGGTCGCGCGGGTTACCGAGCAGATACGCGCACATCATCGGCGTCGTAGTCAAGGAGACGCCCAGCGAAATCATGATCGCGACCGACAAGGTCATTGCGAACTCGCGGAACAGCCGTCCGACGATGCCGCCCATCAGCAGGATCGGCACGAAGACGGCGATCAGCGAGAGGCTCATCGACAGCACCGTGAAGCCGACTTCGCCCGCACCTTGCAATGCCGCCTGCATCCTGGTCATCCCGGCCTCGATATGCCGGGTGACGTTCTCGAGCACGACAATCGCATCGTCGACGACAAA
>Ga0306920_100001783_pt1 | contig 26761 bp, 24 predicted proteins | sample flu12Cox44000170_FD_204666 | JGI IMG/M metagenome (GOLD analysis project Ga0306920, IMG submission 204666) | Lab enrichment of tropical soil microbial communities from Luquillo Experimental Forest, Puerto Rico - flux4day.12C.oxic.44.000.170 (v2)... | ecosystem: Environmental > Terrestrial >...
TGTTCCACATGTGCCAGTGAGTCTCGACCAGGCCGGGCATCACGATCAGGCCAGCGGCGTCGATCTTTTCGCCGCCCCCGATCACGTCCTTGCCGACAGCGACGATTTCGCCGTTCCTGACATGCACAGAGCCGCCCGCGAGATCGCCGAGCGCGCCGTCCATCGTCATTACGTAAGCGTTGGCGATGGTGAACTCGACGCGCGACGGAAGTCTTGACGAGCCAGCGTTATCGCGCGCGGCCTGCGCCAGCAGCGGTGACGAAAGCAAGCCGCCTGCACCAGCCGCACCGAGCGCGGCCGCGCCGCGGATAAAACTACGCCTGCAGATATCGCACATCGAACCCCTCCCTGTAAGCGCCGGCTTTTTGCCGATCGTCAAGCCGCCGACTGCGCCGCCGGAGGCTACCTTATATCAGCCGGATCGCCGTTGGCAGCTCCGCTCAATACGATCCGACGCCACTTCACCCATACGATCGCGCGTCAGGCCGATTTCATGTGGGCATAAATTTCGCGTTCAAACTGCCGGTAGAGGCGCAGCGCGTGGTTGTCTGCAAAAGGTAACACCTGGGTCATGAACACAGCCGTGACACGCTTGCCCGGATCGATCCAGTAATAGGTGTTGAAGAGGCCGCCCCAGGTCAGGCTGCGGGCACCGCGGCCATGGGCAATCGGTTGCATGTTGATCATGTGACCGAAGCCCCATTTGAGACTGATGCCAGGACACAGATCGACGTCATTGGAGAGTGCAGGGGCCGTCGTCCTGAGCACGCCGACGTCGATCTTGCCGATCTGGTTCTCGCCCATGAGCCCGACAGTCTCGGGACGCAGGATGCGCGTGCCGTCCAGCGAGCCTCCTCGCAACAGGGTACGGGCGAGAGTCAAATAATCCGGTCCGGTCGAATAGATTCCACCCCCGCCGGAAAAACTCTGCTTCGTCGATCGCGGCTCCATCGGTTGTGCCACAAGAGATCCGTCGCTCCGGCGCCGATGTACGCTCGCTTCTCTCGCCTGCTGGTGCGGCGAGATGACGAAGCTCGTGTCCTTCATTCCCAGCGGATCGAAAATGTTCTTGCGAAAATAGACGTCAAGCGGAACGCCGCTGACGAATTCCACGATCCGGCCGACCCAATCTATACTGGGGCCGTATTGCCAGCGTTCGCCGGGGTCGAACATCAGCGGGCTGCGCGAGGCCAGGACTTTTTGCGCTGGCGTAAGCTGCTTCAACGAGGCGGCATACTGGACGGCCTTGGCATCCCAAAGCCGGTAAGTGAACCCGGCGGTGTGGGTCAGCAGTTGGCGCAATGTGATCGGCCGCGCCGCCGGTCGCAGGAGCGGCAATCCTTTGACGTCAAATCCCTCGAGCACCCTGGGCGAGCCGACCGCGGGGTCGATCTCGGGCACCGGCGCATCCAGCGAAAGCCTGTTCTGTTCGACGAGTTGCAGCGCAGCGACCGAGGTGATCAGCTTGACCATCGAAGCGACGCGAAACACCGTGTCGCGCGTCATGGCGGGTCCGTCATGCAGCCGGCGCCTGCCGAAACAGCCTTCATAGATCGTCCCGTCGTCGGTTGCGGCCAATGCCACCACGCCGGGCACTTCTCCCGCCTGCGTCGCCGCTTGAAACGCCGAATCGACACGGGAAAGCGTCGTGCGGTCGATGGGGGCGGGCATCTTGTCGTGCGCTAATACCGTGCGCAGGTCCAATGCGCCGGCCGCCGTCAGGCTCACAGCTGTCTTCACCACATCGCGGCGGCTGGGGCGATAGATCATGCTCGCCTCTTCGGACCACTCGGATGCGATCAGATTCGAGGGCCGGTCACAATATCAAAGCAGCCATGGCGTCCCACGTTACCGTGCGGGCCCACATCTGTGGCCAACAAACGCCCTTCCTTGGGCACTTCCGGGCGGAACCCGGAGGCTCTGAGAGCGCTTGCCAATTTCCGAATTGGCAGGTTTGTTCGAACGGGATTATTCTCACCGATCGCTAACTGGCCCCGATTAGATGCGACGCGCATGACCTTTCGTTTAACAAATCCAAAGTACAGGCAGAAGCGGTTGCGCCGTGCCCATCTGGTCATTGCGGTTTTCACCGCGCTGATCGCGACGGGAAATGAAGCAGGCGCAAGAGGTGGAAACGAAGGCAAGACCGAATCCGTTGTCTCGCGTCCCGCCGGTGAGCCGGTCATGGCCGTCGTTTCGCTCCATAACCAGCGGATCACCATCTATGACGCCAATGGCTGGATTTTGCGCGCTCCGGTGTCGAGCGGTCAGAGGGGACGCGAGACGCCCGCCGGCATCTTCAGCATCATCCAGAAGGAAGCCGAGCATTACTCCAACCTGTATGACGACGCGTTCATGCCTCACATGCAGCGCATTACGTGGTCGGGCATCGCGCTTCACGGCGGCGCCTTGCCGGGATATCCGGCGTCGCACGGCTGCGTTCGGATGCCCTTCGACTTTGCGGCGCGGCTGTTCGACCTGACGCAGCTGGGATTGCGGGTGATCGTTGCGCCAACCGACGTTGCGCCGATCGAAATAGCCCATCCGGTTCTGTTCCAGTCGAAGCCAGGCGCTAGCGCCCTGGCGGTCGCCCGGATCGCGGAGGCGGATGAGGCGGCCAGGAAGACGGATCAGGCGAGAGGCGTCGCGGGGACGGCGTACCGGGAGGCTGCGCGGGCCACGGTTCCGGTGCGCGTGGCAGAAAATCTGAAGGCAAGAGCCGAGGCGCAATTGGCAGCCGCCGAGACGGCGCTTGGCTCGGCTGCATCGGCCGAGGCGAAGCAGCAGGCCGAGGAGGCCAAAGAGAGGGCGACTGCCAGAATAGCTGAACTCCGAGAGCAATGGGCCGCTGCGAAAGCCGAGCTTCAACCCAAGCTCGATGCCCTTGCGACCGCGCGCGAGGCGATTGCGGTTGCAGAAACCGCGCGAGTCAAGGCAGCCGAGGCAGCGCGCGAGGCGAGCCGCGCCCTCGAGCCGGTATCGGTTCTGATCAGCCGCAAGACGCAACGGCTTTATGTCCGGCAAGCCTTTGAGGCCGTCTTTGACATTCCGATCACGGTGCAGGACCCCGATCGTCCGGTTGGCACCCATGTCTTCACGGCTCTGGAGCGCTCCGGCGATACCAATATTCGATGGAGCGTCGTCTCACTGCGCGGCTCGGCGGAATCACACGGGCAATCCCCCCGCAATGGCCGGGATGTCGAGCCGAGCGAGCCGAACAATGCAAAATCTGCGCTTGATCGGATTGCCATTCCGCAGGATGCCCTGGATCGCATCCCGGGGATCGTCCCGCGATCTTCCTTGATCATCACGGATGAAGCGTTGAGCACCGAAACCGGCAAGGGGACCGACTTCGTGGTCGTTCTGAGCGACGAACCGCAAGGGGGAATCAAATTCCGGCGGCGCGCTCCAGCGAACGAAATTTCTTACACGCGCCCGCGCAATCTCCCGGTTTATTGGCGCTCGCCCGCTGGGGCTCCGTTCTCCACGTGGTGAGGCCTCCTTTCTGCAGTGAAATCCTGGTCTGTTCGACGATTCGCGGCGCGGCTGGCGAAACGATCGGCTTAACCATTGAGGCGAGGCGAAACGGGACGTTGCAAAAAGAAAATCGACTCTGCAAAAAACAGAACCGACCAAGTCAAGGGGGAGGCCGCAGCGCAGCCGATGGCATGGAACGGGCACAGGCAATTCCTGACGCGGACCTTACAATCGGCGCTGTTCCCTGCACGATTTCATTGCAGGATGTTTTTCTCGATGTCATCGAGCCAGTGCTTCTGAGGCTCGCTGCGATGTTGACCATCCGGCACGCGTCGATCCGTCGGATCTGCCGAATGCAGAAAACAATCGGCCCGCGCGGCCGTGATCAGGTCCGAGGTCATGGATGTCGCGGTCAGCTGTGGGCTGGCGCGAGCTGTCGCGATGGCCTATGAAAAGCTGAGGACCTTGCAGCCCAATTTCGTTGCCGGTGTGTCGCCGCGTCCTTCCTGTTTTGCGGCCGACGAGGAGAGCTGATGAACCGCCGTGAATTGATGGCCTTGTTGGCAGGTACCGGCATCTCGTTGCCCGGGCTGGCGCAAGCGCAAAAGGTCCCGGTCGTTGGACTTCTTCACCCGGGCTTTCCCGAGTCCGGATCTCCGACCATTGATAGCGTGCGCCAGGGGCTGCGCGACGTTGGCTATGTTGAGGGCGAGAACATAAGACTGGAGCTCCGTTGGGCGCGCGGCAAACCCGAAATGCTGCTGCAGTTCGCCAAAGATCTCGTTCAACTCCGGGCCGATGTCCTTGTCGCAACGGCTCGCCCTTCGATTGAGGCCGCGAGAGCGGCGACGGCCCAATTGCCGATCGTCGCCAATGACCTCGAAAGCGATCCGATTGCCTCGGGCTACGTCGCGAATCTGGCGCGTCCGGGAGGCAACATCACAGGTCTCTTTTTGGACGCGCCTGGTTTGTGTAGCAAATGGCTCCAGCAAATTCGCGAGGTGCTGCCCGGTGTGAAGAAAATCGGGGTGTTGTGGGATGCGACCACCGGAAAGTATCAGCTCGATGCGATCCGTGCAGCGGCAAACACGATGTCGATCGATATTCAGGTGATGGAGTATCGCGACAGCGAAGCAATGGTGAAGGCGCTGGAGCTTGGGCTGAAGGAAGCGCCGCAAGCGATTATTCAGCTTGGCTCTCCGCTCATTCGCCAAGGCGCGCCACGCGTGGCCCAAATCATGTCGAGCGGGGGTGTCCCGGGAATATCGCAGTTTCGAACCTTTCCGGACGCCGGCGGCTTGATGTCCTACGGTCCGGACCTGAACCATCTCTTCCGCCGTCTCGGCCCTTATGTTTCCAAGATTCTTCACGGTGCACGTCCCGCCGATCTGCCGATCGAACGTCCCACCAAATTCGAACTGGTCATCAATCTCAGGGCTGCAAAGGCGCTTGGCATCGAGATGCCGGCGACGCTACTCGGCAGCGCCGACGAGGTGATCGAATAGCGAATGGATTGAACGCGTCTCTGACGAAGCGATATTCGGCAAAAAGTTTTGACCGTAGTGAGCGTATGAACACAGTAATAGATCCGATCACGCGATCCGTCGTCCAGCACCGGCTGAGTTCGATCGTCAAGGAAATGGGCGAAGCCATGCTTCGCACGTCCTATTCGCAAATCCTCAACTCCAGCCGGGATTTCTCGCTGGCGATTTGCGACACGAAAAGCCGCCTGATCGCCCAGGCCGACCACATCCCGGTGCATGTCGGCGCGCTGCCATGGGCGACACGGGCCGTCGAGCAGCGCTTCAGCGATGTGCGGCCGGGCGATGTCATCCTCCTGAACGACCCCTATCATGGCGGCAGCCATCTTCCCGATCTGACGGCCTTCGTCCCGGTTTTCGACTCAGGAAGGCGGTTGCTCTGGACCATCGTTCGGGCCCACCAGAGCGATATCGGCGGCGCCACCCACGGCGCCTACAATCCTTCCGCAACCGAAATCTGGCAGGAAGGGCTGCGCGTCCCACCGATCAAGCTGTACGAGGGCGGACGTTTGCGCGACGACCTGCTCGACATGCTGGCGTTGAATATCCGTAATCCGCGCGAGTTTCGCGGCGATCTCGCAGCCATGGTCGGTGCAGCTCATCTTGGCGAACGACGGTTATCGCACCTGTTTTCGGAATTCGGCGCCCCCATCGTGGAAGCGGCGGTGGAGACAATCCTCGACACAGCCGAGGCGCGAACCCGCGCCGTGGTCTCGACCTGGAAGGACGGGGTTTTCCATGGCGAGGCGTTTCTGGATGACGATGGCCATGGCCGCAGCGATATCAGGATCGCCGCGAAGGTGACGAAGACGGGCAGCGATATCGAGGTCGACCTGTCCGGCTCCGATCCGCAATCGACGAGTTTCGTCAATTCCTCACATGCCAATACGCAGGCAGCGGTGGCGATGGCGTTCGCTTACCTGATCGATGCCGACATACCGAAGAATGACGGCGCGTTGCGGCCGTTGAAGGTAATTGCAAAACAGGGCACCGTAATCTGGGCCGATCCGGGCCGCCCCGTCACGCTTTGCACCAGCCATCCTTCGAACGAGATCGTCGAAGCGATCATCAAGGCGATGTCGGCTTGCTGCCCGGATCGGGTGATGGCGGGCTGGGGGCGCCGTTTCCGCATTGCCATCCAGGGCGAGGATCCGCGAACGGGGCGCAATTTCATCTGGCACATGTTTCAGGCGCGTCCCGGCGGCGGCGCCTCATCCGGCGGCGACGGCTGGTCGTCAATCGGCGAGTGGCACTCCGTTGGCGGGATCAAGTTCGGCAGCATCGAGGTTGCCGAGGCGCGCTTTCCCCTGCATTTCAGGCATCATGAATTCCGCGGCGGCTCCGGCGGCGACGGACAGTTTCGCGGCGGCCTCGGCGTCGCGCTCGATCTCGTCCTTGAAATCGCAAAACCCGCCCGCGCCAATACGGCGGGTGATGGCGTGCGCTATGGCCCGTGCGGAATTCTCGGCGGCCGCGACGGCATTCCACACGACTACCGCTTGATATCGGCGGACAGGCCGCCGCGTGTACTGCGCACCAAGGAAGTCGGAATCGAGCTTCGCCCTGGCGATTGTCTTGAAATACGCTCCTCGGGCGGGGGCGGGTGGGGGCCATCGGAAAAACGGTCGTCGCTGGCGCGTCAGCGTGACGCTGAACAAGGGCTGGTCCAGACGGGCGCGACGACGGGGCCGCACGCTCGATGAATTTCACCATCGGAATCGACGTCGGCGGCACCTACACCGATCTGATCGCGATCGATCGGAATGGCGCAACGGTTTTTGCGAAATCGCCGTCGACCTCGGCCGATCAATCGATCGGCGTCTTGGCCGGGCTCGATGAGCTTGCGCGCCGGTTAAAGCTGACCCGAATGCAGATGCTCGGCCTTGCGGAGCGCATCGTCCACGGGACCACGGTGGCAACCAACGCCCTTCTGGAGAGGAAGGGCGCCAGGGTCGCGCTTCTCACGACCGAAGGCCATCGCGACGTCGTCGAGATGCGCGAAGGCCTCAAGCCGGACCGTTACGATCTTCATACCCCGCCGCCGGAACCCCTGGTGCCGCGCGAACTTCGTTTTGGGGTTCGTGAACGACTAAAGGCGGACGGCCAAATCGCGATTCCTCTCGACGAGAAATCGCTGGGTGAAGCCATCGCGGCGATCAAGCGCACCGGCGCGACATCGGTCGCGGTCTGTTTTCTGCATTCCTATCTCAACCCGGTACACGAAATCGCCGCGGCCGAACGGCTGAGGCGTGAACTGCCGGAAGTGAGCATCTCCCGCTCGAGCGACGTGCTGCCGCAGATCAAGGAATACGAACGTGTCTCGACCACGATCGTGAATGCCTATGTCGGGCCGCTGGTGCGACACTATCTCGTCAATCTGGAACAGCGCCTCACCGAGGCAGGATTCAAGGGCAAGCTGTTCATCGTGCTGTCGCATGGCGGCATGGCCCCGGTGGAAGAGGCCTCGCGTCTTGCCGCCGGCACCGTGCTGTCGGGTCCCGCCGGCGGCGTATCGGGAGCCCGGCGCTGCGCCGAACTGCTCGGCATTTCCGACCTGGTGCCGTTCGACATGGGTGGCACCAGTACCGATATCTCGCTGATTTCGGAAGGCCGCGCCTCGCTCTCGGCCGACGGCTTGCTCGCCGGACAGCGCATCGCGCTGCGTAGCCTCGATATTGCAAGCATCGCGGCAGGCGGCGGGTCCATCGCCAGCGTTGATGTGGGGCCCACGCTTCGCGTCGGCCCCGAAAGCGCGGGCTCGGTACCGGGGCCGGCCTGCTACGGCAATGGCGGAACGGCCGCCACCGTTACCGACGCAAACGTCGTTCTCGGCTACCTCGACGCGGCTGCGTTCATGGGTGGGAAGCGTCCGCTCGACTCCGCCGCAGCGGAAGCCGCGGTTGATCGAATCGCGGCCTCGCTTGGCCTGTCGCGGCTGCAAGCCGCGGCCGGCATTCACCGCATGATCAATCTGAAGATGGCGGATGGCATCCGCCTGATGACCTTGCGCCGCGGCGTAGATCCCAGGCGCTATGCGCTCTTGAGTTTCGGCGGGGCGGCCGGCTTGCATGCGATCGAGGTCGCGCGCGAACTCGGCATCAGGCGTGTCATCGTTCCAACCGCGGCTTCGGTGCTTTCCGCATGGGGCATGTTGACCAGCCATCTGCGCTACGAAGCGAGCCGGACACATTACGGCGCGGGTTCGCGCATTTCGGCCAAAGAGGTACGCGAGATATTCGCGCAGCTCGATGAACAGGCCGCGGGCCGCTTACGGACCTGGTTCGGCGGCGAGATCGCCGTCGAACGCTCCGCCGAAATGCGCTATGGCGAGCAGGTATTCGAGATCGACGTGCCGCTCGATGAGATCGACTGGAATTCGGCTTCTCTCGTCGAGCAGATCGAACGGCTTTTTCACAAGCGACATGAAGAGCTTTACACCTATTCCTCGCCCGGCCAGGAGGTCGTGTTTGTCAATGCGCGCGTTGCCGCCATCGGCCAGGTCGCGAGCCACGGGGAGGGTGGGAGGGCTGCGTCGGCTGCGCCGGCTGCCCCTCGCCAGCGACAGGCGTTCTTCGGCCAATGGCGCGAAGTCCCACTCTATGCGCTGGAATCTCTTGTGCCGGGCCAGTCCTTCGAAGGAATTGCGATCATCGAGGCTGAAACGACAACTATACTGGTCAACGAGGGCGATCGGGTCAGGGTCAATGCGTTGGGCTGGCTCGATATTGAACTTGCGGGCGGCAGCGAGGAAAATTGAGCGAGGCAATGGCTGGTGGCCGACGGGCGGGCTGCCCGGATTATGCCTCACGAATGCCTGCTGACATCAATGTTGGCCGCCTTCAGCGCGGCGACGGTTGCATCAAGGTGCGAGCTGTCCCTGGTTTCGATCACGACCTCCAGCACGACCGCCTTCGCAGGCAAGTCGGTGAAGATGCGTTGATGCGACACCTCGACGATGTTGGCGCCCATCTTGCCGAGGATGGCGACGACGGTACCGAGCTGGCCCGGCCGATCTGCAATGTCGAACCGCAATTGCGTCAAACGGCCCTCGCGCGCAAGCTGACGGGTCAGCACGCTCGACAGCAGGTGTGTGTCGATGTTGCCGCCGCTCAGCACCAGGCCGAGCTTACGGCCCTTAAAGCGAGCCTCGTTGGCGAGGACCGCGGCCAGGCCGGCGGCGCCTGCGCCTTCGGTGACGGTCTTCTCGATCGTAATGAGAAGGCTCACCGCCTGCTCGATCCGTTGCTCGCTCACCAGCACGATATCGTCGACCAGCGTGCGCACGATTTCCGAAGTGATGCGGCCGGGCGCTTTGACCGAGATACCCTCGGCCAGCGTGTCGCCCCGCATCTGAAGCTGCTGGACCTTGATCAGATTGTACATCGACGGACAAAGCGCCGCCTGGACGCCGATGATCTCGATGCCGGGTTTGAGCGTCTTGGCGGCAATCGCCATGCCCGATATCAGGCCGCCGCCTCCGATCGGAACGATCAGGGCGTCGAGGTCAGGAACCGCGGCAAGCATTTCCAGCGCGACGGTGCCCTGACCGGCGACGATCAAGGGATCGTCATACGGGTGGATGAAGGTCAAGTGCTGCTTGCGGCCATGCTCGATGGCGAGTGCCGTGGCATCTTCCAGGGTTGCACCGCCCTCGATCACGTCGGTGCCGTGCCGGCGCGTATTCTCGATCTTCACCGTCGGAGTTCCCACCGGTACGAAAATCGTCGCGGGTATCGAGAGGCGGGCGGCGTGATAGGCCACGCCCTGTGCGTGGTTGCCGGCTGACGCGGCGATCACGCCACGGTGCCGTTCTTCGGCGGACAAGGCCGACAGCCGGTTGAGCGCACCGCGCTCCTTGAACGTCGCCGTGAACTGCAGGTTCTCGAATTTCAGCCAGATATCCGCGCTGGCGATCTCGGAAAGCGTGCGGCTGCGGTCGCAGATCGTCCGCTCCACGGAACCCGCCAGCAGCGCTGCTGCGGCCTCGATGTCGCGAAAGCTGACCGGCAGGCGCGAAAGGGAGGCTGCCAACGTCTTGTCCATGAAAGTAAGGATCCCGGTTAGCGATTCAGGCTGATTGCGCAAAACCGTATGCTAATCTCGAACCAGACCGGCAAAAATCGAAATTTTCTGCAGACTCGTTCCAAAGGCCGGGGCATAAACGATTCCGCTATCGCTTTATGGTCCGGTGATTGGGGTCAAAACCGGAAGAGGGATCGAACGTGACGCCGTTCATGCGCGGCCTCGACCGCTGGATTGGTCATTTTGTTGTTGCGGCCAAATGGCTGGCCTTGCCGTTGATCCTCCTGTTGTTCCTGCAATGGCCGCTGCGCGACCTCGTTCACAAATTTTCCCGGGAAGCCAATGATCTTGGGCAGGTGGCCTTTGCCCTGTTTGTCGCGGTCAGCGTGACGGCAGCCACTCGCGCCGGCACTCATCTGGCGGCAGATGTTCTGGCGCGGCGCTATCCTAAACGCGTGCGACGGCGTCTCAACCAGGTCGGCAACGCCGTCGGACTTCTGCCGTGGGCATTGTTCGTCCTGATCGCGAGCAAGACGCTCGTGCTTTCCAGCATTCGCGATCTCGAATCGTTTCAGGACAGCGGCAATCCCGGGTATTTCCTGGTCAAGCTCGCGCTCTGGCTGATGGCGGTCCTGGTGTTCGGCCAGTCGCTGGTCGAGATTTTTCGTCCTCTTGCGATGGACGACGACTGATGGAGTGGATGGGACTGACGCTCCTTGTGCTGGTGGGGATAGGCATCATTGCCACCGGCGTGCCTGCCGCGATCGTTTTGATCACGGTTGCGACGTTCGGCGCGATCTTCGGGGTTGCCACCGACGCCATCGACGCCGCCACTCTTGGAGCACTGCCGACCCGCCTGGTCAATTTGCTTGAAAACGACCTGCTTCAGGCCTTGCCGCTCTACGTGACCATGGGTCTGTTGCTCGATCGGCTTCCGGTCGCGGACGCACTCTATCGCGCCAGCAACGCCGTGCTCCCCCGCACGCCATCCGCCCCCCTGGTATCGGGCATGATGCTGGGTGCCTTGCTCGGGCCGATGAACGGCTCGGTCGGCGCCAGCGTGCTCGGATTGTCCCGCGTGGTCTCGCCGCGCCTTGCCGCGGAAGGCATTCCCGCACCGAATCGGCACGCGATCATTGCGGTGGCCTCCACGCTCGGCGTGCTGGTGCCGCCTTCGCTGGTTCTCATCCTGCTCAGCGATGCGATGTTATCGGCCCACACCATGGCGGTAACGGCGACGGGAAGAAGCGACCGGGTCGTCAATACGCAGGACATTTTTCACGCCGCGCTCGTGCCCGGCGGAATTTTTCTCGCGCTGTGCCTGGCACTGTCCTTTCTCGCAGGTCGAACCGCAAGCAAATTGCCGGCGCGCGAGCGCCTGACGGCGGGGCAAGCGTGGCTGGCCTGCATTGCGCTCGTCTCCTTGATCATTCTGTTGGGTGGAGTGGCGCTGGGATTTTTCTATGCCGTCGAGGCGGCCGCGATGGGGGCGTTTGCGTTTCTTGCGGCAGGCCTTGTGACGGGTCGCTTGCGCGGCAAGGTGCTCAATGAAGTACTGAGCGATGCGATCGCCCTCACCGGTGCTCTCTTTTCACTGCTGCTGGCGGCAACCACCTTCACAATGATCCTGAGGCTGTTGGGAACAGCCGATCTCGTCGGCAGGACGGTTTCCTCAATTCCGGGCGGCGACATCGCAGCGGTCGCCGTCGTACTCGGCGTACTTGGCTTAAGTGCCTTCGTGCTCGATGCCTTCGAAATCATTTTCGTCATCGTGCCGATCGTGATTCCACCACTCCTGATCCGCGTGGCCGATGCGCGCTGGGTCTCGGTGCTAGTGCTGTTGACGCTGCAGTCGAGCTTTCTTCTACCGCCGTTCGGCTATGCTCTGATGATGGTTCGTGGCGTTCTGAAGGAAGGGGTCGCCTTTCGCTCCTTCGTGCGTGCCCTGGCGCCGTTTCTCGCGGCACAATGGTTTTTGCTGCTGCTGGTATTGTTCTTTCCGCAACTCACGCATTTGGGGATGTCTGCGGACAGCTCCAGGCTTCCCTCTGCCCCTCTTTCGGACGAGGAATTCAACAAGCGCGTCAATGAAATGATAAGATTGCCGGAACTGGATCTAAACCAAGATCTGAACCGGAAATGAAAAAAGTCACGGCTTGGGCGCGGCATCGCGTTTGGCGCCGCCGGCCGTCTCCTCCCGCTTGACTTCCGGGAACAGCCACATCGCGAAAATCATGAACAGGCCGAGAAAAGCCACGACGTACTGGATGCGATCGTGCCCGAGCAGATGTTGATACCAGGCGGCGATCGCCGCCACCAGGATCGTGACCAGCGAAAGGCCAAGCTTGATTTTGACAGGCATCGCCGCACTCTCCTCTTTGCAAAAATCTAGGACAAGTTCTTCGCCAGCATGGCCAGCGCCAATAGTTGGATACCGATCAGCGTGACAAGCCCCTTGCTGCCGTCGCGAAATGACGGGGGCCAGACCTCGAATAGTCCGGGGGAAAACAGCACGACCAGACCGGCCACGACAACCAGCGTGCTCCATCTAAGCTCGGAATAGCCGAAGATCGCCGTCCCGATCGACAGTGCCGCCAGCAGCACCGCGTTGCCGGCGACCAGCACCAGGCCTGCATTGGATTTCAGCGAATCCGGGCGGGAGCGGAGCGGAAACATGCCGGCGATGACGAGGAAGGAGAGGACGCAGACGGTAGCCAATGCCGCAAACCAGAGCAGCGAAATCCAGTGCGGCTCGATCGCGTTCATCTTTCCTCGAGCTTCTGTTCGATCAGCCTATTCGGCCGGGGTGGCAAACCCCGATGCGTGTGCGGTCATCACTGGCTTCGGCGTGCGCGCCGTCTTGCGCATATCGGTCTTGACGAAACGCGTGTCATAGCCGTTCAGGAGATGGCCGATCAGCCCGCGGTCGAGATCAGAGGTGCCGAACAACCAGTCCATGATCGGGAATGTCAGGTTCATGTTGCGCTCCATCATGATCGACTGATCGTGGTGGGCGGTGTGATGACGCCGGATCGTATTGACGAACGGCGCATTGTGGACGAACCAGTTTTCGTCGACATGGCAGCAGAAATGCATGAACTCGTAGATCAGATACATCGACGTCGTCGTCGAGATCAAAAGCCAGCCGACATTGGGCGAGACCAGCCAGCCGAGGATGAGCGCCGGCGGGATCGACATCATAGTGAAGGTCACCAGCGCGTAGGGCGGGAAAAACGTCACGCGCCAGTCGTGGTGATCGGCAAAGCGCATCTCCCTTTCGGTGAAGAACTGGTGATGCATCAACGTATGCCGGTTATAGATTGCGCGGAACGCCCTTACCTGCGAGGGCCGGTGCATCACGAAACGGTGGATCCACCATTCGAAGAAATTCGCGAACAGGAAGGTGACGGGGACGATCAGGAGCTCCCACCAGCGCAGGTTCTCGATATTGGCGAAATAGACGTAGAGCGCGGTGAAGCCGATCTGGTAGATGATGAAGGCATGGAGCCAGCCGTTGTACCAGCCGGCGATGCGGTGGCGATAGGTTGCCCGGTAATTCCGCTGCCGTTCCGTCATCGGGCTCGAGGAAAGTTCCATCTCGTCGTCTCCGGAAGATCGAGGGCCGAATGTAATATATCACCAGTCTATTAGACGGCAAAGCGGTTTTGGGAGCCTGAAAGGTTCGAAAAAACGCTTGATGCGATGTTACTGACATATTTATGGTATGCCAATAACAGGCGCGACTGATGCGCATCGATCACGGGAGGTACGCATGAAGCTCACGCGTCGCGAGTTTTCCTTCTCCGCAGGTATAGCCATCGTCGCAGCCGCCATGCCGAGAATGTCAGCGCCGGCGCTGGCACAGGACAAGCCATTGCGAATTGGAATCATCGCGCCGCGATCCGGCGTCGCCGGAACCGCCGGTGAATGCGGCATCCGCGCGGTGCAATGGGCGGCGGAGCGCATGAACAAGGACGGCGGCATCGCCGGCCGCAAGATTGAACTGGTGTTCGAGGAGGAGACCAATCCGAAAGATACGATCGAGCGCTTCCGCCGCCTGATCCTGCAGGAGAAGGTCGAAGCCGTTCACGGGCTGATCTCGACCGGCGTCAGTCTCGGGGTCGCGCCAGTTGCCGAAGAGGAGCAGGCGCTCCTGGTGATGTGGGACGGCACGACCCAGGACGGCGTCAAGGAGACCATGGCAAAACCGCGTTATGTCTTCCGTTCGACCGACAACGAGTGCGAAGCGGTGATGGGCTCGCTGCTGGCGATCAAATATTTCAAGGGCAAGTTCAAGCGGGTGGCCGGCATCAATCCGGATTATTCCTATGGCCGCAACAATTGGGAGGCGTTCCGGCAGATCCTGTCGCGCTACGGCATCGAGGCCGAGTTCGTCGCCGAGCAATGGCCGAAGGTCGGCACCATGGACCTGACCTCGCACATCGCCGCGCTCAACGCCGCCAAGCCGGACCTGATTTTCTCATCGATGTTGTTTGCCGATCTCCCGGTTTTCATGAAGCAGGGAAATGCCGCCGGGCTGTTCGAAAGCACCAAACTCGTGCTGCCGGCGGCTGGCTGGCAGATCAACCAGCTCAAGAAGGAATTCATGCCGGAAGGCGTGATCTTCGGCCATAACACGCTCTATTTCGATCATCCGCAGGCATCGGCGCTGCAGAAGGCGTTCGTTCAGGATTACAAGGACCGCTACAAGGAAGTGCCGCACTGGGAGGCGGACCGGGCGTATTTCGCGCTCGTGACCTACAAGGCCGGCGTCGAAGCCGCGCAAAAGGCGGCGGGCAAATGGCCGACGCCGGAGCAGGTGGCCGAAGCGATGCCGAACCTGGAAGTCGAGAGCCTGGGCGGCAAGGGTCGGTTCCGAAAAGACAAGATCGCCGAGCAGGTGTTCTATCAGGGGCCATCCACCAACAAGAACAATTATGATTTTCCGACGCTTGCTTCGATCGACACCTTCCAGGCCGAACAGTTGCAGAAGCCGCCGGGCGCGGATTTCTGGGAGTGGATCAAGACGGCAAAGATGCCGGTCTAGTGTCCTTGCGGACTGCAATGGTGGCTGCTGAAACGGGAAGCGAATGTCAGAATCGGACCGCTAGGACATGACCGAGCTGGTGGATGTCGTTCTCGGCGGGATATTCCATGCTGCGGTGCTGTTCCTCGTCGCCGCAGGGCTCCAGATCGTGTTCGGGGTCCAGAAGATCGTCAATCTCGCCTGCGGATCGTTTTATGCTCTGGGCGCGTATTTCGGGATCACCGCGGTCGGCATCGCCATCAAGTTCGGCATGCCGCCGGTATTTTTCTTTCCGGTGCTGATCGTTGCCGGGCTTGCGATCGGCCTTGTCGGCTTGCCGATCGAGCGCGTGCTGCGCACGGTCTATCGACGGGACGAGAGTTACCAGCTCCTGATCACCTTCGGTTTCCTGTTGATGTTTCAGGACGCGTTTCGTTTTTTGTGGGGCTCAACCCCGCGGACGATGGACAATGTCTATCTCGCTTACGGCACCGCGCATTTTCTGGGAGTTCGGGTCCCGACCTATAATCTCCTCGTGATCGCCGCGAGCCTTGCGATCGCCGCGGTGCTCGGTCTTTTGCTCGAGCGCACCAGAATCGGCCGCATCGTGCGTGCGACCGCGGAAAACCGCGACATGGCCGAAGGTCTCGGCGTCAACGCGTCGAGGATTTTTGCGCTCGTCTTTACCGTCGGCTGCATGCTCGGCACGGTCGGTGGCGCGCTGGTGGTGCCCTCCGGTGCGGCTTCGCTCGACATGGCGGTTGAACTCGTGGTGGAATCCTTTGCGGTGGTGGTGATCGGCGGGCTCGGCAGCATGCGCGGCGCGCTGGTCGGCGCGCTCATCGTCGGGCTGATGCGCGCTTCAGCCATCTCCCTGATGCCGGAACTGGAGATGCTGTCGGTCTATCTGGTGGTCGTGACCGTGCTGATCCTGCGTCCTGCAGGTCTGTTCGGAAAGGCGACCGCGTGAGCCATCCGTCGATTGATATAGCCCCGCCCGTGACCGTGCCGCGAACGATACGCATCGATGGATCGTGGGTTCTGCTCGCCTTGATCGCAATCATGGCGTTGCTGCCGCTGGTCGCCTCGCCTTACGCACTGCTGTTGATGCTGCCGTTCGTAGGCTATGCCATCGCGCTGTTCGGATTCAATCTCCTGTTCGGCACCACCGGGCTCTTGTCGTTCGGCCACGCACTCTTTCTCGGCGTCGGCGCCTATACCGCAGCCGTGCTGACCTCGAAATTCGGAATTTTGAGCTTTGAGATCATCCTGGTCGTGGCGGCTTTGGTGTCGACCCTTGTCTCCGTGATCATCGGCAGCCTGTGCGTGCGTTACACCAAGATCTTCTTCGGCATGCTGACGCTCGCGTTCGGAATGCTGTTTCACTCCTTCCTGTTCAAGTTCTACGCCGTCACCGGCGGCGACCAGGGAATGCGCGTCCTGCGGCCGCTGTTGCTTGGCATGGAATGGCGCGGCGGCAAGACCGCCTTTCTCATCGGTCCGTTTTACTATTACGCGCTGACGTTGTTCGCGCTCTTGGGATTGACGATGTGGCGCATCACCCGATCGCCGTTCGGATTGCACTTGCGGGCCATCCGTGAAAACGCCGGCAAGGCCGCCTATGTCGGGGTCGAGATCTTTCGGATGCGGCTGAAAGCCTTCGTGATTTCGGCCGTCTATGGCGGGATCGGCGGAACCATTCTTGCCGTCACTACGGGCCTGGCCGATCCCGAACTCGCCTATTGGACCCATTCCGGCAATCTGGTGTTCATGGCGGTGCTGGGTGGCAGCGGCACCTTTGTCGGCCCCGCGATCGGCGCGCTGGTGTTCGTCGTGCTGCAGGACTTTGTCATGGCCCTCACCCAATACTGGCGCTTCGTGATGGGCGCGATATTGGTGTGTCTGGTGATCTTCATGCCGCAGGGTCTCGCCGGCACGATCGAGCTTCTGTTCTGGCGGCGCGATCGGGAGGCATGAGATGCAGCCGCAGCCCGTAGCGACGGCCCATACCGTGCCTTTGTTCGAGACCATCAGCGTGTCCAAGGCCTTTGGCGTGTTCAAGGCGCTCGTCGACATCTCCTTCTCCGTCAGCGAGGGAGAGTTCGTCTCCATTGTCGGGCCGAACGGCGCCGGAAAGACGACGCTGGTCAATGTCGTGACCGGTCTGTTGCGTCCCACCGCGGGTGAAGTCCGCTTTCTCGGGCGCGACATCGCCGGCATCGGGCCGGTCGAGCTTGCAAGGCTTGGAATGTCGCGGGCATTCCAATTGGTGAACATTTTTCCCGCACTCACGGTGCGGGAAACGCTGGCGGTTGCGATTGCCTCGCGCCTGCGCCGCCTGTCCAATCCGTTCCGCTCGCTCAAGCGCGATAGCGTGTTGCAGACCGATGCCGAGCGCGTCGCCGAAGTGTTCGGCCTGCGAAGCAAGCTCGACAAGGTCGCTTCCACGCTCTCGCAGGGAGAAAAGAAGCTGCTCGATATCGCCAGCGCCTTTGCCCTCAATCCGACCGTCATCCTGCTCGACGAGCCGACAAGCGGCGTATCGACCGGCGACAAGCACGCCATCATGGAAGTTCTCGTCGCTGCGGCGAAAGCCGCCGGCGTCCGCGCCATCGTGCAGGTCGAGCATGACATGGATCTCGTCGAGCGTTACTCGCATCGCATCGTCGCGTTGCAGGCCGGCTCACTTCTGGCCGACATGGCGCCGGCCGCCTTCTTTGCCGATCCGGCGATGATCGCAGCGGTCGTCGGCACTCGCCCGAGACTCTAAAGAGATTTTTTGAAAGCCAATACGATGCTGAGCCTGTCGAATCTGAAGGTGGATATCGAGGGAAGCCGTATCCTCAACGGCATCAGCCTTTCAGTTGCCGCCGGTGAACTCGTGTGCCTGGTCGGACGCAATGGCGCGGGGAAAACCACGACGTTCCGCGCCATCATGGGTTATCGACGTCCGCGCGGGGGCGGCATCAGCTTTGACGGCGCGGATCTCACTAAAATGCCGACCTGGCAGATTGCGCAGGGCGGCATCGGCTTTTCACCGGAGGAATCCGAGGTGTATTCGGATCTGACGGTTGCGGAGAATATCGAATTGTCGACATGGACCCGGCCGACGGCGCGGGCGGCCGATGTACGCATCGCCGAAGCCTACGCCGTATTCCCGAAACTGCGCCAGTATCTCGCCCGCGGCGGTGCACAGCTCTCGGGCGGCGAGCGCAAGATGGTGTCGATTGCGCGCGCCCTTGCGCTCGATCCGAAATTGCTGCTGCTCGACGAGCCGTTTGAAGGTCTGTCGCCGGCGATCATTCCATCGATCGCCGAAGGGATCGCTTCAATCCGCGCCATGGGCAAAGGCGTCCTGATCGCCGAATCCAACGTGCATCATATTCCCGACTATGCCGATCGCATCTATGTGCTGGAACGCGGTGAGGTGATGTTTTCCGGCACGCTTTCCGAGGCCTACCGGGATCGCGATGTGATGCGGGTGATTGCGGGAAAAATCGAGACAGCTTCCTAAGCGTTGCAAAACACGGGAGGACGACATGAAGGTTTACGCAGGCGACCGAACCATCGACGGCGTCCAGGTCACAGTCGACGGCGCGCCGCTCGATCCTTGCGTCAACGTCGAGGAGTTCACCAGGAATGGCTTCGAGTGGAGTTACGAGGGGCCAGAGCCGCGTCAGCTCGCACTGGCGCTGTTGGTCGATCATCTCGGCGACACCGCCGCCGCGAAAGCCATGGTCGAGCCGTTCATGCGCGAAGTCGTGGCGAATTTCGGCAACGAATGGGAGATGACCTCGGCTGACATCGATTTCGCGCTCGCTGCCCTTTCCGGCAAGCGGGTCGCGTAATGCGAAATTTTCGCGCGGCCGTGCTGCATGCGCCGCACACGCCGATGTCGATCGCGTCGGTCTCGTTGGTGGCATTGAAGCCGACCGATGTCCTGGTCCGGATCCGCGCAGCCGGTCTTTGTCATACCGATCTCGAGGTGATCGAGGGGGCGCTGCGTTACCCTTTGCCGATCGTGCTCGGCCATGAGGCTGCGGGCGTGGTCGAACAGGTCGGCGCCGCGGCGCGCGGAGTGAAGCGCGGCGACCATGTCGTGCTGTCCTGGAATCCCCATTGCGGGCACTGTTTTTATTGCGACCGCGACGCGCCGATCCTGTGTGAGCAATATCTGGGCGAGGGATCCAAGGCGCTGCCGTTCGACGGCGAAAGCCGGTTGAGCCTTTCGGACGGACGGACGCTGCAGCAGTTGATGTTCCTGGGCTCGTTCGCGGAGTATTGCGTCGTCGCCGATCAGCAGGCAATTCCGGTTCCGACGGAGATTCCGTTTGACCGGGCCTGCCTGATCGGCTGCGGGGTGATGACCGGAGTCGGTGCTGCGCTCAATCTCGGCGCGATCGCGCACGGCGATGCCGTGATGGTGATCGGCTGCGGGGCGGTCGGTCTGTCGGCAGTGCAGGGCGCGCGCCTTGCCGGCGCAGCAACGATCGTCGCAGTCGACCTCGATCCGGCCAAGCTCGAACTCGCCCGGCTGCTCGGCGCCGGCGTAGTCGTGAATGCCTCAGGCGACGATACGGTCGCTGTCGGAAAGCGCGAAACCGGCGGCCGGGGTGTCGACGTCGTCATCGAAGCGGCTGGAAGCAGCTCCGCCTTTCGCATCACCAGCGAGGCCGTGCGGCCCGGCGGTCAGGTGATCTGGCTTGGTAAGATCGATGTCAACAAGGATGTCTCCTTTCGCTGGGGCTCGCTGATGCAGGAGAAGCGCATCCGTCGCGTCTCTTACGGCAACGCACGGCCGCGCCGCGATTTCCCCATGCTTGCGCGCGCTTATCTCGACGGCTCGTTGATGCTGGATGAGCTGATCTCCCGTCGCATCAGGCTCGAGGAGATCAATGAAGGCTTTGCCGCGTTGAAGCGGGGCGAGACCATTCGCAGCGTGGTCGTGTTCGACTGAAGCATGATCCGGAAAAGTGGCCGGTTTTCCCTCGCGGTAAACGCGAAAACGCGCTGCGCGGAGATCGCGCTGAATAACGAGCTTGAGGCGCTTTGCTATCGTGCCTCACGGTAATCAGGTGTCGAGCGTCTTGCGCGCGAAATCCTCGATGTAGTCGATCAGCCGATCCGAGGCGGTGGCGGCGGCCTTTGCCTTTTTCTGTGCGACGGCCTCGGCGACCGCGGCGTGCAGCTTGGCGGCGAGCGGCAAGTCCGCCACCTGCTGATAATGCTGATACCAGAACCGCCGCGACAGCGCGTTCATCAATCCCATCGACCTTCGCGCGAATTCGTTTCGGGCCGCGGTTGCAATCAGCATGTTGAAGCGCTGATCCAGCCGCATGAAGGCGATGTCGTCGGCCTTTTCGGCCGCATCCAGCATCGCGTGCGCAACTTCGGCAAATTCACCGCGTTCTTCGGGTGTCGCGCGATCGGCAGCCAGGCTTGCCATCAGGCGTTCGAGCTCGCGCCGGACCTCGAGCAGCCGCAATTGCAGCCTCAAATTGATTTCGGAAACCATGATGCCGCGCCTCGGCATGATGACGACCAGACCGTCTCTGGCCAGCCGCTGCAGGGCTTCGCGGATCGGGGTGCGGCCAATTCTGAGGCGCGAGGCCAGTGCCTGTTCCGACAATATGGTTCCCGGCGACAGCCGCAGCGTGACGATCAGCTCTTCCAGCTCGCGATAGGCGCGATCCGTCAGCGTGCCGTCTTCCTCGCCGCTGCGGGAGCGGCGTTTGGCCTGTTTTTTCGATTTCAAACCGTTTCCCATGTGCGCGAAGCTCGGCCCCCACAAGTGCTGTGGTTCATCCCAAAGGTATATCGGACATATATCACAAGGCAACAGCTTGCGACCGAGCAGGGGCCTCTCACCCTGGTCAAGCGGTGCCGATATGGGGAATTGCCGCGCGTTCCGCGGACGCGCTTCGCTATTGCGAGTCGGAGCTGTCCGGTCCGATTGCCCAGAGCCACTGGTCGTGACCGGCGGCGAAAGTGGCGTTGGTCTGGGCCGGATTGCGGTTGACCAGCGGTCTTGAATACATCGGGTGCGTGAGGCTGCGCACCTCGTGCTCCACTGTGAACAGATGTCGGCCGTTTGCGGGATCGACGATATCGCGAAAGCGATATTGATGGCGATTGTCCTCGCGGGAGATGAGACCGCGCGCCAAGAGCGCGCGATACGGACCGGAGAAATTTGTGACATATATCTGCACGTGGTGGCCGTCATATTCCCCTTGCCCCCGGTCGGTCTCCCTGAACAGGAGATGCTGGTTCTGGCCCGCTTTCACCGATGCAGTGGCGTTCCTGTACTCCGCCGGCATTCCCATGATGTTCGGGTAAAAATCGCAGATGGCTTTCGCGGTGCCCGCGGGGACCTCGAACTCGACATAGGGGACGCCGAGGGTGATACGCCCGAAGCGCGCGGCATTCGGTTCGAAACAGCGCACGCGGTTGCCCCAGGGACACGTCGCTTCGACATGGTCGTTGTGCTCGCGGAACGCGAACGCCGTCCCCCTCAATTTTTCCGCTATTGATGCAAGCCGGGCGAGCAGGGCGTTGCGCCCCGAAATGACAAGCCCGATATGGCCTCGCAGCACCTGCGCCTTGCCGCTCGGCAAATGAAACTGACTCCTTCCGACATTGACCCACATGTTGTCGTCGGACGTCATCAGGTAGGGATCGCGGGTGAGTCCGAGCCCCGTCACATAGAACAAGCTCGCCAAACGCTGATCGGGCACCCGGACGTTGACGTGCTCCAGATGAATCGAGTTACCGAGGTCTTCTGCGGCGCGGTCGAATTTCTGTTGCATCGAATGCGGTCCCGGATACGGATGACCTATCCTAATGCAGCGTGATGCCCCATGCCAACGGCTGGCGACCGACCGGCTCGCATGCGCTTGTGCAGCCACACCCCTCATCGGTTGGTTTTTCCGACCATCCCATACGGATAATGCCGGATTGTCGAACAAGCATTAAAGCCGTACCTCGTTGGGCGAGCGGCGCGCGATGCGTCGTTTGGCTTCAGTGAACGAAGGAATAATCCATGATCGACGTAGCCATCATCCTCGGCAGCACACGACCGGGTCGACGTGCCGAGCCCATTGCCAGGTGGATTCACGGTATCGCCGGCAAGCGCGGCGATGCGAGGTTCGAACTGGTCGACATTGCGGATTTCAAGCTGCCGTTCCTCGACGAACCGATGCCCGCCATGATGCACAAATATTCCCATCCGCATACCCGCAATTGGGCCGCAAAGATCGATTCCTTCGACGCCTTCGTTTTCGTGACGCCCGAGTATAATCACGGGATCTCCGCGTCGCTGAAGAATGCGATCGATTTTCTCTACAGGGAATGGAACAACAAGGCGGCTGGTTTTGTCGGTTACGGAGGCGGCGAAGGTACCCGCGGAGTCGAACAACTGCGCCTCGTCATGGCCGAAATGCAGATCGCGACCGTCCGCGCGCAAGTCGGGCTTTCCCTGTTCACGGATTTCGAGAATTTTCACATATTCAAGCCGGCGCCCAAGCGCGAAGCTGCCGTAACCTCGATGCTCGATCAGCTCGTCGCGTGGGGTGGAGCTCTGAAATCTGTGCGCGAGAGACACAAGGAATTGGCGATGGCCTGACGGCCGGCAGCGATCTTTCAGCACGACATCCGCTCGATTCCAACCGTTCCGCTTCCGGCCAAGGAGGAGATATCGATATGCCAAGATTGAATTCAGTCGATCCGAACGATGCTACCGGCAAAACAAAGGAACTTCTGGATATGGTCCAGCAACGGACGGGCCGCATCCCCAACATGGTGCGGCTGATGGCAAATTCTCCGGCAGCTCTCGGCGGCTATCTCAATCTTGCCACCGCGCTCGCGAGCTCGACGCTCTCCGCAGAGGTGCGCGACTCGGTCGCAATTCTCGTCGCGGCAGACGGCGAGTCGGATTACACGCTTGCTGCCGTCTCTGCGCTGGCGCGAAAAAGCGGGCTCAGCGATGGCGACATCGAAGCGGCCCAGCGCGCGCGAGCGAGCGACCCAGGAACCTCCGCAGCGCTCCGTTTCTGCGAGCATCTTCTTGAAAAGCGCGGGCACGTTTCGGGGTCGGAACTTGACGCGTTGATGGAAGCAGGTTTCAGCGATGGCGAAGTCGCCGAGATCGTCGCTACCGTCGTCCTGAATATCTATCGAAACTATTTCAATCTCGTCGCTGGACCCGAAATCGATTTTCCGGTCGCGAACCGCAGCGCCGCGATCGGTTAACTGGAACAACCACGGTCATCCTAAAACACTCGCAGCTAGGTCTTGGGCAGGCCCTTCGCCACCAGCCGATTGAGGCGGTTGGCGAACGCGGCCGGATCGTCCGGCAGTTCGCCGTCCAGGATTTGCGCCTGCTCCAGCAGTAGGAAGGAGAGATCGACGGCGGCCTCGCCGGCGTGCGGCAGGCTTGCGACCAGGGGATGGCGGAGGTTGATTTCGAGGATCGGCTTGGCGCCGACACCGCGGTTGGCCCGCGCCAGCAGGCGTTCGAGCTCGCGGTCGGGGCCATGACTGCCGGCGACGAGACATGAGGCGCTCGCCGTGAGCCGCTGCGAGACGCGCACGTCGGAAACGCGCTCGCCAAGGTGGGACTTGATCACGGCGATGACCATCGCTTCATCGGCATCAGGGTTGGTCTCGTCCTTCTTGTGTTCGTCGAGCAGCGGAATGAGGCCGAAGTCGATATCGCCCTGGCTCAATGACTTCAGCGGCTTGCCTTCGAAATCGAGCGGAGCGGAGGTCCAGAACGCGTCGACGGGATCGGTCAGGAGCAGAACCTCGATACCGCGGGCGGCGGCCGACTCCAGCTTCGGATTGGACTTCAGTCGCTCGATGCTGTCGCCGGCCAGGAAATAGATTTCGGTCTGGTTGGGCTTCAGCTCCGCGATATATTGCTTGAGCGAACGCCTTTCGCCCGACGTCGTGGTGAACCTCGACAGCGCCAGCAACTTTTCGCGCCGTTCGAAATCCTCATAAATGCCTTCCTTGATCACGAGGCCAAAGGCATCCCAGATCTTGCCAAAATTCTCCGGCTGCTTCTCGCTGAGCGTTTCCATCTCGCCGATCACGCGGCCGGTCACGGCTTTTCGTATCTGCGCCAGCTGCGGATTGTTCTGCAGCATCTCGCGCGAGATATTGAGCGGCAAATCTTCGCTGTCGATGACGCCGCGCATGAATCGGAGATAGCCCGGCAAGAGATCGGCGTCGTCGGTGATGAATACCCGACGCACGTAAAGTTTCACCTTGCCCTTGCGTTCGGGATCGAACAGGTCGAACGGCTTGGTGGAAGGTGCAAACAGCAGTACCGCGTAGGAGTAGCGCCCTTCGGCGCGATAATGCAGGGTCATCGCCGGCTCGTCGAATGCGCCTGCGATCGATTTGTAGGCCTGTGCGTAATCTCCCGCCTTGAGCTCGGATTTCGGCCGCTGCCAGAGCGCGCTGGCTGAATTGATCTGGCGCGCTTCGCCTTCCTCCGCGACGAGTTCGATTGGAAACTGGATGTTGTCGGAATAAGAGCGAACGATGCGCTCGATTTCAAAGGCTTCCAGATATTTCGCCGCGTCCGCCTTCAGATGCAGGACGATGTTGGTTCCGCGCGTGGGTGCGGCTTCTGCGGGTCCTTGCGCAATCTCAAACCCGGAGCCACCCGAGGACGACCACGTCCATGCCTCTGGCGCGCCTGCCCTTCGGCTGGTGACGATAATGCGGTCCGCAACCATGAAGGCCGAATAAAAACCGACACCGAATTGTCCGATCAGGCCGGCGCCATCCTTTGCCTCCTTGATCCGGGCAAGAAAAGATCTGGTTCCGGAGCGGGCGATGGTACCGAGATTGTCGATCAACTCCTGCCGGTCCATGCCGATGCCGTTATCGGCGATCTTCAGCGTGCTGTCTTTCTTGTTCGGGGTGATGCGAATTTTCGGTGCCGCGCCATCACCCATCAGCGAGGGATCGGCGATCGCTTCATAGCGCAGCTTGTCGCAGGCATCGGACGCGTTCGAAATCAGTTCGCGCAGGAAAATATCGGTTTCCGAATAGACCGAATGCACCATGAGGTGCAGAAGCTCGGAAACCTCGGCCTGAAATGGTTGGGTCTCGACAGTGGGTTCGGCAGTCGTCATCTTCTTGGGCTCGCAGGGATCGGAATGCCTCGATATAGCGAGCCCGGATTTAAGATCAAGCTTCGGTGGTGGGCGTGGGAAAGCCGAAAAACCTTAAAGAGCTTCCAGCACCACGAGCATCGCGAAGAAGCGTCTTCGGCGCGAACGCCGGGCTCATCCTTCGTCACCAGAGGTTCTGGCTCGTTGTTATCAGCGATCGGCCGGCTGCCATTTCCCCCGCTGATCCGCGGCCCTTTCGCTCAAGGCCCGGATCAGTGACGCCTTGATGCTCGAGACGTGTTCGCGCATCAGCATCTCCGCGCGCCAGGGTTCCTGCGCGAGGATCGCTTCATAGATCCGGTGATGATCGTCGTGCCGGCGGCGGACGTCGCGATACTCGAACGCCACGATGTTGCGGTTCGACGACATCGGAACGTGATGGCAGATCCGGATCATTTCGCCGAGCATGCGATTGCGTGCGGCAGCGAGCACGGTGTCGTGGAAATCGCCGTTGATTCCTCGATAGATCGTCAAATCGCCGGCTTCGAACGATCCGCGTTCGAGCAGCTTGTCGCCAGCGGCAAGGCTGCGTTCGATGGTTTCCTTCTCTTCTGTGCGCAAGCCGCGTTCCGCTGCAAAGCGCGCGGCGACGCCTTCCAGCGAGGCGCGGATGTCATAAGCATCGACGATGGCGGGAAGCGGAAACTCGCGCACCGTGAAGCCGCGGTTCGGTGCATAGTCGAGCAATCTCTCGCCGGCGAGTGCCTGCAGGGCTGCACGGACCGGGGTACGTGATACCGAAAGCGTCTTGCTGAGCTGCACCTCGTTGAGCCGCTCGCCGGCCTCGACGGCGCCACCAAGGATGGCTTCCCGAACGAGGTCCATCACCGACAGCGAGCGGTTACCGGCGCGCGATCCGCCCGCTGGCTCAGGGATGGTTCGGTCAGACTGATCCGTCATGGTGCGGGCGTCCGTCTCCTCCACGATAAGTGAATACACTTATCCCATCAGGATTGCCAGCTCTTGCTGATAACGAATACAAAACCGTGCCGCATTAGCGGCCTAGGCAGCAAAAATTATATGCATCTGAAAAAAGTGTATGTAATTTTTGTTGACTCAAGCATTTGTTCGTCGAACCATGCGATGTCCGATCAACCGCGAAAGTGGCGTGCGTTCATGGCGCAGGAGAATGTCGGCATCAGCGAAAACGCCATCGAACTGCTCACCGCAGATCGCGGTCCGCATTACGAGCCTTTCGGCTGGCATCACTGGCCCGAGCATCCCTGGCTTTCCTACCAATTTCGCCGCGGCCTCGGTGAGACTCAGGAAGGTGGCGGCAGCGTCAGCGAGGTGATGCAGGCGGGATCGCGCATGATCCCGGGTGATCTGGAAAGCTGGCACGCCGAATGGATGCGGATCGCCGAGGCCAACTGGAAACGTGGACTTGCCGAGGAAGCAGCGGGTCACATCCGCACCGCCATGAACTGCTTCCTGCGCGCGGCGGACTACTACCGGCAGGCGGAATTTCACCTTCAGCCTGACGACCGGCGACGGTTGCCGACCTTCGAGAA
>Ga0306920_100001784_pt1 | contig 26753 bp, 18 predicted proteins | sample flu12Cox44000170_FD_204666 | JGI IMG/M metagenome (GOLD analysis project Ga0306920, IMG submission 204666) | Lab enrichment of tropical soil microbial communities from Luquillo Experimental Forest, Puerto Rico - flux4day.12C.oxic.44.000.170 (v2)... | ecosystem: Environmental > Terrestrial >...
GAGCCCCGGTCAGGACATCACCAACTATGCCATGACCACTCCTGGCGTCGCGTTGAGCACGGGAGCCGGATATGGGAACTTGACCGCGAACGGTCTGCCGGGCACATCGAATCTCTACACGGTAAATGGCAATGACTACAACGATCCGTACCTGAATCTCAATAACTCCGGTGCCAGCAACTTGCTCCTCGGCGCAAACGAGCTGCAGGAAATCACCGTGGTGACCAACGGTTATACCGGGCAGTACGGTCGCCAGGCCGGTGCAAATGTTAACTACACGACGAAGGGCGGCACGAACACATTCCACGGCAACGCCATCTGGTACTACAACGGCGCCACGATGAATGCAAACGACTGGTTGAACAATGCCACCAGCACTCCTCGGGGGCACGCTGTCAGCAACCAATGGGCCGGATCCATCGGCGGGCCGATCAAGAAGGACAAACTGTTCTTCTTTTTCGATACCGAAGGCTTGCGCTACGTACTGGCTGGTGGCGGGACAGTCTTTGTGCCGACGCCGCAATTCGCAGCGGCGGCACAGGCGAATATTAACAGCATCTTTGGCGCGTCCTCCGCATCGAGCGCTTTCTATCAAAATATTTTCAAACTCTACGCGGGCGCTCCGGGGATAGACCGGGCAACGATAGTTCCGGGTGCTTGCGGCACGATGCAGGGCCTACTGATCAACGGGGTTGCCTTTGACAACGGGGCGGGATTCGGGATCCCTTGCGCACAAACGTTTCGCAGCAATGTGAACAACCTGAACACGGAGAGATTGTTTGCCGCGACGGTCGACTGGAACGTCACCGGCAAGGATACACTGCGCTTCCGCTACAAGAACGACCGCGGCGTGCAGGCCACGGGCACGGATCCAATCAACGCAGCATTCAACGCCAACAGCATCCAACCCGAAGATGACGGACAGATGGTATGGACGCATGTACTCAACCCAACGATGACCAACCAGTTCATCATGGCGGGCATGTACTACAGCGCTATCTTCGGTCCGCCCGATATCAAGGCGTCTCTGGCCGTCTTTCCAACCACGCTTCAATTCAGCGACGGCGCGCCATACACTAACATGGGTGGGGGCGGCAATGGGGGCGCCGGCAACAGCAACTTCCCGCAGGGCCGCAACGTGACCCAGATACAATTCGTCGATGACTTCTCCTGGACAAAAGGGAAACATGTCATCAAGTTCGGCGGCAACTTCCGCAAGAACTACATCAGCGATTTTTCCATGTACCCGGGTACCAGCGGCTCGGTCAATTTCGGCAGCATGCTTGACTTCTACAACGGAGCGATGAGCGCAGACGGCGGAAGTATCTTAAACCACACCTTTACGAACTTCGGTGTTCAGCGGGTCATCTACTACAGCCTCGGCTTCTACATTCAGGACGAATACAAGGTCACGCCAAACCTAACGCTGACCTTGGCGCTGCGCCTGGACCGCAATTCTCCCGAAACTTGCGCGGCCAACTGCTTCGGCCGCTTCGCGACTCAGTTTCAAGACCTGAACCACGACCCCACGATTCCCTACAACCAAGCTGTGGTCACGGGATTGCACCAGGCTTTTCCGAGCATGCAAACGATTTCCGCGGGACCGCGGATCGGCTTCGCTTGGACGCCCAATACTCACTTTTCGAAACCAGGCTCGACCGTCATTCGCGGAGGTTTCGGAGTCTTCCCGGATCTGTATCCCGGATTCCTGGCGGACCGCTTCATCACCAACCTTCCGAACGTCAGTTCGTTTAGCGCAACGAGCGGGCCGATTACGCCGGGCGAGGTGGGGAGCGCGTGGACGGACCTGGCGACCCAAAACGCCGCCCTGCAGGCAGGCTTCGCTAACGGCGGCACCCACGACAGTCTGGGGATCCATCCGAATTTCAACTCCATTGCCAACAACATCAACAATCCGACCTATTACGAGTGGAACCTGCAAGTAGAACAGGCCATCGGCTCGAACACCGTCTTCAGTGCCAACTATGTGGGCAACCACGGAACCAACATCTTCATGAACGTCGCCGGAATGAACACGTACTGCGCGGCGTGCGGCAAGCCAGGTTTTGTGGCGAACTTTGGCGATTTGCCGAATTCGGCACCGGACGCGCGCTTTGCGAGCGTCCGCCAGTACCAGAATGGCGGCATCTCGAACTACGACGGGCTGACGCTGAACGTTACGCGGCGCTTCAGCAAGGGCTTCCAGGGAACATTCAACTACACCTACAGCCACAGCCTGGATGACGTTTCGAATGGCGGCCTGCTACCTTACAGCACAAATACCGGCGGCGATTCCATCACGATACAGATGGATCCCCACAACATCAATAAGAACTACGGCAATTCCGACTATGATTTCCGCCATTACATCAGCGCAAACTTCTATTACGCCCTGCCATTCAAGGCAGAGAATAAGGCGCTGAACATATTGGTCAACGGATGGAACACGGGTGGCACGATCTTCTTCCGCACCGGCCAGCCCTTCACGGTCTATAACTCAAACTTAAATGGAAAGCTATTCGGCAACCGTACCTACCTAACCAGAGTGATCGCCGACTACCAAGGCGGGACAAGGACCTGCTCGGGTCCGGCAGGAGCCGGCGGCTCGGGCAACTGCCTCCCAACTGCGACGTTCGCCGATTACACAACGCAATCGGACTTCGGAAATGTGGGGCGCAACTTCTTCCGCGGACCAGGCTACTTCGACATGGACTTCCTATTGTTCAAGGACTTCCACATCAAGGAGCAGATGGCGTTCACACTCGGAGCGACGGCGTATAACGTGCTGAACCATCCGAACTTCGCCAACCCACTCAACAACGCCGCCACGGATTCCTTTGGCACGATTCAGAGTAGCGTAACCCAACCCAACAGCCCGTACGGCAACTTCCAGGGAGCGAATGCTTCCGCCCGCATCCTGCAGTTGATGGTAAAGTTCAAGTTCTAAGAACCGCAAAATCAGAAAGGCGGCCTCGTCCCGAGGCCGCCTTTTTCATTTGTGGCGGCACCGTTCTCGCGTATCCGCTAGCGCATAGACGTCCGGAAGCATCGAGAAGGTGTGGGTGCCATTCGGTCCCTGGCGAGGCAGCAGCGCCCCCGATGAAGCCCCGGAATGCTGTGAAAACTTCCAACCCCTTCCTAGAGCCCAGGGCTGTGGCTCAATTTGATCACCTTGTCATGCCACTCGCAGCGAGGAGGCCCAGACGAGAGATCCCGGGACCGCCCCCATTCTCAACTCCGGTCCATGGCACGGCCTAGTTCGGTCTCTCACGTGCCAGTGCCTCCTGGAAGAAATCCTCTCCCCAACGAAACCTTTTTCGTTTTTCTTCGTCTTGATTCTTAACAGCCTAATAGCGATGTGGTCTGTGGGTTCGCTGCGGGTTCGGCGCGCCGCCAGTGGGGGTGCAGACAGTTCCCCTCCTGTTCGCGGAGCTTCCTCCCGCGGCTCCGTTGAACGTGTGCTCTTGTTCGCATTGCCTGTCGTCTCCGACCCTCACCGGAGGCGCCAGTGCGATCCGGCTGAGCGCTCCTCGGAGGATCGCTATGGTTGCTCCACTGCGTCGCTCGACCCGTTTTTTCCCGCTTTTCGTGCTTCTTCTTGTCTCTCTCTTGGCCCCATCTCGCTGTCTCTCCGCACCCCGATCCCAGCAGGAGGCGAGCGCTCTTTCTGTCGAGGAACTCAAGGCTCGCGCAGACTCAGGCGATTCCCCCGCCAGATTCCAACTCGCACAATTTCTTCTCACCGCGAACCCGTCCGCCTCCGGCTTTGAGCTGGCCGTCACTTGGCTCCGCTCCGCCGTCGCTGAGAACACCCCTTACTACGAATTTATACTCGGCTATCTCTACGAGCACGGCCGCGGCGTTCCCCGGGACTACTCCGCGGCTGCTCGCTACTACGAGGCTGCCTCCCTGCGCGGCTACGCTCCCGCCCAAAACAATCTCGGCTCTCTCTATCAACACGGCTTGGGAGTCGCGAAGGATTTTTCCAAGGCCTTCGAGCTTTATCTTGCTGCGGCGCGACAGGCTGACCCCTTCGCGCAGTGCAACCTCGCTTTGATGTATTACAAGGGGTACGGCGCCGCCCGCGATGAGGCCGAAGCCCTGCTCTGGTTTCAAGCGGCCGCAGACCAGGACGAACCCGCAGCTCAGTATTATCTTGGTTTCTTCTACTTCAAGGGCATCGGCGTTTCAATGGACCATAAGGTCGCGGCGCATTGGATTACCCTCGCCGCAGAGAATGGTTACGCGGCTGCCATGCACGATCTCGCCTATCTCTACGAGCGGGGCAAGGGGGTGCCTCTTGACTATGTCTCCGCCTATGCATGGTATTCTCACGCCGTTGCCGCGGGCGACGCCTCGAGCGTGGAGTGTCTCAGGAATCTTTCTCAGATCATGACTCGCCGCCAGATCGAGCAAGCCGATTCCCTCGTCTCAGAGCGATCCCTTCCTCCCCGGCCCAGCTCCGATCTGTCCACCCCCGCTTCCCTCGCTCTCCTATCCAATCCCTGACACTCGCATCTCTGCCTCACCGTCACGTTGTTTGTTCACGCCGAGCGGACGCGAAGGACCAGCCGCCATACCTCCCTCGCCGTCCTCGTCTACTTCACCCTCGTCCTCCCTGGGTTCATAATGCGCATCGAGGCAGCGGCACGCGCATCGCACCGGCCCCCCCTGGCGGCGCCATCTTACACACGCCACGGTTTCAGGCAGCGACGAGGTCCCCTAACACAGCGACGGAACCGGAGGAAGAAAAGTTTGCGAGATCAATTGGGCTTCTGCTCGAGCTGCGCGATTTCCTCGCGAACATGTTGAGCGCGGTCACCTTTGGGTTCCTCGCTTAGAAACATTTGAAGTTCGACAAGAGCATCTTGGGGACGGTTGGAGCGTTCCATGGCGCGCGCGGCAATGTAATGAATAACAGCAAGATTCTGATGCGGAATGGCATGAACCTCACGTGACGTCTCAACGACCGCATCGTAGTGCTTGTTGAGGAGTTGCGCTTGAGCTAAAAGCGTCATCGTTTCTGGATTATTGTGTTCAGCCTGGTTGGCCTTTTCCAAGAGGCCCTCCGCGCGGCCGGGATCCTGCTCCCGCAGGTAAACCCTGGCCAGATTCACATACGCCGGCGCGAAGTTGCTATCGACGTCAATGGCTTTCTGAAACGCCTCCCGTTCATGCTGCGGGTCATTCAAGTGAGCGTACACGGCTCCAAGATTGTTGTAAATCATGGCGTAATCCGGATAGATTTCGATGGCCCGCTGCAAGTGCTGTAGGGCCTTGGCCCAATCCTGCTCGCTCATCGCTTTCATGGCCCGATCGGACTCCTTCCGCGCCTGGGGCGGGATCGCCAGGTTGGCTTTCGAAACGGAGGGCTCCTTCTGCTCAACCGGTTGGGAAGTGCCCTCGCCGATCGGCCGCACGGTAACAAAGACGGATTGGCTGATCTTCCGGCGGTCGACCTCGAACTCGCCGCTGTCTGCATTTTGGATTCCTTCACCGGAGACAAGCACATGGTACTCGCCGATCGGAATATTAACAAACTGGGTAGTTCCGTCCTCGTTTGTGAAGCTCTCGGAAATGGTTGTGGAGCTTGATCCATTCATCAAACGCACACGGATGTGGCGCGTTGCGGGTCTGCTATCGCTATACACGATGTGAACACGTACGTTGCCAACCTGCGCCGAATCACCGCCAACCATCACACCCTGTGCAGACGATTTGTATGCAGATATACTCAGAAGGAGTATCACTAGGACCTCAGACTGTCGGCTGCCTAGCATCATCATCTTCCTACGAAGTCCCCTACGGCTAGCCTCTAGGAACCGCAACCAACCTTTCGCGCATTTGCGACTCACGTCTTTCATAGAAAGAGCCTTCGTTTGGCGCAGCTTACCTCTGGGGAGGAGAACTGTCAAAGGCCCGGCGGCACTTGTCGTCGCAAAATGAGAATGTCCGGTTTGAGCAAAGTAGAAATGTCCGCTTTCCTAGATGGAGTCATGGGCTACGAGGCCGTCCATCGAATCGCAAGCTGGACGCCACGTTCGAGCAGAGGATTCTGGCCCGTGTACGGCAGCGCTATGCGAACTTCGGGCCGACCCTGGCCGCCGAACACTTAGCCAAGGAGGGATGGTCGGTGAGCCGCGAGACCCTACGGAAGTGGGATCGTGTTCGCGGTGTATCCGGCGTGGAAGGCGGCGCGGCTCGATGCAGTGGAGGCGCTGCGAACGAATGACAGAATCAGCGAGCGACGCCGACGGCGGGAGCAGCGGCCAGTCGCTTGAGGGATTCGGTGTAGGGGGAGGTGGCGACGCCACGCTCGGTGAAAATTGCCTTGATGTAGCGATTTGGAGTGACGTCGAAGGCCGGGTGAGCCGCCTCTACATCCGGGGCTATGCGCACGCCTTGAAAGTGCGTGACTTCAGCCGCGGTGCGTTCTTCGATGGGGATGTGCTCGCCGTCTGGAATCGATAAATCAAAAGTGGAAATGGGCGCGGCAACGTAGAAAGGCACGTTGTTCTCTTTGGCCAGAACGGCAATCTGGTAGGTGCCGATTTTGTTCGCGGTATCCCCGTTCGAGGCGATGCGGTCGGCGCCGGTGACAATCGCTCCGACTTTCCCGGACTTGAGAAAATGGCCGACCATGTTGTCGGTGATGAGAGTGAGCGGGATACCGCCCCGGTGAAGTTCCCAAGCGGTGAGGCGGGCGCCCTGAAGATAGGGGCGCGTTTCCGGCACCAGAACGTGGAGCTTGCGGCCTTGTTCGAATGCAACGCGGATCACGCCGAGGGCTGTGCCAATGCCCGCTGTGGCCAATGCGCCGGCGTTGCACTGGGTCATCACCTGGCCTTCTTTTGGCATAAATTCCGCGCCGAAACGGCCGATGGCTTCGTCGGTGGCGAATTTTTCGAGGTGAACATTCTGCGCTTCGGTGACGAGCGCTTTGCGGATCACCGCCAGGTCTGCTGTGGATTGAAGCAGCTCGTTGAAGCGGCGTTTCATGCGCTCGAGCGCCCAGAAGAGGTCGACGGCCGTGGGACGAGTTTTGGCGAGGTCCTCACAAATTTCGGTGAATTCGGATTTCAGCTGGTTAACGGAACTGGCCTGGGACTTCTGAACGCCCAAGGCAACCCCCATGGCGGCGGCAACACCGATTGCCGGCGCGCCCCGAATGACCATTTCACGGATGGCCTTCGAGACGTCGCGATAGTCGGTGTAGGTGTAGCTGATTTCCTCGGCGGGAAGGCGGCGCTGGTCGAGCATGATCACGCCGCGGTCGGTCCATTCAATAGGCTGAGCAACGTACATGCGCTTGTGTTCTTTCTCCCGGTGAAACAACCGGCAGGTTCGACCCTGAACAGCATTTGAGAATGTCACTTCTATTGTAGCGAAGAGGTATGCGAGAAATGAAATCGTCAGCGGTCGATGGGAAGCTTGGTAAAGCCATGCGTGCCGAGGATGGCGAAGAACGAGATCAGGGAGTTGTAGCCGAGGTGCATGAGGTAACTGGCAAAGACGCTGCCGGTGCGGGCTCGGACGAGCGTGAAGACGATGCCAACACCAATGAGAATAGTGACGAGACTCCACGTCCAACCGAGTTGCGCGCCGTGCATGAGGCCGAACAGGAGGCCGGTCAGGAGAATTCCGGGCCAAACGCCGAAGGAGCGGGCAAAGAGAGGGTAAAGGTAGCCGCGGAAAAGAGTCTCTTCGACCAGAGGAGCGACGAGAACGGCCATGGCCATGAACATGAGGGCGACCTGGCGGTATTTGAAGAGCTCCTCCATTGGAAGGTTCTCTGGCGTTTTCATGCGCGCGGAGACAATCGCGACAAACAGAGACAGGCCGCAACCCGAAGCAAAATAGACCAACGGATTGCGAGGCAACTCGCCGGGACGGGATTTGAGAGACCGCCAGCCGAGAGACTCCCAAAAGGAGTGCCCGCGCAGAACCGAGAGCGTTACATACAGGAAGAAGAAAATCGCGGCGTACCAGAGCAACATGCTGCCAATCGCAAATTGCGGCTTGGAGAGCAGATAGTCCTGGAGCTGGGAAGTGGTCAGGTGCTTGTTCTTGGGAGCGTATTGGACGGCCATGATGCTCTGAATGAAAATCAGGCTGGCAAAGCCGAAAAAGATAAACAAGATGAAATGAGGCCAAGACCACGTGATCTGCAAATCGGCAGGATAGGCGGTCGCGGCGGGGGGAGGAGGGGTTTCGAGCTGCGGTTGGGCCGGCGTTTCCACGGCGGCCACGACGGAATCCGGAAGCAATTCCTTTTCAGTCGCAGTATCTCCTGCAGCCGGTGCCGGGTCTTGCGGCGATTGGGGCGTCTCGTCAAATGGATTCATCGTGAGGCGCGCTTTCCGGGGCCGGGCCAGCCAGAGACGAGAGCAGCGGCAAGCAACGGCAACAAAAGTTCATGGTGGCCCGTGATGGCGTAGCCTTTCGAGCCGCGGTCTTTCGTCCCTTTCCGTGCGATCGTCGGGCGACGGACGACATTCTGCAGCGGGCGGTAGTGTTGGATAAAGTCGAAATTGGCGGTCGTGATGGGGTTGAGGGGCACACCGAGATTGCGCACAACGGAGACCGCCTTGAGAAAAACCTCGGGGAGCATCACGGCCGATCCCCAGTTGAGATAGACGCCGCCATCATGCATTCGCTGGACTAGGGCACAAAAAAGACGGAAATCGTAGTGGGAGGCTGAGCCGAGAGCGCCACCGTCGACGGCAGGATGCATGTGCGGAATGTCCGTGCCGATGGCGAGGTGAATCGTAACCGGGATCTTTTGCTTGTAAGCGGCGACGAGCACGCTCGTGTGGGGGTGCTTGGGCTCGAGCATGCCGCTCAGGAGATATTGACCCGCGGCTTCGCCGTAGCCCATCCGGACGCGATGAGCGAGCTTAGCGATCTCGTTTATTCCAGAGCCGGTTTCCCGAGCCATGCCGAACTGGCCTTCACCGAGGCCCGCCGCCACCTCTTCGGAGGTAGTGCCAACCATCGCAATTTCGAAATCGTGGATGAGGGCGGCACCGTTCATGGCAATCCCGGAAACGAAGCCTTTTTGCATTAGATCGATAAGAACGGGACCGAGGCCGACTTTGATGACGTGGCCGCCAATTCCCCAGAGAATCGCGCGTTTACGCTTGCGGGCTTTTCGGATGGAGGTGGCGAGCTCGCGCAAATCCTTTGCCGCGAGGATGGAGGGGAGAGAGTCGAGGAATTTCGCGAGGGAAGAGGCGCGTCCCGCAGGCTTGGCGAAGTCGCGCACGTTGACCTTGCTCTTGCGGGAAGCCAGCGGATAGGTGTGCACGCCGCCGAGGGTGATCGGCTGGATGGGATAGAGGCTCATTCGGTCTATTTACTGTACGGGGAAGGATGGGTTGGCGCAAGTGCGCGGGGAGGCGAGAAATTTTTGAATCGTGCGGAATGGGCACGGCAGATTCCATCGAGCGACAGGACGCCTAACCTTGCCACGATCCCGCGCGCCGCCATGTCACAAGGCGCTCAAGTGCAAACACAGCTGCCGCGCAGAAACACTTAGCTGGGTTTGAGATCCCCGTTGGAGTGGCCATTGGACGGGGGCTGGAGGCCGAGAACGCGGGCGAGGGCCTGGCCGGTGTAAGACTTTTTGGCGCGGGCGACCTGTTCCGGGGTACCTTGAGCGACGACGCGGCCCCCGCCCTGACCGCCTTCGGGACCGAGGTCGATAATCCAGTCGGCTTGCTTGATGACGTCGAGATGGTGCTCGATGATGAGCACGGTGTTGCCCAGATCGACGAGGCGTTGGAGAACGTCGAGTAGCTTGCGCACGTCGTCGAAATGCAGGCCGGTGGTGGGTTCGTCGAGGATGTACATGGTGCGTCCGGTCTGGCGTTTCGAAAGTTCGCGGGCGAGTTTGATGCGCTGAGCCTCGCCGCCGGAAAGAGTTGTGGCCGATTGACCGAGTTGCACATAGCCGAGGCCCACCTCGACGATGGTGGCGAGCTTTTGCTGGATGTGGGGAATGTTTTCGAGGAGTTTCAATGCGTCGCTGGCTGGAAGATTCAGGACGTCATTGATGCTGTGTGCCTTGTAGCGAACGGCCAGTGTTTCCGAGTTGTAGCGACGACCGCGACAGACCTCACAGGTGACATAGACGTCCGGTAGAAAGTTCATTTCGATGCGGCGCAGGCCTTCGCCCTGGCAGGCTTCGCAGCGACCGCCTTTGACGTTGAAGCTGAAACGGCCGGGACGATAGCCGCGCTCGCGCGATTCCGGGAGCATGGCGAAGAGTTCCCGGATGGGCGCGAAGACGCCGGTATACGTGGCCGGGTTCGAGCGAGGAGTACGCCCAATGGGGGCCTGGTCGATTTCGATGACTTTGTCGATGTGCTCAATGCCAAGCAGCATGCGGTGGGGGCCGGGGGGCTCCATGGACCGATAGAGTTTCTGGGCCAGGGCACGATAAAGAATGTCGTTGACGAGGGTGGACTTGCCGGAACCGGAGACGCCGGTCACAACGGTGAACAGGCCTAAGGGGAGAGAGATGTCAACGTCCTTGAGGTTGTTGGCGTGGGCACCGAGAATCTGGATGGCTTTGCCGTTCGGGCTGCGGCGCTTTTCGGGGACGGGAATCTGGGCGGAGCCGGAAAGATAGCGGCCGGTGAGCGAATCGGGAGCCGCAGCGATCTCTTCGGGCTTCCCCTGGGCAACGAGGTGGCCTCCGGCGTTACCGGCGCCGGGGCCAAGGTCAACCACAAAGTCGGCGCGGCGGATGGTGTCTTCGTCGTGCTCGACGATGAGGACGGTATTGCCGAGATTGCGCAGTTGCTCGAGGGAGTGAAGCAAGCGGTCGTTGTCGCGGGCATGCAGACCGATGGAAGGCTCGTCGAGAACGTAGAGCACCCCGCGGAGACGCGACCCGATTTGCGTGGCCAGGCGAATGCGCTGGGCTTCGCCGCCGGAAAGTGTGGCGGCGGAGCGTTCGAGGCTCAGGTAGCCAAGGCCAACAGCGAGCAGAAAGTCGAGGCGCTCGCCAATTTCGCCAAGAGGGCGCCCGGCGACTTCCTTTTGGCGAGGCGTCAGCTGGGAAAGAATTTTGTCGACGGCCGGGCGGGCATCGCTGAGAGCGAGCGCGGTGAAATCAGCGATCGACCAGCCCGCGAGCCTAACCGCGAGGGACTCCGGGCGCAGACGCCTGCCGAGGCACGCGCTGCAGAGAGTAGCCGACATGTACTGGGTCATCCATTCGCGATAGGAATCGGAATTGGATTCCTCGAAATTGCGCTCGAGAAATTTCAAAATGCCATCGAAACGAAAACCCTTATCAGCGCCGGAAGATTTTGCAGCCGTGTCGGATATTTTCTTACCGCCGGAGGGAGGATAGCCGTAGAGAAGAAGGTTCTGGACGCGCGCCGGATATTTTTCGAAGGGCATGTCGAGGTGAAATCCGTGGGCGTAGGCGCCAAGTTCGAGGGTGCGTTTGAGGATCGTCGAGCCGGAGCCGGGGCCGAGGCCGCCGTCAAACAGGGGCCGAGTCCAATCGACGATGACCTTGGCTGGATCGAAGTCATATTTTGAGCCGAGTCCATTGCAGGCAGGGCAGGCACCATAAGGCGAGTTGAAACTGAAAGAGCGAGGCTCGAGTTGCGGAACCGAGAGACTGCAATCGGGGCAGGCCAATTTCTCGGAGAAGACGTGTTCTTTGCCGCCAACAACCGCGACGGTGACGAGTCCTTGCGCGAGCTTGAGCGCGGTAACGATGGACTGTTCGAGGCGTGAAGCAATTCCCTGCTTGACGAGCAAACGATCAATAACCACCTCGATCGTGTGGTTCTTGCGCTTGTCGAGGACGGGAATTTCGTCGAGAGGCAGGAGTTCGCCGTTGATGCGGACACGGACGAAACCATCTTGCGCGAGCTTCTCGAGTTCCTTGCGGTAAGCGCCTTTTCGTCCGCGGACAATCGGGGCCAGGATCATGACGCGGTCGTCGGGCTTCGAGAGTTCGCCCTGGAGAATAGCCTGGACAATCTGTTCGCTGGACTGGCGGGTGATGGGTTTCCCGCAGTTGGGGCAGTGAGGGACGCCAACCGAACTGTAGACCACGCGGAGATAGTCGTAGATCTCGGTGATGGTGCCGACAGTGGATCGCGGAGAGCGCGTGGTGGTCTTCTGCTCGATGGCGATGGACGGGGAAAGGCCCTCGATGACGTCGACTTCGGGGCGCTCCATCTGATCGAGGAACTGGCGGGCATAGGCGGAGAGCGATTCGACGTACCGCCGCTGGCCTTCCGCGTAGATGGTGTCAAAAGCGAGAGAAGATTTGCCCGAACCTGAAAGTCCTGTAATGACAGTGAGAGAGTTGCGAGGGATTTCGAGGTCGATGTTCTTGAGGTTGTGCTGGCGAGCGCCGCGCACAACCAGTTTCGTCAGTCCCATAAGCGGATGCGTGCTCCCTCCACGGGAGCGGCTGGCACCCAGTGAGTAGACTGAGCCCAGTATAGTCTTTCAAAATAGCAACAGGCGGCAGGAGCGGTCAAGACGTGGGGACAAACAGGGCGAAAAAGATGCGAAGTTTCAGAGCGAGGGAAAGTTTTTGCCACCCGCGTTACGTGTAAAAATTTGCGTGGGGGTAGCGCATTTTTACCGACCCACGGAGTTTTAATATAAAGAAAACAAGTGGGTTAGTATGGTCCGCGAGTTGCTACCTTCTTGGCCCGTGGGGGAGACGAGCCGAGGATCCCTTTAGGGGATTGAGGGCTGGGCCGGTTCGTTCTTCCCCTCATTTTTTTTTGCCACCCGGAAATTCCACAAATTCCATCGAAGAGAAAGGACGTAGAGGTGCCGCCGTGCGCAAAGAGGGTTCCCTCGCGCTGCCCGGGATGGCGGAGAGGAATGCCACGCTCCGCTCGCCTGCGGCCGGCCGGGCAAGCCACGCTCTCGATAACGGGAAGAAACGTTTATGCGCGGGGCGGGAGGCCCGCGGAGAAGTTCTGCGAAATGGGGAAGCGAACCCCGCGGTAATCGACGCGCGTGACGTAGTCGCTCAACGTCATGAAGAGCAAAATAATAAGCCAGAAGACTCCGGAAATGATGATGAGCTGCGTGCGGCGGGGCACAAACTTAGCGTGCATAAAGAATAGGACAACGAGGGTAGCTTTAATGGTGGCGATGGCGAGGGCCACGACGATGTTGAATGGTCCAAGGTTTACGTAGGCGGCCGCCACGGTTAAGGCCGTCAACGTCAGGAGCGTGAGGATGATGGCGGTATAGGTGCCAGGCTGGACGATATGGTTCGTGTGTTCGTTTTCAGACACGCGAGTCACTCCCTACTTATGCCGATCAATCAGATAGAGCAACGGGAACAAATAAATCCAAACAATGTCGACGAAGTGCCAGTACAGGCCGATGATATCGACTGGGTTGTTGTATTGCGCGTCGAAGCGGCCGGCCAGCGATTCCTTCAAGAGCCACAGAAGCAGGCCCGCGCCAATGATCATGTGGAGGGCGTGGAGGCCGGTCATGCCGAAATAAGCGGAATAGTAGAGCTGAGCGTGAGAATTCAGGGCGGGATCGGCGTTCAGAGCCTTGGCGAGTTCCTCGCGTTCGACTTCGAGTTCGGAGGGGCTGAGGTCGTCGCACCGAGCGGGATTATTGACGCAGTAGGTGATGTCAAAATTCCTGCCGGGAACAAGATGGTGATGGAACTTCTGAGCATATTCAATGTACTTGATACCGAGGAAGACGAAGCCCAAGACGAGTGTGAGTGAAAGGAAGATGGTAAGGAGCTGTTTCTTGCCAACCTGCGCCGACCAGACGCCCATCGCCATGGTAAAGCTGCTGGCGAGCAGCACTACGGTGTTGGTGCCGCCGAGGAACAGGCTGAGGGTGTTGCTGCCCATGGCAAACGCCGGAAAGTAGGTGTGGCGGTTGATGGTGTAGGCGAGCATGATGCCGCCAAAGAACATGATTTCGGTCACCAGGAAGATCCACATTCCAAGCGTGGCGGTATCTTTCTGTTGCTCCAGGGTTTTGAATTGTCCGTATAACGCTCCGGTGCGATGCACTTCGCACTCCTCTATGCGTCAGTTACAGGCACAAACCGAGCGCCTGCCGCCGGGGCAAGCCCAGCGAGTGTTCCATCAATCGTCCCCATGGGCGGGAGCAACCGCGGGACCTTGCGGTGCGCCGCCCTCCAGACCGAGATCCGGCCGATGGTGAAAGTCGTAAGGCTCCCAGGTAACCACCGGCGTGACTTCGAAATTTTCCGTGGGCGGCGGCGAAGGCGTCCGCCACTCGAGCCCGGTTGCCGGCCAAGGATTCGGTCCCGCTACTTTGCCGTAAAAGGCCGCCCAGGTGAGATAAATCATCGGCAGGAGGTAGCCGACAGCGAGAATCGAGGCTCCGGCGGTAGACATCACGTTGTAGACCTGGAATTCCGGCGGATACACGTGATAGCGGCGAGGCATCCCGAGATAGCCGAGCACAAACTGGGGGAAGAAGGTGAGGTTGAAGCCAACGAACAGGATCAGCGCGGCAATGCGCGCGATCCATTCGGGGTACATGCGACCGGTAATTTTGGGCCACCAGAAGTGCATGCCGCCGAGATAACCCATGACGGCGCCGCCCACCATGATGTAGTGGAAGTGGGCGACGACGAAGTAGGTGTCGTGGACATGCATGTCGACCCCGAGACAGCCGAGGAACAGGCCGGTCAAGCCGCCAACGATAAATAGTCCGATAAAGCCGAAGGCGTAGAGCATCGGGGTGTCGAACGAGATGGATCCGCCGAACAGTGTGGCGGTCCAGTTGAAGACTTTGATGGCGGAGGGAATCGCCACGACGAAAGTGAGCAGTGAAAACGCGAGGGCCGCATAAGTGGACTGCCCGGTGACAAACATGTGGTGGGCCCAGACGAGGAAGCCGATCACCGCGATGGCCAGGCTGGCGGCGGCAACAAAGCCGTAGCCGAAGATCTGCTTGCGTGCGAAGGTGGGGATCAGTTCGCTGACGACGCCCATGGCCGGCAGGATCATGATGTAGACGGCAGGGTGCGAATAGAACCAGAAAAGATGCTGAAAAAGGATGGGGTCTCCGCCCATCGCAGGATTGAAAAAGCCCAGGCCGAAAACGCGCTCCATGGCAGCGAGGCCCAAAGTGATGGCGATCACCGGCGTGCCAAGGATCATGACAACGGAGGTAGCGTAGTGCGACCAGACAAAAATGGGCAGGCGGAACCACGTCATGCCCGGCGCACGCATGGTATGGACGGTCACGAGGAAGTTCAGGCCCGTAAGAATCGACGAAAATCCGGTAATGAACACACCGAGGACCGCCGGGGCCACGGCCGAGTTGGAATAGACGGTGCTGAAGGGCGTATAGAAGGTCCAACCCGTGTCTAACCCACCGGCGATCATGGAGTAAAGGGTGAAGCAGCCGCCGATGATGTAGATGTACCAGCTCAACAGATTGACTCGAGGGAAGGCCAGATCCTTGGCACCGACCATCAGTGGAATGAGGAAATTCCCAAGGACGGCGGGAATGGAGGGGATCAGGAAAAAGAAAATCATGGTGACGCCGTGCATGGTGAACATGCGGTTGTAGGTGTCTGCGCTCAGGAGCAGGCCGTTGGGGGTCATCAGGTGAAGGCGGATCATCATGGCGAAGAAACCGCCGATAAAGAAGAAGAAGGTGACGGAGGCGAGGTAGAGCAGGGCGATGCGCTTGTGGTCGGTAGTGAGCAGCCACGAACGGATGCCGTAGGTGGCATTGAGATAGTGATGTTCCGGCAGTGTCTGTACCGGCGCAGTGGCTGTGGTACTCATGACTATTTCTTCCCCGTCGAAGCTGGCGCAACACCGGCACCCTTGGGAGGCACGGGCTGCGACTGCAAGGTCTTGATGTAAGCCGTGAGGTTCATGATTTGCTCCTCGGTCACCAAGCCCTGGAAAGTGGGCATCACCGGCTGAAACCCAGCAACAATTTTGGCTTTGGGCTCGAGGATGGATTCGCGAATATAGCCGTCATCGGCGACTACGATCGACCCATCGGCAAGCAGAACTTTGGCAGCGTAGACGCCGTTGAGAGAAGGGCCGCGGCCGGTGCCATTTGAAAGATGGCAGGTAACGCACGCAAGCTGCGTAAACAATTTTTCCCCGGCAGCCGCAGGGTTAACCTCACCGACCTCGCCCGAAAGCCAAGTAGCATAGTCCGCCGGATCCATGACCGTTACCCAGCCGGTCATCACGGCGTGGTTGGTGCCGCAATATTGGGAGCAGAACAAACGATATTTGCCGATCTTGGTGGGGCGGAACCACAAGGTATTGTAACGGCCGGGCACGACGTCCATCTTGACGCGGAAAGCGGGCACGTAGAAATTGTGGATGACGTCTTCGCTGCCCAGGATGAGCTTGACGTTGCGATTCAGCGGAACGTGGAGCTCGTTGATTTCGCGGCGGCCGTTCGGCTGCTGCAGCCTCCACATCCACTGCTTGCCGATCACGTTGATGTCCAGGGTGTCTTTCGGAGCAGTTCGAAAGTTGACGTAGAGAACCGCACCCCAAGCGAACATGCCGAGAGCGATGAGCAGGGGGATGCCGGTCCAACCGATTTCGAGAGCCATATTGCCGTGGATGGGAGCGCCCACCTCGTTCGGGTGAACCCTGCGGTACTTGAAGGCGGCGAAGGTAGCGAGCGCGGTAATGAGCACGGCGAAGAACAAGCAAGTAAGCAGAATAAAGGAGAAGAGGATGTCCACGTTTGCTGCGAAATTGGACGCCTGCTCGGGAACGAATGGAAAAGGTGACTGCACGGCTCTAGAGCGCTCCTTCGGACGGCGAACCTGGCCCGGGACTGATACCGGCGGCGTTATGATCCCGCCGGCGGAAAATCACAAAACCAACAAGCAAGCAGAGAACAGTAACGACCGCGCCCATGCGGATGACCGTCAAGATGGTGGCGCTGTAGCGCGCTTTCGTGGGGTCGTACTGGTAGCAGAATAGAAGGATGTGATCGATGGGGCTGCCGATTTTGCCGGAGGAGGCGTCGACCAATCCGAGGCGGACGTTGCTCGGCGGATATTCGACGCCGTAGAAGTAACGCGAGATGCGGCCGTCAGGAGTGAGGAGCAGAATTCCACTGGCGTGCCCGAAGAGGCGCGTTTTCTGGTCGTAACTGAAACGAAAATTTGCGGCCTTGGTGACAGCGTCGATGGACGGCTGGGTACCGGTAAGAAAATGCCAGCCGCGTTCGGTGAGCGGGCGGGCAAAGCGGGACATCGCTTCGTGCTTTTTCTTCAGCGCAGCGTCAGGGGTGTCCGCGGGGTCAAAGCTGATGAAGACAACCTGATAATCGGTGCCCGGATTGAAGGAAATCATCTTGAGCGTGCCGACGACGGCTTGCTCGACCTGATTGCAGAGCATGGGGCAGGAGAAATAGACAAAGGCAAGAAGAATGGGCTTCCCGGCGGAGTAGTCGCGGAGCGTGACGGGTTGACTGTACTCGTCGACGAAGGTGGTATCGAGAGGAATCTGAGCGTTCAACTGGGGGTCAAAGCCCACGTTGACGAGCGCGGGCGGCAATCCATTGGAGGATTTGCCGACATCGCTGGGAATCATCTGCCCCTGGCAAGCAGAATAGCCAAGGAGCAGAATCGCCGCGAACAGAATGTAGCGCAAGACCTTCATCTCAATTACTTCGTTTCCGCCGGCGGTGTCGCCACGACCGGCAAACCTTTCTCGGCGACGATCTTCATCGCGTCACTGACGGGAATCTGGGCCAAGCCCGCTTTTTCGTCGATCCAACCCAATTTTTCGTTGGCTTCGGTGTCGGCCCTGACCTTGTTCCGCAAATCCTGCTGGGGATCAATCATGTGACCGGGCATGGCCTGGAGGCGCGGTTCCGGCGGCGGCTCCGGAGCCGCTTCGAGGCGGGAAGGAGGCGGCGGCGTATAGCTTGAGGCCCAGAAGAATTTCAGGCCCTTGTAGATGCCGATGGTCACGAGGTAGGACAGGACAACCATGATCCCCAGAGCGACCAGGAATTTGAGGATCGGAGACACACGGACATCGGTCGGTTCGTACGCGACATCCTGGTGAACGGGCGGGCCGTTTTCCGCAAGCGCGTGTTTGTGATGCTCAGTGCTCATGATGCGCAATGGCCTCCGCAAGATGGGGGTCGCCGAGGGGCAGCAAGGGACGCTGCTGCAGGTTCATGGCGAAGAAGCCGAGCCACAAGCCGACAAGAGCGATGGGAACAATGAGGTCGAGATAAGTGGGAAAGGCGCGCGACGTAAATTCGGGGCGCGTCATCCAGTACAGGTCCACGAGGCGCATAAACAGCATCCAGGCCGCCACCTTGGAAATGAGACTCGGTGTGCGCTTGACGTCGCGGGAAAGCAAAATAAGGAACGGCAACGCGAAACTGAACACCAGCACAATCACGGCCACTACGCCCCAGCCGCCGTAGAGGCGCGTGCGATAGAAGGAGATTTCTTCGGGCTGGTTGCCGGACCAGATGATGAGTAACTGCGAGAAGTCAAAATAGGCCCACAGCATGTTGAAGGCGAAGAGCAACTTGCCAAGATCGTGAAGATGCCGCTTCTGAATGATTCCGGAAAAAGGTTCGGAGCCGGAAAGCAGAACAATCACGATAATCATCAGGCACATGGAGGTGATGGCCTGGCCAGCAACGAAGATGAAACCGTAAATGGTTGAGGCCCAGTGAGGCGAAAGGGACATGACCCAATCGATAGCGGCAAAAGTCGTGGCCATCACATAGAGGATGACGCCGGGGCCGGAAAGGCTCTTGAAGCGCCGCTGGATTTTCGGATCCTGTTTGCGCTCGTCCTGCTGCCGGGACCAGGCGTTGAAAAGCCACATCAAAAGGAACCAGATCGCGAAGTAAAGAACGGCGCGGCCCAGAAACCCGCCACTGGTGAGATAGCCCTGCTGGAACTTCGAGAGCGGTTCCTCTTTCAAGTGATCGGGATCGAGCCAGGCGCGGTAGAGAGTCTTCATGCCCAGAACGATGGGGATGAACATGACGAGAACGAGCCAGATGTTGCGCGACGCGGCTTCGAGAGGCCGCCGAATGATGATGCCCCAGTTGCCGCCGGTGAGGTGCTGAAGCATAAGCAGTCCCAGGGAGCCGACGGTCAAACCGAGGACCAGCATGTAGCTGAAGAGATAAGAATGATAGAACTTCTCGGGAGAGCTGAGGGCGCCGGGAATGGCAAGAAGCAGCGCGATTCCGCCGACAAACAATCCGGCTCGCTGAACGCGGTTGACGCTGGCGGGCGCCTGGTAATCTTGCGCGTTCATTTCGTGGCTTCTCCAGACATTAGCTTCTCCTTCAAAGCTGGGGGCAACTCCGAGACGGGGGCGTTGCGGCTCAACTGCAGCGCCCGCAAATAGGCGATGATGGCCCAACGATCCGGGGGCGGGATCTGCGCGGAATAGCCGGACATTGCGCCGAAGCCGTTGGCGACGACGTCATAAACGTATCCGTTGGGCACCTGGCGCAGGCGTTCCTGATGGAACGTGGGCGGGTGCTTCATGCCGCGCATGGCAACCATACCGTTGCCGTCGCCCTGCAAGCCGTGGCAAGGGGAGCAAAAAATGGCGTAACGCTCTTTGCCCCGTTGCAGCACATCGAGCGAGAGGGGCAAAGGAAAGGCGTTCGAATCTTTCGGGACAAACAGGGCATCGCTTTCGAGCGAGCCGCGCGCGACGGTGTTTTCAATTAAGGGGCGTTCCGAGCGTCCATCCGGGAAGAAATTCGTAGGGGAAAGCGGATTCTGGCGAGGCTGATTGGCCATATCCTGGCGAAGCGTGTTGTCGCCGCAGCCGGAAACGCAGATGGCGGAAAACACGAGCAGCCGAGCGATGGCGAGCGAGGAGAAGCTATTCCTCATCCTTCACCTCGCTGACATGCTGGGCGTTAAGCCCCTGCAGAAAGCGCGCGGTTTCCGCCAGATTAAATTTGGGATCGCGGGCTTCGATGCAAAGGAAGAAACGATCGGTGGATGCTGTTGTGGCGAAGCGTTCAACGTTGAAGACTGGATGATAAGGTTGCGGCAGCTTGTTCAAGGCGAGCATGCCAACAACGGCGAAGAGGGAAGCGCCGAGAACGGTCAGTTCGAAGGTGACAGGAATAAAGGCCGGCCAGCTGTTGAGGGAACGGCCGCCGATGTTCACCGGATACGTGATGGCGGCAACCCAGTATTGAAGGCCGAAACCGCTCAAACCTCCGCCGAGTCCGCCGACAAGAGTGATGAGGGGAACCCAGGAGCGTCGGGTGCCGATCGCCTCGGCCAAGCCCTCAACCGGAAAAGGGGTGTAGGCATCGACGCGCTTGTAGCCGGCTTCGTGCGTTTTTCTGGCGGCAGACAAAAGCTGTTCGGGGGTTTCGAACTCCGCCATTACCCCGTGTAGACGTGCGCGGTGTTCCGTCATGAGGGCTCCCTCCGGGCATGCCCTTCGTGGACCAGTTCGCGCATTTCGGCGATGGCGATGGCAGGCAACCCTCGAACAAACAGGAAAACCAGCATGCTGAACAGCCCGAGGATCGTACCGGCAAGGGTTGCGTAATCCCAGAAGGTGGCGGAGTAACGGCCCCACGCCGACGGGACGAAGTCGCGCGTGAGGGAGATGATAATGATGACGAAGCGCTCAAGCCACATGCCCGTGTTGATGACCAGCGACAGGAGGAAGAGAAGAGGGACGTTGCGACGGACCTTGGAAGACCACAGCAATTGCGGAGTGAGGATGTTGCACAAAATCAGGGCATAGTAGAAATGCCGATAGGGCCCGTGGAGACGTTGTTCGGCCAGGAACACGTCGAACTTGTTGCCGCTGTAGTAGGCCATAAAGAACTCGATGAAGTAGCCGTAGGCCACGATCAAGCCGGTGGAGAGCATGACCTTGGCCATGGTGTCGAGATGGCGCATGGTGATGAAGTCTTCGAGGCCGTAGGCTTTGCGTAGAGGAATTGTCAGCGTGAGCACCATCGCAAAGCCCGAGTAGATCGCCCCGGCAACGAAATAGGGCGGGAAGATTGTGGTATGCCACCCGGGGACAATCGCGATCGAGAAGTCGAAGCTCACGACGGTGTGAACGGAGAGCACCAGTGGCGTTGCAAGACCGGCGAGTAGCAGGTAAGCCGACTGGTAGTTATGCCAATGGCGGGCAGAGTTGCGCCAGCCCATGGAAAGAATCCCGTAAATGACTTGTTGAATGCGGTTTTTTGCGCGGTCGCGGAGCGTGGCAAGGTCGGGGAGTAGTCCGATAAACCAAAACAGGAGCGAGACGGTGCCGTAAGTGGACACGGCGAAGACGTCCCAGATGAGCGGACTGCGGAATTGCGGCCAAATGCCCATGGTGCTGGGGTAAGGGAACATGTAGTAGGCCATCCACGGGCGCCCCGTGTGGATAAGCGGAAAAATTCCGGCGCAGGCCACCGCGAAAAGTGTCATGGCCTCGGCGAAGCGGTTGATGGAGGTCCGCCACTTCTGATTCAGCAGGAAGAGGATGGCGGAAATGAGCGTACCGGCGTGACCAATACCAATCCACCAGACGAAATTGACGATGGCGAAGCCCCAACCGATCGGGATGTTAATACCCCAAATTCCGACGCCCTTGGTGAACAGCCACGTAATTGCGACCAGCAGTACCATCGTGAAGGTAAAGGTGACGGTGAAGCCGGCAAGCCACCCAATTCCGAGCGGGCGCGTGAGGACCACGGCGGCAATTTTGTCCGTGACCGAAGCGTAGGTATGCCCCGGTCCGATCAGGGGCTCGGAGGGGGTAATGTGAGTCGTATTGACGGGAGGCTCAGCGGTGCTCATGCCTTCTCCAGCTCGGGATTCGGATTGCGAACAGCCGCAAGATAGGTGGTGCGAGGACGCGAATTCAGCTCGCCAAGCATGGTGTAGCTGCGCTGCTGGGCCTTAAGCTTGGCGACGCGGCTGTTGGGGTCGTTGGCATTGCCGAAGACAATCGCCTCGGAGGGGCAGGAGGCTTCGCAGGCGGTAACGATTTCGCCGTCGCGAATGGGGCGGTTCTGCTTTTCGGAGTCGATGCGCACGTTGTTGATGCGTTGCACGCAATAGGTGCACTTTTCCATCACCCCGCGGCTGCGCACGGTGACCTCGGGATTGCGCATAAGCTTGAATTGGGGGGTTTCCCAGTCTTGGAAGCGTAGGAAGTTGAAGCGGCGGACCTTATAAGGGCAATTGTTCGAACAATACCGCGTGCCGATGCAGCGGTTGTAGACCATGTCGTTCAAGCCTTCAGCGCTGTGAAGAGTGGCACCGACGGGGCAGACCTGCTCGCAGGGAGCGTTCTCGCACTGCTGGCAAGGAACGGGCTGGAAGAAAGTTTCGGGATTATCAAGCGAGGGATTGTAAGTCGCTGGATCGTCGGTGGGCGATTCCGCCTTGTAGTAACGGTCGATGCGAATCCAGTGCATTTCCCTGGCGCGCATCACCTGATCCTTGCCGACCACCGGAATGTTGTTTTCCGCCTGGCAAGCGACGACGCAGGCATTGCAGCCGATACACTTGTTCAGGTCAATTTCCATGGCCCAGGCGTAGCCGGGGTATTTGAACTCCTGGTAAAGAGAATCGTCTTTGTCAGGAAGTTTCCCGGCTTCGCGAGCGAACGCCGGATTCCTCTTGTATTCGGCAAGAGTCGCCGCCACGAGGATCTGGCGGCCTTCCATATTGAAGTGGTACTGGGTGCAAGCGAGGGGATAGCTATCTCCGGTGGGAGTAAGCTTCCCGCCGGTCGCGCAGTTCAGCGTGCTCGAAGTGCGCACGACGTAAGCATTGAAGCCCTTGTTTGTACCGGTGTATCCGGCGCGGCTGCGGCCATAACCGAGGGGCAACACAACCGTGTTTTCGGCTTGTCCGGGAAGGGTCCAAGCCGCTGCCGTGACTTTGCTGCCGCTCAGTTCAACGTCAACAAGCGAGGAGCGCACCTGGCCGTGCTCACCGCCGCGGGCGACGACCTTGTGCGCAAGATCCATTTTCTCGGCGAGCTTCGGGCTGACCAGTGCGGCGTTGTCCCAAGTGAGTTTAGTTACGGGCTTCGGCAACTCCTGGAGCCAGCCGTTGTTCGCGTAGCGGCCGTCGTGAACGCAGGGATCGGGACGGAAGATGAATTCGAGCTGATCGGCGGGCGAGGGTTTGAATGCCGGCAAACTAGCGGCAGTAAACTTCAGTTCCGGGCTGATCGGGGGAAACTTCGTGCCGCCAATCACGCCGTCGTTGAGCCATTTGCGCCAGCCGGAATCGATCGCGTACTCAAGGTGGATCGAGGCTTCGGTCCAGTAGGCGCGTACGGCGTCGTAAGCGGGCGTACCGGGTTTGTCGCTGAAAGCTGCGACCACGTCGTGAGCCGAATGCGTGTAGTAGAGCGGAGAAATCAAAGGCTGGATGATCGTGCAGGTGCCGTCGAAGGCGCGGGCGTCGCTCCAGGATTCGAGATAGTGCGACTCCGAGACGTGCCACTGGCAATACGCCGAAGTTTCATCGAAGTAGGGACTGAGATGAATCGACGCGCGGACTTTTTTCAATTTGGAGACGAAATCGAAATCGTGCGGCGCATCGTAGACGGGATTACCGCCGAGAATCAGCAACAAATCGACTTTGCCGCGATCCATGTCGGCGCAAAGATCACGAAGCGAATCCGCATTTCCGGCTTCGTTGGCGGCGACCGGTTCAGTGTAGTAAAGCGTGGCGCCAACATTGCCGAGCGCCGCGTTCATAGCGTGCGCGAGGGCGTGAACGGCGGCGGGCTGATGTTCACCGGCAACAATGAGTGAGGAGCCGCGCGAAGCTTGCAAGTCCTTTGCGACCGCGTCGAGCCATCGATTCGCCTCTGCCGGAAGCGTCCCGGCAGGAGCGACGGCCATGCCCACCTTTCCGGCAAGAGCGCGGGCAAACAGCTCAACATCGCAAGCGCGCAAGGGCAAGCGGTGGTCGGCGTTGGAGCCTGTTACGGAAGGCGTCGGCTCAACCACGTACAGACGGTTCATCGTGTCGCCGGGTCCATCGAGCTTGCGCCTGCGAGCGAACTGCCGGGCGTATGCGACGTGGCCCGGGCCGCTCGCGAGAAAATCGGCGTCGAGGGAGAGGATTACGTTGGCTTTGCCGACCTGAAGGACGGTGTTGACATTGCGCCCGAACGCGAGCTTTGCGCCTTCGTGCGCGCCGCCGCCAGCAGCTGGCTCCCAGGTATGCCACTTGGCCTGGGGGTAGAGCTCCATGAGCTTGCGCAGCTGAGCGCCGAGCGTTGGTGAATTGACGGTTCCCGTCAGGATGCGGAAGCCTTCGCCGCTGGTGGCCTTCACATTGCTCGCGAGGGCCTGCGCCGCATCGAGGAAGGCCGACCAGGGGCGAATCTCGCCCGTGAACTGCACGGTCTGGGCGCGGTCCGGGTCGTACAAACTGAGGACCGAAGCTTGAGCGAAGGCGTTCGCAGCGCCGAGGCTCGACGGATGATCGGGATTGCCTTCAATTTTTGTGGGACGGCCTTCGTGGCTTTCCACGAGAACGCCGACCGCATCATCGCCGAAGGGCATCGCCGTGGCGTAAAAAGACGGGCGACCAAGGACCATGCCGTCCGGCTGTTTCACGTAGGGCACGACGTGTGTTTCATCGGGACGGCCACAACCGGCAAGGCCAGCGAGCGCGAGAGACGCGCCCATCAACTTGAGAAATTCGCGGCGATCGACCGACTCATCCCACTCCGAAGCATGACGAGGAAATTCGCGGTGAATCAACTCCTCAAAATGGGGGTCGTCGGCCAATTCCTCGAGCGTGCGCCAGTACTGCGTGCCGGATTTTTCGCGAAGTTTCTCGCGCAACCCTGCAAGGTCCAGATGACTCTCTCGTTCAGAGGAAGGGGCATCATGGTCTTCAGGATCGAGATGATGACCGGCGCTGTTTCCCTGCGCGCCGTTCAGGATGTGGAATTGCTTTTCCTTAGCGTAATCGGTCATAGCTTCCGTCAGCGATGACAGGTCGAGCAACTGGTGAGCTCGACTGTCGTCCGGATCTTGTATTCCGCGGCCAGTTGTTTGCCGATTTCTTCCTGATTCGCGGGGGCGTGCCAATCCATGTTGAAAACCTGGTCCTTCGGGCGGATATTCTTTTCGGGATTGCGGTGGCAGTCAAGGCACCACTCCATGGTCAAGGGCGAGGCCTGAAAGACAAGGGGCATCTGGTTGATGGAGCCGTGGCACGAAGAGCAGCCGATTCCCTTGTTGATGTGAATGCTGTGATTGAAATAGACGTAGTCAGCGAGGCGGTGAACCCTGACCCACTCAATCGATTCATCGGTTTTGAAGCTGTCGCGGACGGGTTCGAGATAATCGACATTGTTGAAGAGAACGGAGTGGCAATTCATGCAGGTCTTTGTGGGAGGAATTCCCGCGTAGGCGGAAGTTTCGACGCTGGTGTGACAGTAACGACAATCGATGCCATCATCGCCGACGTGGTGCTTGTGGCTGAACTGGATGGGTTGCTCACGAGTGACGCGCTGGTTGGTGATGTAAGGCGAACGCGCAACAAGCAACACACCCGTCAGGGCAAGTCCGCCTAGCACAACGGCTACGAGCAGACTAAACCGCGCAATAAAATTCACACTGCGATGAAAAACTTGTGCCATGTCAGCGGTGCGCCCGAGAGCCAGCCTCTCCGCAACGTGTGAACCGCGGGAGAATCGACCACTCTTATGCCGGACAGCGCCTGTCCGGGTCCGATTGCGACCCGACAGTTTCTAATAAAACCACACGGAATGCAACCTCATTCCCGGGAAGAGTCGAGCGCTGAGACGTTTGTTTCCTACGAAGTGCCGCTTGTTTTCGAAAGTTGCGAACAAACAAGAAGCAGGCAAGATGAGGGCTTACAGCGCGCGTACAGGCCGGTTCGGAGCATCATGGCTTGATAATTATTGCTTATGCGCAACCAAATCCGGTGCTACTTCAGCGGATACTACCAGCGTGCTATCCTTGAGCTCTGGTGCGCCGCAGGCCCAGCAAAACTACTGATTTGCTTCGGTTCTTGTCGCAGCAGGTTTTCCGCTCCGCTGGGGCGTGGTCCAACCGGTAGGACACCTCACTGTTAATGAGGATGGTGAAGGTTCGAATCCTTCCGCCCCAGCCAATCCACCTGAAACCGCAAGATTTATTTTCAGTGTTCTAACAAAATACGGCTTTTCTAACAATTGACCTAGCTCACGAGCCTAGTCGAGCGATTCTGTACGGCGTTGCGGTGCTGATCTCCGACGACGTGCCCATAGATCCCCAAGGTAATTCTTGGGTCGCTGTGCCGCAGTTGCCGCTGTACGACAGCCATGGTTGCGCCGTCTGCGAGCAAAGCGCTGGCAGCGCCGTGACGGAAGCTGTGAAGTCCGCCGCGTGGAATGCCCAACCTGTCTAGCAACCGATGCAGTTGCTTCTCGCGGAGTTTATCTGCTGAGAATGGCCGTCCGTTCCTGTTATGGAAGAGCAACTCCGATTTGCCGGTGCGCCGTGACAGGTGAGCACGCAACCGTGCTTCCAGTTCTTTGGGCATGGGCAAGTCGGCGCTCGACGCCTTGGACTTCACGGCTTGGGGTTTGCGAGTAGCGGAGTCCACGGATTGCCTGACCCGGATGATTCGCTTTTCGAAGTCCACGTCGCAGACGCGGAGTCCAAGAACTTCACCCGGTCGCAGACCTAGCACCGCAATCACCGCGTAAATTGTGCTGAACGGTTCGACTGCTTCCGTGATG
>Ga0306920_100001785_pt1 | contig 26747 bp, 22 predicted proteins | sample flu12Cox44000170_FD_204666 | JGI IMG/M metagenome (GOLD analysis project Ga0306920, IMG submission 204666) | Lab enrichment of tropical soil microbial communities from Luquillo Experimental Forest, Puerto Rico - flux4day.12C.oxic.44.000.170 (v2)... | ecosystem: Environmental > Terrestrial >...
TGCTCCCCGATGATCGCATGGGCACCCCACCCATGCTCCCGGAGGACTCCGAAGAAGGCGAGGAGACCCCGCGCGACCCGCTGCCTGCTCCGGTGCCCGCGGAGCCGCCTCGACGCCCGGTCGAGCCCACGCTCTGGATCGAGGCTGCGGCGCGCGTGGTGGGTCGGAGCGAGGGAGACGTGCGCGCGCGCTTCGCGCCCGCGGTGTCGGTCTATCTGCGCGCGCTCTCCGGGGGCACCTTCACCAGCGTGCGCCGCGGCGAAGACGGCGCGTGGGTGCTGCGCGGCGCCGCGCGGGACGAGCAGCCGTTCTCGGCGCTGCCCGACCGCGAGCAGGCGCTGGTGTGCCTGGTGTTCCAGCTGGCCCTGCTCGAGGCGCTGGCGAGCGAGCGGCGCGTCCCGCTCCTCGTCGGGCCCGACCTGCCGATCCGCGGCGACGCCGAGGCGCGCGCGCTCGGGCGCGCGCTGAAGCGCTTGTCGGCGGTGGTGCAGGTGGTGCAGGCGACCGCCGGCGACGCGCCGTTCGCCGAGCACGCGGCCAAGTGCCTCGCCCTCTAGCGCTTCGCCGCTACTCGAGCGAGAAGGCGTCGCGGTAGTGCACGAGCTCGGGCGGCTCGCGGCTGGCGTCGATCGCGATCACGTCGAAGCGGATGCGCGCCGCGCGCGGCAGCGTGCCGCGCGCCAGCAGCTCCGCCGCGGCGGCGGCGATGCGCCGGCGCTTGCGCGCATCGACCGACTCGGCGGCGCTGCCGAAGCGTCCGCCGCGGCGCAGCCGCACCTCGACGAACACCAGCGCGCCGCGGTCGAGCGCCACGAGGTCGAGCTCCGCGTAGCGGAGGTGCACGTTGCGCGCGAGGATGCGCCAGCCCTGCGCCGACAGATGCCGTTCGGCCAGATCCTCGCCGCGGCGGCCTGCCGCGCGCGTGTCGCGACCCATTCCCGGAGCCTCTCGCCCTGGGGTGAGGCGCGATGACGGCCCCGACCTTAGGTGACGGAGGCGCGGCCGTCTACCTGGTCGCGACGCCGATCGGGAACCTGGAGGACCTGTCGCCGCGCGCGCTGCGCGTGCTGCGCGGCGTTGCAGCGATCGCGTGCGAGGACACGCGCCACACCGCGCTGTTGTGCCGGCACTTCGGCATCGACACGCCGCGCGTGTCGCTGCACGCGCACAACGAGGCGAGGCGCCTTCCCGAGCTGCTGGCGCGGCTCGCCCGCGGCGAGTCGATCGCGCTGGTCTCCGATGCAGGGACGCCGCTGGTCTCCGACCCCGGCGAGCGGCTGGTGCGCGCGGCGATCGAGGCCGGCGTGGCGGTGGTGCCGGTGCCCGGGCCCGCGGCGCTGCTCGCGGCGCTGGTCGCGAGCGGGTTCGCGACCCGCCCGTTCGCCTTCGCCGGCTTCCTCTCCCGTCGGGGCGTGGAGCGCGCCCGCGAGCTCGCCGCGCTCGCCGCCTTCCCGGGGACGCTCGTGCTGTACGAAGCGCCCAACCGCGCCAACGCCACGCTGGCCGACCTGTGCGCCGTGCTGGGGCCGCGCCGGGTGGCGCTCGCTCGCGAGCTCACCAAGCGACACGAATCGGTGTTACGCGGGGTGCTGGGCGAGCTCGAGCTCGGCGAGCTGCGCGGCGAGCTCACGATCGTGGTGGAGGGTCCGGGCGAGCCTGCGGCGCGCCCGGCCGCGGCCGACGCGGAGGTCGACGCCGAGCTCGCCCGCCTGCTCGACGCGGGGAGCTCGGCGCGCGACGCCGCGCGCGAGCTCGCGCAGCGCTTCGGCCTCTCGCGGCGCGACGCCTACGCCCGCGTGCTGGCGCGGACCCGCGGCTAGGGCGGCTCGATCCCGACCAGCCGACCGGCCTCGCGCTCGTCGATCACGTGCACGCCGAGCTCCCGCGCCTTCTCCAGCTTCGAGCCCGCGTTCTCGCCCGCGAGCAGGAAGTCCGTCTTCTTCGACACCGAGCCGGCGACCTTGGCGCCCGCCGCCTCGAGCCGCGCCTTCCAGTCGGAGCGTGGCTCCGCGAGCGTGCCGGTGATGACGATGGTCTTTCCGGCGAGCGCCTCGCTGCGCGCGTGCGCGACGGCCGGCCTGCTCTCGACCCGGAGCCGCGCCAGCAGGCGGTCCCACTCGGCGCGGTTCTCCGGGTCGTCGAACCAGAGCCGGACCGTCTCCGCGATGGTCGGGCCGATCTCGTCGACGGCCTCGAGCTGCTCCGCCGTGGCGCCGGCGAGCCCGGCGAGGTCCGGGAACGCGCGCGCCAGCACCGCGGCCACCCGCTCGCCCACGTGCGGGATGCCCAGCGCGTAGATCAGCCGCGCGGCGGACACGCGCTGCGCCTTCGCGATTGCTGCGACCACGTTCTGCGCGGACTTCTCGCCCATGCGTTCGAGCTCCGCCAGGCGCGCGGCGTCGAGCGAGAAGAAGTCGGAGGGATGCGCGACCAGCTTCGCGTCGATCAGCTGGTCGACGAGCTTCTCGCCCAGGCCCTCGATGTCGAGCGCGTGGCGGCTGGCGAAGTGGCGCAGCCGCTCGCGCAGCTTCGCCGGGCAGCGCCGGTTGGGGCAGCGCAGCGCGACTTCGCCCTCGGCCCGGACGACGGCGCTGCCGCAGACCGGGCAGGCGTCGGGCAGGCGAAACTTTTCGGTGTCGGGCGGCCGCGCGTCCAGGACCACCTTCACCACCTTCGGGATCACGTCACCCGCACGCTCGACGAAGACGGTGTCGCCCACGCGCACGTCGAGCCGCTCGATCTCGTCCTGGTTGTGCAGCGTCGCGTGCTCGACCGTGACCCCGCCGATCTGCACCGGCTCGAGCACCGCCACGGGTGTGAGCGTCCCGGTGCGCCCGACGGAGACCTCGATCCCGCGCACGCGCGTGGTCTGCTGCCGCGGCGGGAACTTGTAGGCGACCGCCCAGCGCGGCGAGCGGTTCAAGGTGCCCAGCCGCCGCTGCAGCGCGAAGTCGTCGACCTTGATCACGCTGCCGTCGACCTCGTAGCGCAGCCCGTCGCGGTCGCGCTGCAGCGCCTCGTGGAACGCGATCGCGCCGGCGATGTCGACTCCGGACGCGCGCTGCGTGTCGACGCGGAAGCCGAGCTCGCGCAGCTTCGCGATGAGCTCGCTCTGCGTCTTCGCGCCGAGCGCCTCGTCGCCGCGGCCGATGCCGTAGACGAAGAACTCGAGCGGCCGCGCGGCGGCCACCTTGGGGTCGAGCTGGCGCAGCGTGCCCGCGGTCGAGTTGCGCGGGTTCGCGTACAGCTCGAGCCCCTGCTCGGCGCGCTCGGCGTTCCACTTGCGGAACGCCGCGATCGGCATCAGCACCTCGCCGCGCACCTCGAGCAGCTCCGGCGGCTCGGCGGCCTGCAGCCGCGGCGGGACCGAGCGCACGGTGCGGAGGTTGTGGCTGATGTCCTCGCCGGTGCGGCCGTCTCCGCGCGTCGAGCCCGAGCCGAACACGCCGCGCTCGTAGACCAGCTCCACCGCCACGCCGTCGTACTTGGGCTCGGCCGTGTAGGCGAGACCGCCCGTGTGCGCGAGGTACTTCCGCACGCGGGCGTCGAACGCCAGCACCTCCTCGCGGCTCGTGGTGTTGTCGAGCGAGAGCATCGGGATGCCGTGCTCCACGGTGCGCAGGCTCGCGACCCGCTCGCCGCCGACCCGCTGGGTGGGCGAATCGGGCGTCACCCATTCGGGGTGCCGGGCCTCGATCTCGCGCGCCTCGCGGAAGAGGGCGTCGTAGTCCGCGTCCGAGATCAGCGGGTCGTCCAGGACGAAGTAGCGGTGGTTGTGCAGCTCGAGCTGCGCCCGCAGCTCCAGCAGCCGCGCCTGCTGCCTGTCGTCTGCGGTCGCCACGGGCCGGATCATGCCATCCCCGCCCGCCCCTTTCCGTGGGTAGAAAAGGTTCACTCTTGGGTAAGCTCCTGCCGAAGAGGATCGGGATGGATGGCGATCCCTCGCTGGTGTCGGCTGGAGAACTTGGGGCGCTGCTCGCCGCGCTCGACCGCGGCGTGGTGCGCGTCGCCGAGGGCCGCGTCGCTGCCGCCAACGCGGCGTTCGGCCGGCTGGTGGGGCTTCCCCCTGCCGAGCTGGCGGGGCGCGCCGTCGCCGAGCTGTTCGCGGACGTGGGCGACCGCCCGGTCGAAGAGCTCCAGGGCGGCGACGGCTTCGCGCTGCGCGAGCTGTCCGGGCGGCTCCGGCCGATCTCCCTGGCGCGGGTGTCGGATGCGCTCTGGCTGGTGCTCGACCGCGAGCGCGAGAGCCGGCTCGAGCGCGAGGTGTGGCGGCTGGCCAGCGAGAAGCGCGCCCAGCCGGCCGGCTCCGGCGACACGACCCTGGGCGGGGAGCAGGTCGGCATGATCGAGCACGAGATCCGCACCGCCGTGACCGCCGTGCGGGGCTACTTGCGCTGGCTCGGCAGCGAGCGCGACCGGCTGCTAGAGCCGGGTCACTGGAGCTTCGTGCGCGAGGCGCGCCGCGCGGTCGAACGCATCGGCCCGCTGCTCGACAACCTGCTCGAGCTGGCGCGCAGCGGCGAGGCGCTGCCGAGCGGCCGCAAGACGCTGCGCCTGCGCGACGTGCTCGAGCTGGCCGAGCGGACCGCCCGCCCGCTGCTGGCGGACCGCGGCGTGAAGCTGGTGTTCGAGCTGGCGGCCGCGCCCGACGAGCTGTGTGGCGACCCCGAACGCCTGGAGCAGGTGTTCGTCAACCTGTTCGCGAACGCGGCCGCGTTCTCGCCCGAGGGCGGGCGCGTGCAGGTCGCTTCGGACCTGGCCGAGCTCGGCGACGGCGCGGTGCTCCAGGTCGCCATTCGCGACCAGGGCCCGGGCATCCCGCGCGCCGACGCGGAGCGCATCTTCCGCCCGTTCGTGCGCGGCCCTCGCGCGCCGGGCTCGAGCTCGGCCGGAGTGGGGCTGGGGCTCGCGATCTGCCAGCGCATCGTGACCGCGCACGGCGGCCGCATCGAAGCAGTGCCGGACCAGGGGTACGGCCTCTTCCGCGTCAGCCTGCCGGGCAAGAGGACGGAGAGGGAGCCATGAAGCGATCCGGGGTGCCGCGCACGGTGCCGCAGCGCAAGACCATCCTGGTCGTCGACGACGCCGAAGTGATCCGCACCTACTTGAAGAATCTCCTGCCCATGAAGGGGTACGACGTGCTCCTGGCGGAGGACGGGCTCAAGGCCATGGAGCTCTTGAACGGCGGCGCCCGACCCGACGTAGTCGTGCTCGACGTGATGATGCCGGGCATCGACGGGATCGAGGCGCTGCGCAAGATCAAGCAGCTCCTGCCAGAGGTGCCGGTGATCATGCTGTCCGTCGTCGGCAAGGCGGGCACCGTGGTCGACGCGATGAACCTCGGGGCGGCCGACTACATCAACAAGCCCTTCGAGGAGGAAGAGCTCGAGATCGCGCTCAAGAAGGTGCTCGAGATCGAGACCCTGAAGGGCGAGCGCGAGGACCTGCGCGAGCGGCTGCGCGAGCACGAGGCGCGCGAGCGGACCTCGTCGCTGTGGGCGTCGGCCAAGATGGCGCGCATCAAGGAGATCCTGGAGCAGGTCTCCGACGCCGACGTGACCATCCTGATCCACGGCGAGAGCGGCGTGGGCAAGGAGGTCGTCGCGCGCACCACGCACGACCTCTCGAACCGGCGCGAGAACCGCTTCGTCAAGGTGAACTGCGCGGCGTTGCCCGAGGAGCTGCTCGAGAGCGAGCTCTTCGGCTACGAGCGCGGAGCATTCACCGGCGCTTCGTCCCGGAAGGCCGGCAAGTTCGAGGTCGCGAGCGGCGGCACCATGTTCCTCGACGAGATCGGGGAGATGAGCCCGAAGCTACAGGCGAAGCTGCTGCAGGTGCTGCAGGACGGCGAGTTCTCCCGGCTGGGCGGCGACACCGACGTGCACGTCGACGTGCGCGTGCTCGCTGCCACCAACCGCAACCTCGAGGAGATGGTGCGCAAGGGCGCATTCCGGGAAGACCTGTACTACCGGCTCAACGTGGTGAACGTCTGGATCCCCCCGCTGCGTGAACGCCGGGAAGAGATCCCGGTGCTGGTCGACCACTTCCGCCAGATGTACAGCGCGAAGTACGGCCGGGAGCTCGCGGCCATTTCTGACCGATTGATGCGCGGGTTCCTCGACTACAGCTGGCCCGGCAACGTGCGCGAGCTGGAGAACATGGTGAAGCGCATCGTCGTCCTACAGAGCGAGGATGCGATCGCGGAAGAGATCTTCGGGGCAGCCGCCTCTAAGGCACGGCTTGCGTCTGCGCAGGTCGCGAGCGCCCCGGTGCCGGCAGAGCCCGATCCGGCCGGCGACGGATCTCCCATCTCCCTGCGCGACATCGGCCGCAAGGCGGCTCGGGACGCCGAACGGGAGGCCCTCAAGCGGGTCCTCTACCAGACCAACTGGAACCGGAAGAAGGCGGCTCGGATCCTGGAGGTGTCCTACAAGACGCTCCTCCAGAAGATCAAGGAGACCGGCCTGGGGGAGTGATCGGCGGCGTTTCTTCGCGGAAAAATCGCTCGATAGTCGCGCTCTTCCCGTAATATGTAGGCCGCTTCCCACCTCCCCCCTCCGCTGCGTTCCGGGGCCATCGTCGGGCCTTGGCACGCTTGTGGCATGATGTCCGCGCCAGCCGACCCCCGGCATGACCGCCGCGGTGTACCTGCGCGTCGGCGATCGCGAGCGCGCGCAGCGCCGAGCACGACGAGGGTGATCCGATGACCGCGAGAGACGTGCGCAGCGAAGCCGGCGTAAGCCTCGGCGAGCTCTACGGAAGCTTCCGGCGCCGACGCGCCTGGTTCCTGATCCCCACGATCGTAGGGACGGTGCTTTCGGGTGTGCTTGCGCTGGCGCTTCCGCCCACCTACGAGGCGACCGCGACCGTGACGGTCGAGCCGCAGGTCATCCCCGAGATCCTCGCCACCAACACGATCAACGCGAAGACCGAGACGCGCTACGAGAACTTGAAGCTGCAGTTGCTCGCCCGCGACAGCCTGTCCTCGATCATCAGCGACCTGAAGCTGTTCGAGGGGTCCACCAAGTCGCGCGAGGACCAGGTCGAGGAGCTGCGCAAGCGCATCACGATCGAGCCGCTGCCGCCCGCGATCGTCGACCCGCGCAAGCCGATCGAGCTGAACTCGTTCTCGATCGCCTTCCGCGACCGCAGCCCGAAGATCGCCGCCGAAGGCGCGAACCGGCTGGCGCGCGATTTCATCTCCGCGAACCTGCGCGACCGCACCAGCCTGGCCGAGGGCACCACCGAGTTCTTCGACCAGCAGCTGCAGAAGGCGCGCACCGACCTCGCCGACACCGCGCGCCAGATCAGCGACTACAAGGAGAACTACCAGGGCGAGCTGCCCGAGCAGCTCCAGCTCAACCGCGATCGGCTGGAGCGCAACCGGCTCGACCTCGCGACCGCGGAGTCGAAGGCCGAGGCCGCCAAGGACCAGGTCCGGCTGATCACGCAGCAGATCCAGGACATGCACACCGCCGCAGCGAGCGACGCGACCGACCCGTCGCTGCGCAAGCGCACGCTCGAGCTCGAGCTGAACAAGCTCCTGGCCGAGGGCAAGACCGAGAAGTACCCCGACGTGGTGCAGACGCGCGCCGAGATGGCCAAGCTCGACGACCTGATCGAGGCGCAGAAGAACGACCCCGCGCCGGCCTCGCGCGAAGAGATGACGATGCGCGACAAGCTGCGCGACTACGAGGTCGACGCCAGCGTGTACGCGGGCGACATCGAGCGGCTGAAGGCCGACATCGCCGAGTACGAGCAGCGGATCGAGAACACCCCGCGGCGCGCGGCCGAGCTCGACCACCTGGAGTCGCAGTACAAGAACACCACCGAGGCCATCCGCACGCTGCAGCTGAAGCAGGTCGACGCCGAGATCGGCCGCACGATCGAGACCAGCAGCAAGGGCGAGCGCTTCCGCGTGGTGGAGTCCGCCGAGCTGCCCGACTCGCCGATCAAGCCGAACCGCCCGGTGTGGTTCGTCGCCGGCGTGGTGCTCGGGATGATGCTCGGCGTGGGGCTCCTGGTCGTGCGCGAGATGAGCGACCAGAGCTTCCACAGCGTGATGGACCTGCAGAACGTGCTCGGCCTGCCCGTGCTCGCGGCGGTGCCCGAGCTCGCCGCCAAGGCGGCCGCGCCCCCGCGCCGCTTCCGGCTGCTGCCGAAGTTCGGAGCCTCGCGTGTATAACCGCTTCTTCGGGCTCGACTCGGAACCGTTCCGCGTGAACCCGGATCCGCGCTTCCTGTACATGTCCGAGAGCCACGCCGAGGCGCTCGCGACGCTCGTCTACGCGGTGCAGGAGCACAAGGGCTTCATCACCCTGACCGGCGAGGTCGGCACCGGCAAGACCACGATCCTGAACGCGCTGCTGCAGAAGCTCGGCCCCACGGTGCAGACCGCGTACATCTTCAACACGTCGCTCACCACCGAAGACCTGTTCGCGGCGCTGTTCGAGGAGCTCGAGCTGCCCTGGCCGCAGCCCTTCCGCAAGACGGCCGCGCTGTCGACGCTGAACCACCATCTGATCGAGCGGCTCACCAACGGGCTGCAGACGCTCCTGATCGTCGACGAGGCGCAGAATCTCTCCGGCGAGATGCTCGAGGAGATCCGCATGCTCTCCAACCTCGAGACCCCGGAGCGCAAGCTGCTGCAGATCATGCTCGTCGGTCAGCCGGAGCTCGCGGACAAGCTGTCGCAGCCGGCGCTGCGGCAGCTGCGCCAGCGCGTCGAGCTGCGTCACGCGATCCGCCCGCTGCAGCCCGACGAGACCGCCTCGTACATCCGCGAGCGCCTGCTCGTCGCCGGGCACGCGAAGGGCGACCTCTTCACCGGCGCCGCGGAGCGCGCGGTGCACCGCTTCGCGCGCGGCATCCCGCGCGTGATCAACGTGCTCTGCGACAACGCGCTGATCGCGGCGTTCTCGCGCGACGCCGCGCAGGTGTCGGCGAAGCTGGTCGAGGAAGTGGCATCCGAGCTCGGGTTGTCCGCAGGCCCGGGCGGTCCGCATTTCGTTCGCGAGCGCAGCACGGCCGAGCCAAGGGCTCGGCGCCGCTGGCTCGGCCGCCTCTGGCGAAGGGGCGACGCGAGCTCGCGGCCGGAGCTGTAGCCAGGAGGTCCGAGGGCAATGGGAAAGATCCACGACGCGCTCCAGCGCGCTGAAGCGATGCGCCGCGGCAGTGAGGCCTCGAGCGTCGCAGAGCTCACCGCGGCGGACATCGCGATCCCCGTGCCGGAGAAGCCGGCGCGGCTGGGCTGGCGCGCGCGACGCAAGGCGAAGGCGACGGCCGCGAAGGCCGCGAAGGCCGCCCGCGCGGGCACGGTCGCGCGCAGCCGCGACAGCGTGCTGGTCGGCGCCGGCGACTCGCCCTGCAGCGAGGAGTACCGCACGCTGCGCGCCCGCATCCAGTCGCTGCGCCGCAGCCGCGAGATCCGCAGCATCGTGGTGAGCTCGTGCCGTCCCGGCGAGGGCAAGACCACCACCGCAGTGAACCTCGCGCTGTCGTTCGGCCTGGAGCGCGAGCAGGCGACGTGCCTGGTCGACGCCGACCTGCGCACGCCGCAGGTCCACCGCGCATTCCCGCCGTCGCTGGTGGGGCTGGCCGAGGTGCTCGAGGGCGACGCGAAGCTCGAGGAGGCGCTGATCGCGGTGCCGAACACCCGGCTGATGGTGCTTCCGGTGAAGGCGATGCCGACCGCGCCCTCGGAGCTCCTGTCCGCGCGTGCGATGACGGAGCTCGTCGCCGAGCTGCACACGCGCTTCAACACCGTGATCATCGACGCGCCGCCGGTGCTGGGCCTGCCCGATACGGTGACGCTCGTCGACCACTGCGACGCGGCGCTGTTCGTGGTCGGCGCCGGGCGCTCGCCGCGCGAAGACGTCGAGTCGGCGCTCGAGCGGCTCGACGCCAACAAGGTGATCGGCGTGGTGTTGAACCGCTGCGATCCGGCCGAGATCGGCTATCTCGGCGCCTACGGATACGGGAAGTCCTAGCGAGGCCGGCGGCCCGGGACGAAGCGGCGATGGCGATCTTCGCAGCAATCCTCGTCGTGCCCTGGGTCATGGCGCTGGTGCTGACCCCGGCGACGATCCGCTTCGCGCGTCGCCACGGCCTGCTCGACCTGCCGAACGCGCGCAAGACGCACAAGGAGCCGGTCGCGATGCTCGGCGGCGTCGCCGTGTTCGCATCGGTCGTGATCGGCATCGGCGCGCTGTTGCCGTTCGTGCCGCAGCTGCGCGAGCTGGCGCTCGGTGAGGGATCGCTCGGTGCGCTCGCGCTGGGCTGTGCGCTGATGGTGGCGCTCGGCCTGTGGGACGACCTGTACGACATGTCCGCGCTGCACAAGGCGGCGTGGCAGGTCGGGATCGCCGCGCTGACGTTCGCGATGGGCTTCAAGGTCGGGCCGATCGAGCTGCCGTTCGGGTTCATGCTGGTCGATTCCCCGCCAGTGTCGTTCGCGGTCACGATCGCGTGGATCGTGGTGGTCGCGAACGCGTTCAACCTGATCGACGGGATGGACGGGCTCGCCTCGGGCGTCTCGCTGGTGACGGCGCTGACCGTGTTCCTGCTCGCGAACCAGAACGGCGCGACCGTGCCCGTGGTCGCAGCGCTGGCGCTGTCCGGGGCGCTGGCCGGGTTCCTGCGCTTCAACCTGCCCCCCGCGCGGATCTTCCTCGGCGACGCGGGGGCGCTCTCGATCGGCTATCTGACCGCGGTGCTGGCACTGGCCTCGTACCAGAAGGCGCCTGCGGCGGTGGCGTTGATCGTGCCGTTGCTCGTGCTCGGCCTGCCGCTGCTGGACACCTCGCTCGCGGTGATCCGCCGCGGCCTCTCGCATCTCTCGGCGCACGGCGCGCGCGGGCTCACCGTGCGCGAGCTCTTTGCTGCAGTCACGACCGCCGACCGCGGCCACCTGCACGACCTCCTGCTGCGCAACGGGCTCTCGGTGCGCGAGTCGCTGGTGGTGCTCTACGCGCTCTGCATCGCGTTGGCGTCGCTGGGCCTCGAGACGCGGGCGATGAGCACCGAGCTGCGCTTCGGGCTGGTCGGAGCGCTGCTGGTGTCGGGGTATGCCGCGCTGCGCGCGCTCGAGCGCCGGGCCGCGCGTCGGGAGGCCCGGGCCGCGCTCGCAGCGAGCGGCCAGCAGCCGGAGCTCGCGTCGAGCTCGCACCGGGCGGCGGGCTGAGACGTGGGCGCGACCAACCTCTTCGACTACATCCAGATCCCCTACGGAGGGCTCGCGGTGGTGACGCTCGGGCTGCTGTTGTGGCGGCCGGTGGCGGGCATCCTGCTCCTGATCGCGATCTTCCCGATGGACCCGTACTCGCCGCGGCTGCCCGTTCCCGGCATCAACACCGAGACCTTCCTGCTCGGCCTCGCGTTCGCCGTGACGACGCTGCGCTTCGGCGCGCGCCTGCCGCCGCTGCGCTACTCGGGCCCGGTGCTGGCGTTCATCGGCATGACGGGCATCGCCTTCGCGCTGGCCATTCCCTGGGCGCGCAATCTCGAGCTGGTGAACAACGGCGGCTCGGCGGTGTGGTTCATCTTCAAGTTCTGGAAGAGCATCACCTTCAGCTCCGCATTCTTCTTCGCGACCTACTGGTGGTTCTCGCGGCCCCGGGACCGCCGCTGGCTGCTCGAGGCGCTCTCGATCGGCGTGTTCATCTCCTGCCTGGCCGGGTTCGCCGATTTCCTGCTCGGCATCACGGTGACCACCGAGGAGGGCCGCGCGTCGGGGCTGCAGGGCGACCCGAACGCGATGGCCGAGGCGATCGGCTCGATGATGTTCGTCTCGCTCTACCTCGCGCTCTACGTGCGGGAGCTCCCGCTCTACCGCCGGCTCTTCCACGCGGGCGTGTACCTGTTCGCCTTCGGGATGGTGGTGCTGTCGTACTCGCGCGGGAACTGGATCGCGCTGGTGGTCGCGCACGCGGTGTTCTGCCTGCTGTTCTCGCGGCTCCTGCTCGTCGCGGGCGCGGTGGCGCTGCTGCTGGTGGCGACCGTCGGCTACCCGCTCCTGCCCAAGCCGATCCGCGAGCGCATCGAGGTCACCACCCAGGCGAGCAACGCGGTCTACCGCGTGCCCTGGTCGGTCGGCCTGGAGTCGTCGACCGCGACGCGCGTGGTGTTCACCAAGATCGGCATCGACATGCTCAAGCACTCGCCGATCTGGGGGAACGGGCTGAACGCCTTCTTCTTCCGCACCCGCGAGTTCGGCGCGAAGTACGGCATCCTCGAGTACAAGGACCCGCACAACTTCGTGATCAAGGTCGCCGCGGAAGCCGGGATGATCGGATTGGGGACGCTCGCCTGGCTGATCTGGGCCGTGTTCCGCTGCGGCCGGCGGCTGTGGCGCTCCGACTCGCCCGAATGGCGGCTGGGCGGGATCCTGCTCGCCAGCGGGACGCACGTCTTGGTCGCGTCGCTCTCGACCGACTCGTTCCTCTACGCGAAGCAGATCTCGGCGTACTTCTGGATCCTGTACGCGATGTCGGCACGCGCCTACGTCGAGCGGTACGCCTCGGCCGAGGTGCCCGTGCTCGCCGAGGCCGGCGCCAGGTGGCGCAGGTTCTCCCAGAGGACCGTCGCCGCGGCGTCCCATCCGTAGTGCGTGCGGATCAGGAGACGCCCCGCTGCGCCGAGCGCGCGGCGCCGGGCTGGATCGTCCAGCAGCGCGAGCGCGGCGCGCGCGATCTCCTGCGCGCCGTCCGCGACCAGCGCATGGATGCCCGGCTCGAGCCGGTCGAAGCCCTCGCAGGTGACCCGGCTCGCGACCATCGCCTTCCCCATCGCGAGGCCCGCCTGCAGCTTGTTCTTCATGCCGGTGCCGAAGCGCAGCGGGCTCACGATCACGGTCGCGCGCGCGAGGTGCGGGCGCACGTCGGGCACGAAGCCGGTCACCACGACGCGCCGGCCGTCCTGCAGCGCGCGCAGGCCCTCCGGCGGGTCGGGGCCCACCACGATCGCACGCGCGTCGGGGCGGGCGCGCCAGACGAGCGGCATGATGTCGCGCACCAGATGGAGCGCGGCATCGGCATTCGGCGGGAAGGCGAGGTTCCCGAAGAACAGGAGGTCGGCCGGGGCCTCGACCGCGCCCGGCACCTGGTCTGCGGAGAAGTAGTCGGCGTCGCCGCCGTCGATCACGTTCGCGATCGGTGCGCCAGGCACTCGCTGCGACAGGATCGCGATGTCCGCGCTCGAGTTCAGCACCGCGCGGCCGACGCGCCGCAGCGCCCGCCGTTCGAAACGCCGCAGCGGGACGAGCGCCGCGCGCAGCTTCCAGCGCTCCCAGCTGCCGAGCGTCTCGTCGAGCGCGAGCCGCCGCTCGGTCGCCAGCACCGGCGCGTCGACCAGGTCCCACACGGTCGAGCGCCACAGCTCGCGCGGCACGTACTGCAGGGTGTCGCGCTCCCAGCAGTAGAACGCCACCGGCGCGTGCTCGCGCACCAGCGCGCGCGCGTGGGCGTGCGCGCCGGCGAGCGCCGCAGGGTCGCGGAAGCGCTGGTCGAACAGCGGGCGCGCGCTGACCAGGGTCATCAGCTTCGCCAAGGCCGACACTTCCGTGCGACGGTGGAAGGCGGTCGCGCTGGCGAACACCTCGCGCAGGCCCGGGTGCTCGCGGAAGCGCTCCCACTCCTCGGGCGACTGCGGCACCACCGCGAGACAGTGCACCCGCGTGCGCGCCGCGATCCGCTTCAGCAGCTGGAAGGGGCGGGGCGTCCCGGCCTCGGGCGGAATCGGGAAGGTGCTTCCGATCACCGCGACGACGGCCGGCCCGGCCTCGCGCCCGCTCGGCTCCACGCTTCGCGCCCTCCCTCACCCCGAGAGACGGCGAACGTCGCGGCGCCGCCCGCGGGCGTCAAGTCGCGCGCCCCCCGGGAGCCGCGGGCATGAGCGAGCGGCGCGCGCTGTCGGTCCGCATGATCGACCTGCTGCGGCGCACGCTGCGCGCGGTGCTGGACGAGACCCAGCGCACGCGCCGCGAGATCGTCGCGCCCGAGAGCCGGGCGCGGAGCGAGCGGCCGATCTTCGTCGTCGGGGTACACCGTTCGGGGACGACGCTGGTGCGGCTCATCCTCGACAGCCACTCCCGGATCGCCTGCCCGCCGGAGTCGTTCTTCCTGCTTCCCGCCACGCGCCTGCTGGCCGATCCCAAGGCGATGGAGGGCCTCTTGGCGATGGGGTTCCAGCCCGAGCACGTGGTGGAGCGGATGCGCGAGCACGCCGCCTACTTCTTCGAGATGTACGCCGCCAGCCACGGCAAGCCGCGCTGGGCGGACAAGACCCCGTCCTACGTCGACTGTCTCGACGCGATCGACCGGCTGTTCCCGGCGGCGCAGTACGTGTTCGTGTACCGCCACGGGCTCGACTCCGCCCGCTCGATCGCGCAGATCCCGGACATCCCCGAGGCCGAGCCGCACGTCGCCGCCTGCGGGGGCGACCGCTTCGCGGGAGCGGCGCGCTACTGGGCGACACAGTGTGGTGTCATGCGCGCGTTCGCCGCGCGCCATCACCCGCAGCTGTTCGAGCTGTTCTACGAGAAGCTGGTGGCCGAGCCGGAGGCCCAGGCGCGCGCGCTGTTCGAGTTCCTGGGCGAGCCGTGGGAGCCGGGCGTGCTCGCCTTCCACGAGAAGCCGCACGACCGCTGGGCCGGGCACCAGGACATCAAGGCGGTGGCGTCGCGCGGCTTCGAGCCCAACGTGGGCGGCTGGCGCGGCGATCCGCCCGAGCGGGTGCGCGCGATGCTCGAGCAGGCGGCGGAGCGGCTGCGCGAGCTGGGCTACGACGACGCGGGCGCGCGGCCGTAGTCGTCCTCGAGCCTGACCACGTCGTCGATCTCCGGGCTCGACACCTCGCACAGCTCGCAGTCCGACACCGCCTCGAAGCGGTGGCGCCGCCCGGGATGGATCCGCCGGCTGGCGCCCGGCCCGAGGTCGACCACCTCGAGCTGGCCGCTGTCGTTCTCGAGCGTGAGCCGCAGGATGCCGCGCAGCACGTAGATCGCCTCGTCCTTCTGCCGGTGCAGCTGCAGCGAGAGCCGCCGTCCTGCCCGAATGGCCAGGATCTTTCCGAGATAGCGGGGGGTCTCGGCCCAGATCTCCTCGTGTCCCCAAGGCTTTTCGACCCGCCGCGACATGGGCCGAGCGTAACACGATGGTGGCTCACCAGGAATCGCGGCCGAGCTGCGCCGAGACTGCCGGTCCACTGCCTGAGAGTAGGGCGCCACCCCTTTTCCCACCGGCACTACCTAGACACGCAGGACCATCACCCATCCGGCGGCGGCAGGTGTGGGGGTATAATTGGCATGCTTCCCGCAGGGTCGGTCGTCGCGCACCCGCCACCCCACCTGCAACGACCTACCTCCAAGCCTGGGAACCCCCTCCCATGAAATCCGTAGCCCGAGTCCTGATCGTCGACGACGACCCGAGCGCGCGCGAATGGCTGTCGGCCTTCCTGCGCGACCGCTCGCTCGCGCCGACCGCCGTCGGCTCGGGCGAGGAGGCGCTGGTCGAGGTGAGGCGGGCGCTGCCCGATGCGGCGACGCTCGATCTCGGGCTGCCGGGTATGAACGGCCTGGCGACGCTGCGCGCGCTGCGCGCGGCCGCGCCCGGGCTTCCGGTGGTGATCCTGTCGGGGGTCGGCGACACCCAGGCGATCGTCGAGGCGGTGCGGCTGGGCGCGGTCGATTTCCTGCGCAAGCCCTGTGAGAGCGAGGAGCTGGAGACGGCGCTCGACAAGGCGCTGGCGCGGTCGGCGCTCGAGGACGCGGGCGCGCCGGGCCGCTTCGGAGAGAACGCGCTCGGCGCGGGACTTCCGCCGCTCTTCGCCGGCCAGAGCCGCAAGATGCGCATGGCCGACGACATGATCGACCACGTCGCCGACACCGACATCACGGTGCTGATCCGGGGCGAGAGCGGGACCGGCAAGGAGCTGGTCGCGCGCACCCTCTGGTCGCGCTCGAACCGCTCGCGCCGCGCGTTCGTGAAGGTGAACTGCGCGGCGCTGCCGCACGAGCTGCTCGAGAGCGAGCTGTTCGGCTACGAGAAGGGCGCATTCACCGGCGCGCAGAAGCGCAAGCTGGGCAAGTTCGAGCTGGCCAACGGCGGCACGATCTTCCTCGACGAGATCTCGGAGATGCACCCGAGCCTGCAGGCGAAGCTGTTGCAGGTGCTGCAGGACGGGCAGTTCTCGCGCCTGGGCGGGCACGCCGACGTCGCGGTGGACGCGCGCGTGATCGCCGCGTCGAATCGCAACCTGGAGGCGGCGGTCCGAGACGGGAGCTTCCGCGAAGACCTGTTCTACCGGCTGAACGTCGTCAGCATCCAGCTGCCGCCGCTGCGCGAGCGGCGCGACGAGATCCCGTTGCTCGCCGACCACTTCCTCGACCGCTACGCCCGCGAGTACGGCAAGGACCCCAAGCCCTTGCCCGACGAGGTGCACGCCGCGTTCGCCGAGTACGACTTCCCCGGCAACATCCGCGAGCTCGAGAACCTGGTGAAGCGGATCGTGGTGCTGGGCACGGCGGAGCCGGTGCTCGCCGAGATCCGCGCCCGACCTGCCGCGCCGCGGGGCGAGGCCTCTCCGCTGGTGCGCGGCGAGCTCGAGCGCTTCCTCGCCGGCGCGAGCGAGCGCGTGAGCCTGAAGCGCGTCGCGCGCGAGGCCGCGCAGCTCGCCGAAGCGCGCCTGATCGCCAAGGTGCTCGAACGGACGCGGTGGAACCGCAAGGAAGCCGCCGCGATCCTGCAGATCAGCTACAAGGCGCTCCTCTACAAGATGCGGGACGCCGGTCTCTCGGACTCCGCCTAGCTCGAGCCAAGGAGAAGAACAGCGATGTCGTCGCGACCATCCCCCCGGACTGCCCTGTTGTCTGCGCTGCTCGCGCTCGGGCTCGGGGCCTGCAGCCAGACGCTGCGCGACCAGCCCAGCGTGCAGCAGCTGGAGGAGAGCGCGACCGCGGCCTCGGCGGAGTACGTGATCGGCGCCCAGGACGTGCTCCAGATCGACGTCTGGAAGGAGACCGAGCTCTCGCTGAACGGCGTCGAGGTGCGCCTGGACGGCAAGATCTCGGTGCCGCTGATCAACGACGTGCAGGCGGCCGGGCTGACGCCCACCCAGCTCAAGGACGAGATCACCGAGAAGTTGAAGGACTACGTGACCGAGCCGCAGGTGACGGTGATCGTGGCCCGGGTCGGCTCGAAGAACGTCTACATCCTGGGCGAGGTCACGCGCGAGGGTGCGGTGCCGATGCTGCCGCAGATGCGCGTGCTGGACGCGCTCGCGATCGCGGGCGGGTTCACGCCGTTCGCCGGCAAGAACCACATCAAGATCATCCGCGGGCACAGCGCGAATCCGGCCGAGTTCACGTTCGACTACGACCGCTTCGTCGACGGTGAAGACGTGGCGCAGAACATCCTGCTGCTTCCCGGAGACCAGATCATTGTCCCGCAAGAACGGCCGTTCTGGCGCTAGCCTCGCGCTCGTCGCGTTCTTGTGCTGCGCCGCGCCAGTGGCGCGCGCGGGCGAGACGACGCAGATCACCACCGATCTCACGGTCGAGAACGACTACGACTCGAACGTGCTCTACCAGGAGCACAACCCGCACGGCAGCGCGGTCACGATCGTGCGTCCCGAGATCCACATCGACAACCACGGGACGCTCGGACACGCCAACTTCGACGCCTGGCTGTCGGACCACACCTTCTGGAGCCAGAGCGAGCTCGACGGCACCGACCGCGGCGTGGGGGGCGACGTCGATCGCACCATCTTCCCGCGGCTCAGCATCTTCGGCAACGGCAGCTACCAGCGCATCGCGCCGCACTCCGAGATCCGCGGGCCCGAGACCGTCACCATCGTGAACCAGCCCGGCCAGCCCGGCGAGCCGGTGATCTCGCCGGGCCAGCTGATCGAGGGCGCTGTGCCGACCGCCGACGTCGGCCAGGGCCAGGCGGGCTTCCGCTACCTGTTGACGCCGCTCAGCAAGCTGTCGATCTCGGGCGGACCGTATTCGATCAACTACATCGGCACCACCGCCGCGCACTCGGGGCTGCGCGACCGCGACGGCTACTTCGCCGACCTGACGCTCGACCGCACGCTCTCGGCGAACGATGGGCTCTCGTTCTCGGTCGACGCCAACACCACCAACTTCTCGGACGTGGTGATCGGCAACGCCCCGATCCAGAACCCGATCGATCCGCACAGCATCCCGATCAGCAGCGGCGCGACCGAGAGCGACCTGTTGAGCTTCTCGGTGGGCTGGAACCGCACCTGGAACGAGCTGTGGACCACCAGCCTCTCGGTCGGCGGCCGCAGGCTCGAGAGCTCGACGACTGGCGCCTTCGAGCCGACCACGCGCATCGCTCCCAACCCCGGGAGCGGCCAGGTGAGCGCGTTCACCGACTTCGTGAAGACCGACACCGATGCGGTCGGCCCCGGCTGGATCGGCGGGCTGTCGGTGCAGCGGCTGTTCGCGCGCGGCGTGCTCGCCGCCAGCTACTCGCGGGAGACGCGCTCGACCAGCAGCGTCTCGGCGTCGAACGTCGACGTCGACGTCGTCTCGCTCACCTACAAGTGGCGCCTGGCGGAGTACGTGACCTTCACCACGACCGGCGGCTACGAGCACTACCAGTCGGCCGACAAGTTCCCCCAGTTCGCGCCGGCGACCTACGTGCCGGGCTCGTTCAATCCCATCACGGGCCCGGTGTATCTCTGCGGCACGGGCACCCTGATCGAGAGCGGCTCGGGGCTGGGGAAGTCGGGCCAGTGCCAGATCGACACCAATTCGAAGCTGAAGAGCGAGCTGTGGACCGCCACCTCGCGGATCGACTGGCAGCTCCGCAAGCGCTTGTCCACCTTCGTCGTCCTCCGTTGGGTGAATCGGTCGGGGGATCCGCAGCTCTTTGGCAACCCGTACGACAAGTGGAACGTCGGCGTCGGCTTCAAGTACGACTTCGCGCTCGACTTCTAGTCCCGGCCGCGTGCTCGTCACCGGCGGCGCCGGTGCGATCGGCTCGTTCGCGGTGGAGGCGTTCCTGGCGCGCGGCCACGAGGTCGCGGTGCTGGATTCCTTCCACGACTTCTACCCACGCGCAGCGAAGGAGCGCAATCTCGAGCGCGCGCGCCGCGAGCGAGGCTTCGCCGGCGTGTTCGAGGGCGACATCCGCGACGCCGATTTCGTGCGCAAGACGTTCGCGAGCTTCGCACCCGGCGGCGTCGTGCACCTGGCCGCGCGCGCGGGCGTACGCCCGAGCCTCGAGGACCCGGTCACCTACGCCGAGGTGAACCTGGTCGGCACGCAGATCCTGCTCGACGCCTCGGTCCGCGCCGGCGTCGAGCGCTTCGTGTTCGCGTCGTCGTCCTCCGTCTACGGCGAGCGGCCGCGCAGCGAGTTCAGTGAGGATCTCGCCGCCGATCGGCCGGTGGCGCCTTACGGCGCCACCAAGCGCGCGGGCGAGCTGTTGTGCCACGCCGCGCACGTGAGCTCGGGCATGGCGACGAGCTGCCTGCGCTTCTTCAACGCCTACGGGCCGCGCATGCGCCCCGACCTGGCGATCCACAAGTTCGCGGTGCTGATGCTCGCGGACCGGCCGCTCCCGGTGTTCGGCGACGGCAGCGCCGAGCGCGACTTCACCTTCGTGCTGGAGACGGTCGACGGCATCGCGCGCGCGTTCGATCGCGCCCGGAGCTATCACGTCTACAACCTGGGGAGGGGCAAGCCCGTGACGGTGAACGACATCATCGCCGCGCTCGAGCGCGCGCTCGGCCGGCGCGCGCGGCGCGAAGCGCTGCCGCCGCAGCCGGGCGACCTGCCGCGCACCTGGGCGTCGATCGCGCGCGCGCGCGCGGAGCTCGGCTACGAGCCGAAGATCGACCTCGACGAGGGCGTCGCAGCCTTCGTGCGCTGGCTGCGCGAGGAAGCGACGTGATCCGCATCGTGCCCGCGCGCGCCGCAGTGGCGGCGCTGTACATGGCTGGCGTGCTCGCGCTCTCGGCGCTGCCCGGGCGCATGGTGGCGCGCTGGGGCTTCTCGAGCTTCACGCTCGACCTCTTGCACATCCCGCTGTTCACGGGCCTTGCGCTGGTTACCCTGTGGGCGATCGTCGCCTCCCGCAGGCAGCGGGCACTGCTGGTGTTCACGGCGCTGGCGCTGTTCGCGGCGGGCGACGAGATCTTGCAGCTGTGGGTTCCCGGCCGCGAGGCGTCGTTCGCGGATTTCCTGCGCGACGCGCTGGGGGTGCTGATCGGGATCGGGATCTCCGAGGCCGTGCGCCCGGTCGCGCTGGCGCTGCGAAGGGAGTGGGAGCGATGAACATCTCGGTGATCGGGACGGGCTACGTCGGCCTCGTGACCGGAGCCTGCTTCGCGGAGTTCGGCATCCACGTGACCTGCGTCGACAAGGACGCCGCCAAGATCGCCCGGCTCGAGGCAGGGGAGATCCCGATCTTCGAGCCCGGCCTCGAGGAGATCGTGCGCCGCAACGTGCAGGCGGGGCTGCTCTCCTTCACCACCGACGCCCAGCGCGCTGTGGAGCACTCGCTGGTGATCTTCATCGCGGTGCCGACGCCGCCGAGCGCGGACGGCAGCACCGACCTGTCGTACGTCGACGAAGTGGCGCGCACGATCGGCGAGCACCTCGACGGCTACAAGGTCGTCGTCACCAAGAGCACCGTGCCGGTGAAGACCGCCGAGCGCGTGCGCCGCATCATCAGCGAGTCGGCCGCCGCGGCGGGCCGCGAAGGCGTGCTGTGCTCGGTGGCCTCGAACCCGGAGTTCCTGCGCGAGGGCAGCGCCGTCGAGGACTTCCTGCGGCCGGACCGCGTGGTGATCGGCGCCGAGGACCCGCAGGCGATCGCGATCCTGAAGGACCTGTACAAGCCGCTGAACCTGATCGAGGTCCCGTTCGTGATCACCAACGTCGCGACGGCGGAGCTGATCAAGTACGCGAGCAACGCGTTCCTCGCCACCAAGATCAGCTTCATCAACGAGGTCTCGGCGCTGTGCGAAGCGGTCGGCGCCGACGTGCACGACGTGTCGCGCGCGATGGGCCTGGACGGGCGCATCGGCCGCAAGTTCCTGCACCCGGGACCCGGCTACGGCGGCTCGTGCTTCCCCAAGGACACGCTCTCGCTGGTGCAGTTCAGCCGCGAGTTCGGCGTGGAGCAGCGCATCGTGTCCGCCACCGTCGCAGCCAACGACGCGCAGCGCGAGCGCATGGTCGCGAAGGTGGAGCAGATGCTCGGCGGCGTGTCGGGCAGGACGCTGGGCATCCTCGGCCTGTCGTTCAAGCCGAACACCGACGACGTGCGCGAGTCGCCGGCGGTCTGGATCGGCCAGGAGCTGCGGCGCCGCGGCGCGCACCTGCGCTGCTTCGATCCACAGGCGATGGAGAACGCCGCGCGCGAGCTCGACGGCGCCGTCTTCTGCGAGGACCCCTACGACACCGCCAAGGGCTGCGACGCGCTGCTGTTCGTCACCGAGTGGAACCAGTTCCGCAAGCTCGACCTCGCGCTGTTGAAGGAGCGGCTGCGCCAGCCGGTGATCGTCGACATGCGCAACATCTGCGAGCCGGCCGAGATGCGCCGCCTGGGCTTCCGCTACACCGGGGTCGGCCGATAGCCCGAGCGCCCGCGATCCTGCCGGTGGTCCTCGCGGGCGGCGCGGGCACCCGCTTCTGGCCGGCCAGCCGGCGCGCCGTCCCGAAGCCGTTCGTGCCGCTGCTGGGCGACCGTACACTGCTCGGTGACACGCTCGAGCGCCTGCGCCTGCTCGCGCCCGCACGCCGCACCACCGTGGTCTCCGCCGAGGAGCTGGCCGCGGCGACGCGCCGTGCGCTGCGCGCTGTGCCCGGCACGCGGCTGTTGCTCGAGCCGGTCGCGCGCAACACCGCTGCCGCGATCGCCTGGGCTGCGGCCGTCGCCCTGGGCCGCGGCGACGAGGGCGTGATCGGCGTGTTCCCGGCCGACCACCACATCCCGGAGGCGCGCGCCTTCGCCGCGGCCGTGCGAGAGGCGGCGCGCGCCGCCGCCGACGGCGAGCGGCTGGTGCTGATCGGCATCGAGCCCGCGCGGCCCGACACCGCCTACGGCTACCTGCGGCTGGCGGCGCGAGGCCGCCGGGGCGTGGTCCCGGTCGCACGCTTCGTCGAGAAGCCCGATCCCGCCCGCGCGCGCCGCTTCGTCGCCGACGGCTCCTACCTGTGGAATGCCGGCATGGTGGTCGCGCGCCCCGAGCGGATCCTGGCCGAAACGCGGGCACTTTCGCCCGAGGTCTGGGACGCGTTGGGGGCGGCGCTGGAGCGGATCGCGAGCGGGGCCCGGCTCTCGCGGCGCGCGCTGGCGCAGGCCTACCGGCGGGTGCGGGCGCTCTCGTTCGACTACGCGGTGCTGGAGCGGAGCCGACGCGTGTTCGCGTTGCGCGGTCGTTTCGCCTGGAGCGACCTCGGCAGCTGGGACGCATTGGGGACGCAGATCGCGGCGCTGGACGGGAACCGGGTACACTCCAGTGCGACGCCCGTCACACTCGACGCCGAGCGAAATGTCGTTTGGAGCTCGACCGATAAGACCATCGCGCTCTTGGGGGTGAAGGATCTGCTTGTGATCCAGACCACCGATGCTCTCCTGGTCTGTGCTAACCATCGCGCGCAAGACGTCCGGAAGATCGTGGACGAGCTTGCTCGCCGCGGACGCGGGGATCTCCTCTGAGTTCCGAGGACCTCGCACAAGGTGTACCAGCGATGAAGGACCGCAATGAGGCGCTCCGCGCCATTCCCCTGTTCCGCGACCTGCCCGAAAAAGACCTCGCCGACATCGCGGGGCTGCTGATCGACCGCAAGTACCCGCGCGACGCCGTGATCTACGAGGACGGCTCGATCGGCGATTACATGTACATCATCTCGGAAGGCCAGGTGAAGGTCACCAAGATGAGCGAGGACGGGCGCGAGAAGATCCTCGAGATCCTGGGCCCCGGCGACTTCCACGGCGAGATGGCGCTGCTCGACCGCGCCCCGCGCTCAGCCTCGGTGAAGACCACCACGCCCTGCGTGCTGCTGGCGCTCTCGCGCCAGGACTTCCTGGGCCTGTTGAAGCAGAACCACGAGCTCACGCTCGAGCTGATCCGCGTGCTGGTGCGCCGCCTGCGCGAGACGGACGAGCAGATCAAGGGTCTCCTGTTCGAGCGCGTCGAGGGCCGCGCGCGCCGTCTTCTGGCGCGCCTGGCGAAGGAGCCCGTCCCGGGCCGCGAAGACCGCGTGGCCACCTCGCCCATCACCCACCAGCAGCTCGCCGACCTGGTCGGCACCAGCCGGGAGACCATTACCCGGGTGGTGAAGGAGCTGAAGGACGAGGGGTGGCTGGAGCAAGAGGGCAAGCGCTACCTGGTTCCGGCCGCAGACGCCGAGTCTTAGCCGTGTACGGCCGCGGGCGGCCGCGGCCTACGGCCTTCGCTCGGCTGCGCCTCGCTGCGCGACCTTCGGGCTTGCTGACGCGTACGGCCGCGGGCGGCCGCGGCCTACGGCCTTCGCTCGGCTGCGCCTCGCTGCGCGCCCTTCGGGCTTGCTGCCGCGTACGGCGGCGGGCGGCCGCGGCCTGCGGCCTTCGCTCGGCTGCGCCTCGCTGCGCGCCTTTCGGGCTTGCTGACGCGTACGGCGGCGGGCGGCCGCGGCCTGCGGCCTTCGCTCGGCTGCGCCTCGCTGCGCGCCCTTCGGGCTTGCTGCCGCGGGGGCGCCCTCTCCGCGGTATGCTACCTGCCCGGGCATTCGCCCCTGGAGGTCCTTCCGTGAAGCGCGCTGCCGTGGTCGTCCTGGTGGTTCTTGCGGCCGTCGTGGGCTGCACCTCGCGTGAGGCCCGGATCGCGGATCAGCGGAAGACGGCCGACGGCTACTTCGATCAGAAGGAGTGGAACGAGGCCAAGATCGCCTACATGAACCTGTTGAAGCTCGCTCCGAACGACGCGGAAGCGCACTTCAAGATGGCCGACACGCTGTGGAACCTGCAGGAGTACGGCGACGCGCTCTGGCAGTACAAGGAGGCCTCGCGGCTCGCGCCGAAGAACCCGGAGTGGAAGCTGAAGCTCGCGCAGGTGCTGTTCGTGGCGCGCGACTACGACGGCGCGCTGGAGCAGGTGACGTCGCTGCTCGAGGACGACCCGAAGAACATCGACGCGCTGCTCCTGCGCGGCGGGCTCAAGTCGGTGAAGGGCGACATCGACGGGCTGCTCGAGGACGTGGACGCGGCGCTCGCGATCAATCCGCAGCACGAGGCCGCGCTCTCGCTGAAGGCCCAGGCGCTCGGCCGCAAGGGCGACATCGCGGGCGCCGAGGACGCGCTGCGCAAGCTCGTCGAAGCCAAGCCCAACGCGGAGAACCACACCAGCCTGGCGCGCTTCCTCGCGATGATCGGGAAGAACGACGAGGCGCTGAAGGAGCTGGAGACCGCGATCACCGTGGCGGAGACGCCGTCGCAGCGCACCGGCGTTCGGCTGTTCCTGACGAACTTCTACCTGAACCAGGGACAGAACGACAAGGCCGAGCAGGTGCTGCTGCAGGCGCGCGAGGACGAGCCCGGCGACGGCAACGTGCTGCTGACGCTCGCGCGCTTCTACTACGCCACCGGCAAGGCCGACAAGGCCGAGGCGATGCTCGAGGAGGGCGTGAAGGCGAAGCCCGACTCCGTCGACCCGCTGCTGGTGCTCGCGGACTACCACCGGCGCATCGGCGCGATGGACAAGGCGCTCCAGGACGTCGACCGCGCGATCGCGCTGGATCCCAAGAGCGAGTCGGCACGCCTCCGCCGCGCCGAGCTGATGGTGGACCAGAAGGGCGAGGACGCGAGTCCCACGCCCGAGTCGTGGCAGATCGTGCGCGACGTCCTGAAGGAGAACCCCAAGAGCATCCTGGGGCTCTTCACCGAGGGGAAGTTCTACCTGCTCGACAAGAAGTACAACGAGGCCGCGACCAGCCTGCGCCGCGTGATCGACGAGCAGCCCAACGCGTCCGCGCACGTGCTGCTGGGCACCGCCTACCTGGCGCAGCACCAGACCGAGCTCGCGCGCAGCGAGTTCCAGCAGGCGCTCCAGCTCGACGCGCAGAACCTGCCCGCGCGGAGCCAGCTCGCCGCGCTCTACCTCGACGCGAACGAGAACGAGAACGCGGCGCGCGAGGCCAAGGCGGCGCTGGACCAGAGCCCGGGCGACCTCCGCGTGAACCTGATCTACGTCGAAGCGCTGGTGCGGCTGAAGCGCATCCACGACGCGCGCGAGGCGCTGCACGCGGTGCAGCTGCCGGACGCGGCTGCTCCGGAGATCCGGCTGAAGGTGGCGCAGCTCTATCGGCGCACGCGCGAGCCGCAGCTGGCGCAGCCGATCCTCGCGAAGCTCCACACCGAGGATCCCACCAATCCGGCCGTGATGGCCGAGATCGCCCAGGCCGACCTCGACGAGCGCCAGCCCGAGGAGGCGCTCAAGAAGGTGGACGGTTGGATCGCGGAACAGCCGGACAACGCCGCGCTCTACGAGATGCGCGCCAAGATCCGCCTCGGCTCGCCCGACCAGAAGCCCGACTCGGTGGACAAGGCCGAGGCGGACCTGAAGATCGCGATCGAGAAGGATCCCAAGCGCGTCGAGTCGTACATGACGCTGGGCAAGCTCTACCGCGAGCTCTGGAAGAAGAACAACAGCGAGAAGACGCTCGACGACGCGATCTCCACCTACAAGAAGGCGCTCGAGCTGCAGCCGAACACGCCGGCGATCGCGCTCGAGCTGGCGCAGCTGTGCGAGCGCTCCGGCCGGATCGACCAGGCCAAGGAGTACTACGAGGCGGTGCTGCGGGTCGATCAGGACCAGCCGGGGGCGAAGAACAACCTCGCCTGGCTGCTCGCCAACGCCGACAACCCGAGCGCTGCCGACCTCGACCGCGCGCTGCAACTCGCGCAGGACGCCAAGAACGCCATGCCGACCGACCCCAGCGTCGCCGACACGTTGGGCTGGATCATGTACAAGAAGGGCATTCCCGCCGCGGCGATCGGCCTGTTCAAGGAGGCGATCGACGGCTACCCCGAGGGACACCCGCTGCGCGGCACGGTGCGCTACCACCTGGCGAAGGCGTACGACCGCAACGGCGAGCGTGACCGTGCCGTCTCCGAGCTGAAGCGCGCCCTCGACGAAGTGGCAGTCTTCCCCGAGCGCAACGACGCGGAAAAGTTCTTGAAAGAGCTCTCCTGAGCGTGTCCTGAGTCACGCAAGCCCGGACGGCGCGCAGCGAGGCGGAGCCGAGCGAAGGCCGTAGGGCGCGGACGCCCGCGGCCGTACACGGCTCAGGTAAAGGCGTACTCGCCGCCTGCCGATGCGCGACGCGGAAAGGGGATTCCATGCCCGCGCTGCGCCCCATCACGCTCGCCCTCGGTCTTCTCGTCCTCCCCACGCTCGCCTTCGCACAGGAGCAAGGCGAGGGGGTGACTCCCGACGGCCGCAAGGGACAGATCTACAAGGTCCAGAAGGGCGACACGCTCTGGGCGATCTCCCAGAAGTATCTCGGCACGCCGTGGATCTGGCCCTCGGTCTGGAAGGAGAACGAGGCGAAGATCGCGAATCCCCACTGGATCTATCCGGGCGACCTGATCTGGATCTCGAACGGCTCGATGCGCAAGCTGACGCCGGAAGAGGCAGCTGCGCTCGCGGCCGCCGGCAAGACCCCCGAGGCGCCAGCCGCGCCGGAGGCTCCTGCCGAGCAGCCGGCAACCGCACCGCCGCCCGCGAACGCG
>Ga0306920_100001786_pt1 | contig 26743 bp, 23 predicted proteins | sample flu12Cox44000170_FD_204666 | JGI IMG/M metagenome (GOLD analysis project Ga0306920, IMG submission 204666) | Lab enrichment of tropical soil microbial communities from Luquillo Experimental Forest, Puerto Rico - flux4day.12C.oxic.44.000.170 (v2)... | ecosystem: Environmental > Terrestrial >...
TATGAAAGCGAGCGCCCTGTTCCATGGTGTCCGGGGATCAAGGATCAGGTTTTGGCTAGCAGTGCCCTGCGTTTGTCCCAAGCCAATGGGCGACCTCATTGTGGCCTCCAAAATTTGCACCGCTCACAAAACTTGGGATTGAGTTCATGGAAACGGCGGCAGGTCGTGGCGCCGGACAGCCGCCTTGCCCTGTCCAGGCGCGCCTGCGTTTCCTCCGCGGTATAACGCGGGTCACCGCTTGACCATTCGTGTGCAAGCCTCTCGCCGTCCTCCGCAAAGGCCAGCACGCCAAGGCAAGCGTACCAAAGGGGTTCCGGAAGATTGCCCTTGGCGTCGCGTAGAGCTCGTATTTGTCGCAACGCTCGGCAATAAGGTTCGCAAACGACGGCTTATAAGTTGTTGCGAGGCTGCGTCGGAGAGTTTCGGCGAGCCCTGGGAAAGGCCGATCCACCAAATAGGGCGGAAGCGGACCGAACTCGTGCAGGGTCCTCGAATCCTTGGGATAGGCTTCGCTGGCAACCGACAGCAGAACTGCAAACTGCTCCAGGGCATAAGGCCCTTCAAATGCACCGCACTGTACCAACCGGATGCCCCCCTTCCGGTGATGGGTGCCGGGTGCGCGCAAGACGCTCGTGATGTCAGCGGTTCGAGTTGGGTCCGCATGCAGCCCGTGCTTAGCGCACAAGGCCTTCAAACCGCGCGCGTGCCGCTCCCAGCTTTGAACATCGAGCGTCTGGACTAGGGGCCAATAAACGTGGATACCAAGCCCACTCAGCACGACGAGTGGCCGGGGCAGCCCGGTTACTCGGCAGAACTCCGCCACAGCACGTGCAGCCGCTTGCCAGTCCGCATAGGGTTTACCTGGGCCGGCATCTACATCCAGCCAAAGCGCTTTTGCGCCCCGCGCGTTGTGTTTTGTGCGCCCGTAACGCCGTTGTCCAGGTGGAGTACCTCTTGGGTCGTAACGAGCTTCTTTATAGCCAGCACAAGCGTGATAAGCCGTGTGGCCCGCTATATCTGCCGCTTTGATGATTTCCCAAAGCTCTTCTGTCGTGGAAGCAAAAACGATGCGCTTACGGTTTGACCCGCTCTCGACGATAAACGCTGCGTAAGGACCCGGCTCAGGCAAGATGAGCGCAAGAAACTCACGTGCCCTTTCATGGCTTTGGCGATCGGGACTGAGCATTGGGTCGGTACCCCGACCTCCCTCTCGCATCGTCCAGTGCCGTCCGGACGCAACACATTTGAATCGAGGATGTGTCGTTGATGTGCTGGCGCACGATTGTTTCAATGGCGCTCGCGATGATGTTGGCACGGCCCATGACGATCACTCGCCGTTCATCAGCCGCTCAAGTCGTACGCGAGGAACAATCTTCCGGCGTCCAATAGCGATGACCGGGAGGTCTCCCTTCTTTGCCGCCTCCCAGGCAGTCCACCGGGAAATTCCGAGGATTTCGGCGGTTTCCTGGATGCTGAAGCTCGACCGGCCGTCATATTTCCGGTCAATTATCCAGCGCTCTCCAGGAGTACCAACATTCTGAATTTGCTGTAGATTTTTCCCTGACATCGCTGGGCCCTGTCGGCTTGCGTAAGTTGGAGTTTGCAAATCACATTGATTTGTCATAGACTGTAAACTCTAACAAGTCTAGTTGCAAGTTCTAAGTTGGAGCTGCGGAAAATGGGTCGCCATCGGCAAATCAGCATCGCCTTGGATGCTGAGACCCGCGACGAATTAGAGGAGCGTGCAATAGCGGTTGGTCGCAGCATCGCCGATGAAATTCGGCGTCGCATTGAGCGCACGCTTTATGAAGACAAGTTCGATCCGGAGACGCGCGACCTCGCTTTCGACATCATGACGCTTGCCGCTGAGGTGGAGCACCTGAACGGAATCCCGTGGCATAAGCACCCCAAAGCCCATCAGGCGCTGGCCGAAGCCGTAATGACTTGGCTCGATGGCCTCACGCCTAAAGATCCTCAATTCAGTGAGAGCTTTGCTGCTACCCTCTTTCGGGATGACCCCCGGACCGTCGGTCGGACACTTGCGCGCTCGCTTCGGCTTAGAAAGCAGGCGGAATCCACGCGGGAATCAATGATCCCTGCAGAGCTTAGGGTTAGATCGCGGAAGGGAAGGAAGAAGTTTTGACTAAGCGGCGCGATCACGGCGACGGCGGAATTGATGCGCGTGGGCGGGACGCTTGGCGCCTGCGTTACCGCGTCGATGGCAAGCGCTTTTCGAAGACACTCCGCGGCACCTTATCTGAAGCGCGCAAGGAACTGCGCAGATTAGTCCGCTCGGGGGACACTGGTGAACACATCGCTCCCGACAAGATTACGCTTGCAACTTGGGTAGATCAATGGATCGCCGCTGGCGCGCCGGGCCGCCGACAAAAGAGGGTAGGGCGACGCACATTAGAGCGTTACGGAGAGCTGCTGCGCTGTCATGTGGTCCCGCTGCTGGGAGCACGGCCGTTGCAGCAAATCCAAGCAACCGAAGTCGATAAGCTCTATCAGAAGCTCGAAGGCAAGATTGCGCCACGGACCGCGCACCATGTGCACACGGTGCTCGGCTCATGCCTGAAAACAGCAGTGCGTAAGGGCTTGCTGGTCGCGAGCCCTCTGCTTCGTGCGGAGAAGGTGCCATCCCCCGGCGAGAGCGATCACGGCATTGCCTTGGATGAGACCGAGCTCCGAGTTCTCCTCGACGGGTTCAAGGGGTCGGTGCTTTTCCCGATCGTTGCCGTTGCCGCATTCACCGGCGCGCGACGCAATGAAATCCTTGGGTTGCGCTGGTCTGATCTTGACGTTGAGAAGAAGACATTGAGGATCGAGCGCGCGGTGGAGCAAGTGCACAAGCAGCCGCTTGCTTTGAAGCCGCCAAAGACGGAGCGCGGCAAGCGCACAATCGCGTTGGATGATGATTTGATCGCGCTGTTGTGTGCGGAGCGTCAAAAGCATCTTCGCCTAATGGTCCGCGTCCCTGATGGAGCAGCAGTCAACTTCTTATTGGCGAAGCTGCCGGACGACGCGTTGATGTTCCCAAATCCCCCTTCACCGGGTGAGAGTTTCTCCTTCATCAAGCTCCGCAATCCGGACAACACCACCAAAGAATTCGTTCGCAAAGCGCGCAAGCTCGGGTTTCCCCATTTGCGCCTTCACGATCTTCGCGGCACACATGAGACACTCCTGCTCGATGCGGGCGTGCCGGTTCACGTCGTCGCGACACGCTGTGGACATGATCCGGCAGTGCTGCTGCGCAGCTATGCCAAGAGTACCAAGAAGGCGGACACAAGCGCTGCCGAGATAATTGGCAAGTTGGCCAAGGGTATGTTGGACTAGGGGCAGCAGAGAAAATAGCTAAGGTAGCAGTTTGGGTCCAAGTTGGGTCCAAACCCCGCTGATGTTGCCAAGGTGTTCTCTTTTCAGGTATCGCTAACTATTTGATATGCCTGAGATGGAAGGGTGGCCGAGTGGCTTAAGGCAGCGGTCTTGAAAACCGCCAGGGGGTTTACGCTCCCTCGTGGGTTCGAATCCCACCCCTTCCGCCAGAATATATTGAAAATGCAGGATTTTCGGGACTATGTGATAATCAACCTCCCGGCTTAGCATCGGGCGCTCCGCAAGGGGACTGCCATTCCGGTCACTTGCAATAGGCGAAAGTCCAGTTCTTTATCTGGGCTGCGGAGGCTTGTTGGGAGGATGGCAAGAGCCGCAGGGCTTAGTCTTCGTAACCTTATCTGGCGTCGCCTCAGTTTGCCCCGAAGTGAAGGTGAGCGCTGCGCCTGCGATCAGCAACGCCGCGCCTATTCTGGACGCGCACACAACCGAAGCTGCAATATGTTGCATCCAATGGTCATGATGACGGGTCTGGATTGCCATGACGCATCTCCCCTCGGTTATCTGGATGCCATGGAAACTCAGAGCGCTCATGCCGCTTTGATCGAGATCAACATTGCAGCAATTGTCCGCAGCTGCACCTCTCGCACATAGCCTCATGCGGCGACATGTCCGCAGCGGGCGAAAGTTGACGCCGGCGGCATTTTGATCGAACGGGTGGCGCGGGGCCGTAATCCCGCGCCCGTCTTGCCGGTGCTTAGGGCACCAAACATAGGGTTGCGTCTTCCGGCCGGCCCGGCGGGGGTTTGCGCCCGGGCATAGATCCGTCGAGATATCGGGAGGTCTGTCAAATAAAGTGAGCTGCAAAAACTTCGGGCCGCCGTCCTTTGGCCGCATTTGCGGGCGGGAATAGCGTTGCTTATAGACGTTTCCTCAACCTTGGCCCCGCTTGATCTGCGGGGCTTTTTGTTGGTCTGCCTGGCGGATGGCTTGAGCGGGTGCACATTGGTTGCAGTTGTCATGGACTTCCCCCCCTGCGGTTTTCCGTTGCGGGACTTTTTTGTAGTATCTAGCGCGCTTTAGCGAGCCTTAAGGGGCTTCTCCGGGCGTCGCTCTCCACGCATGACGAGCTTTGATTCAGATCAATGTCTCTTTACAGCGATAGGCGCTTTCTTGTGGGCCCACCAATAGTGATGGCGTCCTGAAGGGAGGTCGCCCATCACTATACGAAGCGAGCACAAGGGCGGTGGCCTATCCGACAACGCGTGGGTACAACCGGTCCTGTTCATAGCTGTGCTAGTGATCTTGATCGCCATGTCCTGGAGGTACGTCTGGTAGCCGTTTATTCCGGGAGTTGGCTTGCCCCGCGGGCATCTGCGGGGCTTTTGTTTGGCACCGGCTCGGATTGCTGCTCCGCACTACGTACAATCCCTGAGTTGCTCGCCTGGTCGCGACTGCTCATTGTCCCCGGTTCATGCCCTCAATTCTTTTTTGCTGTCCGAATACTGGCCAGCATGTGCACGGCTGGCTTGAGGATGACGACGAGTCCGAGGGGGACACGTATCAGACGGTGACGTGCCTTGCCTGCCAGTTTGTGCACCTGGTGAATGCACGCGGCAGGGTGCTCGGAGATGACAAGGAGTAAGGGCTGCTCGATAGCGCGTGGACTAAATTTCGGGACGGCGTGACTCATCCGGGCTTGTCGGGGCGATTTTTCGCAAGAAGTCGCCGCATGGCGAGGTTCATGTCTTGTTGCTCACGGCCCAACCCTGATTTTTGCCACACCATCTGGCCGTCGGCATAGACTATGCCGAGGGCGGTTTGATCATCGAACTTGGTCAAGCCTTCACCTTCGCACCACCCGACAGCGCTGGCTTGAGTCCCGAAGCTACGCTGTTCGACGTGGCCGTTGATCTCGCCGGTGAGTGTGGCCGTGTAGCGGGGCATTACGTAAGAATAGAGTGGGGGTGAAAGTGGTTCCAGCAGCGCTCCTGCCCTGGTCGGTGGTTTCTAGACGTGCCCGCAAGGTGGATGCAGGCGAGAGGTCTTTTCGTTTTCCCGTCCCGCGGGTAGTCGCCGCCGATTAGCGCATGTGGACAACCCAAGCTAGCCAGACGGCAGCCGCGGAAAATATTGCGCTTAGAATCGCCGCCCATCCTGCAATTCGTGCCCAGCGCAACGTCGAGCGCTGTTGAGCTGCTTCCGCCTGGTACTTTTCCGTTAGCCAATCTTCGATTTCACCTCGCGTGATATCGCCGCATCGGAAGCCGCCTATCGCGGCTCCTCGACCGCCTCCATAGGATGCGAGCCTAAACCGGATGTTTTGCGGTCCTTGCTGTTCCAGCTCGTCTCTCTGGGTGCGGGTCAACATTATCGGAGGCGTTCCGCATGCCGCTCAATATCAGGCAGACAGCGCCCTCCTGCGCACGCGGCGGTGACCGCATGGTGACCGCCCGGTGACCGGGCGGTGGCCGGGCGTGTTTGTCCCCAAAAAGGGCATGCAGGCAGCGTTGTAGGTAGCGGTCAGCGACCGATTGGCAGCGAACGAATACGTACGGAAATGCGGCCAATAAGAGCCGCAGAAAATGTGAGCTTGCTGTAGCCTCATCACGTTGCTTGCCAACGGGCCAAACCTTCGAACGTTCACGTCCCGCCCTGCCTGCTCGTTCTAGCTGTCAACCCAAGAAACACGAGGACGGCCCGATTGAGGCGCAGCATGTCTGCATCGTCTAGCCGGCCAATACGGGCGCCTATCTTGGACTTGGGAATTGTGGTGACTTTGTCCACCAAGAGACGGCAGGCGGTGCGCAGCCCATTGCGCTCGTTCGGCTGCATGAGCAGGCGAAAGAGCGGAGCTTGCGTCTCATCAGTGGTGAAGGCGCATACGGTGATGGAATCCGTCGCGTCGAAACTGTCATCTTGCACGATGACGACGGGGCGAGGCTTGCCGGCGTAGTAGCTGCCGCCCGCGACGGTCCAGATTTCTCCACGCCTCATTCATTGCCCCGATCCGATACTGCATCGATGAACGCCTGATCCTCGCGGGCATGGGCGCTTGCGGCAACAGCCATCGATTGCCGATGCGCCTGCATGCGGAAGGCGCGGGTGCGCACATCCGGCACCCAAATCTGAATGGGGCGCAGGCCCTGCTGGCGCAGCCGCTCTCGATGCTTGCGGACCTTCACGCGCGAGGTCTTGGGCTTCGGTGCCGATCGCATGGATTGTCTCCGCATCGGGTTACATGTAACCTATCAGCATTTCGGCATTTGACAAAGGTGGATGGTCGACACATAGGCGACCGCCGTTTTGAATTCTGCTCTAGCTCCGGCCCCGCACGCGAGGAACCCGCCATGACAGACATGACGATCGCCGCCATCCGCACGACCATCCTGCGGGTGCCGTGGCCCGATACGCCATGGCTCAAGGGCCACGCCTTCGGGGAAGCGCGCAATCTGCTGGTGCTCGAGGTGGAGACGAAAGGCGGCATCACCGGCATGGGCTATCTGTTCTCGTTCCGGCCGGGGTTGCGCAGCGTGGCCATGGCGCTGGAGGAGGCCATCCTGCCGCGCGCGCTCGGCAAGGATGTGACCGCGGTCGAGGCGATCTGGAGCGATCTTTGGCGCGCGACCGCGACCTATAACCGAGGCGGCATCGTCACGATGGCGATGTCGGCGCTCGACATCGCGTTGTGGGATGCGGTCGGCAAGCGCGCCGGCCTGCCGCTGCACCGGCTGTGGGGCCACTTTCGCTCGCAGATTCCCGCGTATGGCAGCGGCTGCTTCCGCGGCTCCGGCGGTGACGGCATGATCGAGAAGGCGCTGCACTACAAGTCGCAAGGCTACAAGGCGATCAAGATGCAGGTGGCGCACACCGACAACCTGCGCGGCGACATCGACAACGTGCGGCGCATGCGCAAGGAGCTCGGGCCCGACATCGACATCATGATCGATGTCAACCAGGGCTGGACCGCCGATGTCGCCATCGATATGGGCCGCAAGCTCGAGCCCTACGACATCTACTGGCTGGAGGAGCCGGTTCCGGCCGACGACTTCAAGGGCTACATGCGCGTCGCGCGGGCATTGTCGATGCGCGTTGTCGGCGGCGAGACGCATTTCACGCGTTTCGATCTGCGGCCATTCTTCGAGAGCCCGCTCATCCCGGTCCTCCAGCCTGACCCGATGCGCGGCGGGTTCAGCGATCTGCGCAAGACCGCAGTGCTGGCCGAGACGTGGGGCATGACGATCGCGCCGCACCTCTTCCCGGAGCTCAACGTGCAGCTTTTGGCGTCAATCCCGAACGGGCTGTGGATCGAGGAGATGGGTCTCGCAAACGATCTGTTCGTCGAGGGGGTGCCGGTGGTGAACGGCGTGATCACAGCGCCCGAGCGGCCCGGGCACGGGCTCGCGTTCAAGCCGGAAATTCTGCGCGATTGCCGCGTGTAAATGTTTCCTCAGGCGATGAATTTGTAGCCATTACCCCAGCGGCGCACGCGCCCGGTCGAGGGCGCCGGGAAATGCGTTATGCACATCAACGTCGGCTCCTCGCAGAAGCGGTCGAACACCTTGCGCCGCGTTTCCCCGGCCTGCCGCGAGTCGTAGTCCGCCCGCATGCCAAGCTCGGGGTGGCGTCCCTGGATCGGGGAATGGATCATGTCGCCGGTGATCAGTGCGTCGCGGCCGGGGCGGCCGACCAGCACCGAATAGTGGTCGATGGTGTGCCCGGGAGTTGGAATGAACCGCACCGATTCGTTGAGAGCGAAGTCGCTCTTGACCACCTGCGCGCGCTTGGCCTCGACGATCGGCAGCACCGAATCCGTGATCCAGGGAACGCCCGCAGGATCATCCTTCTCCTTCTGCGTCCAATAGGCGAGCTCGCGGTCCGCCATCACGTATTTGGCCTTGGGGAAGGTCGGCACCCAGCGGCCGTTCTCAAGCCGGGTATTCCAGCCAACGTGATCGACGTGCAGATGCGTGCACATGACAAAATCGATCTCGTTCACAGTGAGCCCGGCAGCCGCCAGCCCCTTCTCGAAACGATCGCTGTTCATCATGTTCCAGAACGGCCGCGCCGGCCGCGGCTTGTGATTGCCAACGCAGGAATCGATGAGGATGTTGTGGTGCGGCGTCTTGATGACAAAGCTCTGAATGCAAAGCACCAGCCGGCCGCTCGCCGGATCAATGAACGTCGGCTGCAGCCAGGATCGGTTTTCCTCAAGCAGCTCCTTCGTCAACGCCGGAAAGAATTCCATCACGTCGAAGAATGGCGCCTGCTGCTCGACCACGGGATGGATGGTGGCGTCCGCGAGCGTAATTGCTGTCGTCATTCGATGACCTCGTTGGCAATGGCTAGAAATCGATCGGGCAGCTCGATGCCGAGCGCCTTGGCGGTGTTGAGGTTGATCACCAGCTCGTACTTGCTGGGCGCCTGAACCGGAAGCTCGCCGGCATTGGCGCCGTTGAGGATGCGATCGATGTATACGGCTGCGCGGCGAAAAATATCGGAGACGTCGGTGCCGTACGACACGAGACCGCCGCTCGCGGGGAAGATGCGAAGGGGGTAAACCGCCGGCAGGCGCAAGCGGGCAGCCAGCCCAATCAACGCCATGCGGTAGTTCACCGTGCTTACGTCCGGCAGCACGATCACACCGCCATTTGGCTCGCGCGCAAACTCATCGAGCTTATTCTCGAGCTCTTTGAACGTCTGCACGCCGGCGGAGACCGGCTCGATGCCGAAGGACGCAGCCGCGGCCTCTACCGGCGGCCAGAACAGACGCGCGAATGGCGCCGTCTGCGGGTTGAAAACGAGGGCAACGCGCGTGACGCGAGGGGCCACCTGCTTGAGCGTCTCCAGCCATTTGGTTCCGATAGAAAACTCGAAGGTGGTGAAACCGGTGATATGACCACCCGGATGCGCGAAGCTCGTTATCAGCCCCGCACCGATCGGGTCAGTCACCTGAGTGAATACGATCGGCACCGTGTGCGGTTGTTTGTGCAGAGCGGTCGCCGCCGGCGTGCTGTTGGCCAGGATCAGGTCCGGCGCCATGCGGATGAGCTCGCCCGCGTACGCATGCAGGGTTTCCTGGCTGTCAGCCCAACGATATTCGATCCGCAGGTTGCGCTCGTTGACCCAACCTAGCTCCCGTAATTCTTTTTCAAGCACTGACTCCCGTAATTTCGCTTCCGGATCATTGGCGGCAAAGCTCATAAGGGCGCCGAGCCGCCGCATTTGATCGCCCGAGCGCGCCCTTGCCGAAAGCGGCCAGGCGACGGCGCCGCCCAGCCCGGCAATGAATGTCCGCCGCCCAATCTCGCTTGCCATTTCCCCCTCCCGTGCGGGTGCCGCGATGTGGCGATTATCTTCTCGGTGACGGCCGCCGTTGAATGGTCGAGTCTATGCAATAATCGGACGCCGCGCCACGGCCTGCGCACTCGCCGAAACAGGGCAGATTGCATTCATCGGCACTTTCCCCCATATCGCGATCACACGGCTCGTTTATGCGTTGGGGTTGCGAGCATATTCTGCAAAGTCCTGCGAAACAGCGCGCTCAAGCGAAAAGAAATGTCGACCGGAATGACCACTCGCCGAATAGCAGCCCGCTCTCGTAACCGCGTAGGGGCGGGACCTCCGGCGATGGATGCGCTCTGTGCTTTTCAGCCGGTGGTTCGCAGCTGGTTTAAGAGCCAATTTGTCGCTCCCACTGCGGCTCAGGCCGGCGCCTGGCCTGCGATACGGGCCGGGCAGAATGTGCTGATCGCGGCGCCGACGGGCTCCGGCAAAACCCTCGCAGCGTTCCTTGCGGCGATCGATGATCTGGTGGGCCGGGGCCTGCGTGGAGAGCTCAAGGACGAAACGCAGGTCGTTTACGTCTCTCCCCTCAAGGCTCTGTCGAACGACATCCAGCGCAATCTCGAAGCGCCGCTCGCGCAGATCCGGGAAGCCCTGCGGTCCGAGGGCTTGCCCGATGTCGCGATCCGCACGTGCGTGCGTACGGGAGACACGCCCGCGGGCGAGCGCCAGCGGATGGGCCGGCGCCCGCCGCATATCGTCGTGACGACGCCGGAATCCCTCTACGTTCTGCTCGGATCGCAATCCGGCCGCGCGATGCTTGCCACGACACGCACGGTGATCGTTGATGAAATCCATGCGCTCGCGCCCAACAAGCGCGGCAGCCACCTCGCCTTGTCACTGGCCCGTCTCGATGCTCTCTGCGAAAGACCTCCGCAGCGCGTCGGCTTGTCGGCAACCCAGAAGCCGATCGAAACCGCGGCCCGTTTTTTGGTCGGCGCAAACTCAGGGGAATGCACCATCATCGATACCGGTCATCGCCGCGCGCGCGATCTTGCTCTGGAAGTGCCGCAAGCGCCGCTCGAAGCCGTCATGTCGGCGGAGGTGTGGGAGCAGGTTTATCGGCGGCTCGCTGATCTGATTGCTGAGCACCGCACGACGCTGATCTTTGTCAATACGCGCCGGCTTGCCGAGCGGGCCACCCGCAGGCTTTCCGAGCTGCTCGGGGAAGAGGAGGTCACCGCCCACCACGGGAGTCTTGCCAAGGAGCAGCGGCTCAAGGCGGAGCAGAGGCTCAAGAGCGGAGAGCTCAAGGCGCTGGTTGCCACCGCCTCGCTCGAGCTTGGGATCGACATCGGCGATGTGGATCTGGCCTGCCAGCTCGGCTCGCCGCGAGCAATCGCCACGTTCCTGCAACGCGTGGGCCGCTCGGGCCATGCCGTCGACGGCACGCCGAAGGGCCGTCTGTTTCCCCTCTCGCGCGACGAGCTTGTGGAGTGCGCCGCGCTGCTCGACAGCGTGCGGCGCGGCGAGCTCGACCGCCTGATCATTCCGGAGCAGCCCCTCGATGTGCTCGCGCAGCAGATTGTCGCCGAAGTCGCTGCCCGTGACTGGAATGAGGACGCGCTGCTCGCGCTTGTGCGGCGGACATGGCCCTATCGCGCGCTCGCGCGCGAGGATTTCGATGCGATTATTCGCATGCTGGCGGAGGGTTTCACCACGCGGCGCGGGCGGCGTGGTGCGCTCATTCATCATGATGCCGTCAATGGCGTGGTCCGCGGCCGCAGGGGCGCGCGGCTGACCGCGCTCACCGCTGGCGGCACGATTCCCGATAATGCCGAGTATCAGGTGCTGCTCGAGCCGGAGAGCCATTTCATCGGCACAGTGAACGAGGACTTCGCGGTCGAGAGTCTCGCCGGCGATGTTTTTCAGCTCGGCAATCACAGCTACCGCATCCGCCGCGTCGAGCGCGGCGTGGTTCGCGTCGAGGACGCGCGCGGCCTGCCTCCCACTGTACCGTTCTGGCTTGGCGAGGCGCCCGGACGCAGCGACGAGCTCTCTCTATCTGTATCGCGCCTGTGCAACCTGATTGCGGACCGTCTTGCGGACGATCCCACGGGGCAGACAACTTTGCGCTGGCTGATGCATGAGCTTGCGATCGCCACGCCTGCGGCCGAGCAGCTGGTCGAATATCTGCAATCCGCGCGTGCCGCGCTCGGCTGCCTGCCCACCCACGAGGCTGTCGTTCTCGAGCGCTTCTTCGATGAAGTCGGCGGAATGCAGCTCGTTGTGCATTCGCCATTCGGGAGCCGCGTCAATCGCGCGTGGGGCCTGGCGCTGCGCAAGCGCTTCTGCCGCAAGTTCAATTTCGAGCTGCAGGCGGCTGCGACCGAGGACAACATCGTGCTGTCGCTCACCACCGCGCACAGCTTCGCGCTCGCGGACGTTGCTCATTACCTGCATGCTGCCACGGTTCGCCCGTTGCTGATCCAGGCGCTGCTGGATGCGCCGATGTTCACGACGCGCTGGCGCTGGGTGGCCGCCGTCTCGCTGGCGCAGCCGCGCTTTCGCGGCGGAAGGAAAGTGCCGCCGCAGCTTGCACGCATGGGCGCCGAGGATCTGCTCGGCGCCGTGTTTCCCGATCAGATCGCGTGCGCCGAGAACCTCACGGGCGAGCGCGAGGTTCCGGACCATCCATTGGTGCGGCAGACCATCACCGACTGCCTGACGGAGGCGATGGATATCGAAGGTCTGGAACGCATCCTGAAAGGTATCGAATCGGGCGCCATTCGCATCGTGGCGTGTGACCTCACTCAACCTTCGCCGCTCGCGCTCGAAGTGCTGTCCGCGCGACCCTACGCCTATCTCGATGATGCTCCCTTGGAGGAGCGGCGCACCCAGGCGGTGATGGCGCGGCGATGGCTTGCTCCTGAGACCGCCGAGGGCCTCGGCCGGCTCGATCCGCAAGCTATCGCACGCTTGCGCTCGGAAGCGTGGCCGGATCCACGTAACGCCGATGAGCTGCATGATGCTCTCGTCTGGCTGGGCTTTCTCGGAGAGCAGGAGGTTGCATCCGCCTGGCATGAATGGCTGACGGAGCTGGCGGCGCAGAAGCGGGTGGCGCGACTGTTTGCACCGCGGGCGACTTTCTGGATCTCAGCCGAGCGCCTCCCTGAGTTCTCCGCCTCGTGCGGAACATGTAAGCTCGATCCGGCAATCCGCGCGCCCTCGACAAAGAGCGAGCAAGACTGGTCGCGCGATGACGCGCTGGTCGAGATTTTGCGCGGTCGGCTGGAAGGGGAGGGTCCTGTCACCCGGGAACGGCTTGCCTCGCTTCTGGGTTTCGATGAGGCCGAGATCGCTACCGCTCTCGCCGCGCTTGAAGCGCAAGGTTTTGCGCTGCGCGGCCGCTTCACGCCTGGCGCAGCTGCGGATGAGTGGTGCGAGCGCCGGTTGCTCGCACGCATCCATCAGTACACCATCAACCGGCTGCGGGCGGAGATCGAGCCGGTTGCTGTGCGTGACTTCATCCGCTTTCTGTGTGCTTGGCAGCATGTCTCTCCGGCGGCACGCATGGAAGGCCCGCGCGCTGTCGACGCGATCATCGGGCAGCTCGAAGGTTTCGAGGCCCCGGCTGCCGCGTGGGAAGCCGAGGTCCTTCCCGCGCGCATCGATGGATACGAGCCGTTCTGGCTCGACGACCGGTGTCTGGCAGGACATCTCACGTGGGTACGGCTGCGGCCGCGAGCAGCACGCTCGAACGGGACGGAAGCGCGTCCCGCGCCCGTGCGTACAACGCCCATTACGCTCCTCGCGCGTCGGCATGCAGCGCAATGGGCATCAGCGGCGGCCGCCGCGCCCGCAGCCGCGCCGGGGGTCAGGGCGCAGGCGGTTGCCGAATACATCCGCGCAAACGGCGCCTCGTTCTTTGACGAGCTGGTGCATGGCACCGGGCAGTTGCGCACGCAGGTCGAGGAGGCTTTGGCCGAGTTGGTTGCGCTGGGGCTTGTCCATTCCGATAGCTTCGCGGGGCTGCGCGCGCTGCTCGTGCCCTCGGCCGAGCGCGCCCCGTTTGGCGGCGGGCAACGGCGGCGCCGCACGAGCAAATATCTGATGGAGGAGGCCGGTCGTTGGGCGCTCGCTGCCCGAGCTCGGACAGTGCCGAACGCGTCCATGCCGGCGGAGTCGGCCGAGCATGTCGCGCGCGTCCTGTTGCGGCGCTACGGGGTCGTCTTCTGGCGTTTGCTCGAGCGCGAAACCGATTGCTTGCCGCCCTGGAGCGATCTGTTGCGCGTCTATCGCCGGCTTGAGGGCCGCGGCGAAATCCGCGGTGGCCGCTTCGTCGCCGGTTTTTCCGGCGAGCAGTTCGCGCTGCCGGAGGCAGTTGCGCAGTTGCGCGAGACTCGCCGCCTGCCGCATCCCGGCGAATGGCTCTCCGTGTCGGGCGCCGATCCACTCAACCTGATCGGGGTCCTCACGCCCGGGCCGAAGCTTGCGGCATTAAGCGCCAATCGGCTGCTCTATCGGGACGGCGTTCCGATGGCCTTGTTTGCCGGCGGCGAGGTGCAATTCCTCGAATCGCTCGATCCCCCTTCCGAATGGCAGGCCCATAAGGCGTTGTTGCGGGGGCCCGCTCCTGCGGCGCCCATGCAAGCCACCACGTCGGCATAGCTTGTGCATTGTCATTCCGGGCGAGGCCGAAGGCCGAGAGCCCGGAATCCATAACCCCCGGCCTGTGGTTATGGATTCCGGGTTCGCCCCGTTCGGGGCGCCCCGGAATGACAGTTCAGTGCAGCGAGGAACGCCGGCGTTTCTTCTGATCGGTGACGCCAAGATACTGGTCGAGCGGCGCGGGATCTTCGATCAGTGAACGGCTCGAGCTCGTGTGCACGATGCTGCCGCGGTCCAGGATAACGGCATTGTCGGTAACCCCGAGAATCTTCTGGGCATGTTGTTCCACCACGATGGCGGACACGCCCTCATTGCGGATGATGCGCTTGAGTGCCGCCAGCAGCTCTTCAATGATGATGGGCGCCAAGCCCTCGGTCGGCTCGTCGAGAAGCATGAGCCTTGGATTGAGCACCAGCGCGCGGCCGATGGCGAGCATCTGCTGCTCCCCGCCCGAGAGCTGATTGCCGAGATTGGAGTGACGCTCCCGCAGGCGGGGAAACATGTCGTAGATGCGCGCCACCGTCCATGGACCGGGTCGCGCGACAGCAGTGAGGTTTTCCTCGACAGTCAGCGATTTGAAGATGTTGCGCTCCTGCGGCACCCAGCCGATGCCGGCGAGTGCGCGCATCTCCGCCCGCATTGGCGTGAGGTCGCGTCCGCCCAGCATGATTGTTCCACCGCGGTGGCGCGTGAGACCGACGATGGTATTGAGGAGGGTGGTTTTACCGGTCCCGTTGCGACCAAGCACGGCCAGTGATTCGCCCTCGACGACGCTCAGGTCGATATTCGATATGACGATGGCCTCTCCATAGCCGGCCGAAAGCTGCCGCAGAGCGAGAAGTTCAGCCATCGAAGCTCGGTCCGATGCTTGCGTCCCTTAGGACACCATCAAGCCACGGGGCAGGCTCTGTCAACAGATGTGAGAATACGGTGTGCCGGAATCAATCAGCCCCGCGTGAGCGGGGCTGATCTACTTCGTTTAAGGAGAGCGAAGTCGCAGCGTGGCTGCAATTACCTTCCTTGCTCCGTCCTTGGCGCGTTGCCGCTCGGGCTCATTCCCTGCGTGGCTCCCGCATTCGGACTGCTCGTTCCGGCGCCCGGGTGGGTCGACGGCTGCTGCATGCTAGGAGCAGACTGCCCCGAGGTCGAAAGCTGCGCCCGGGAGGGCTGGTTTGTGCTCGTCCCGGCAGAGGGCTGCTGCATCTTGCCGCCCGCCTGTCCGGTGCTGGAAGGCTGGCTTTGCCCGCTGCTGGAAGGCTGGCCCTGTCCGCGAGCATTGATCCCCAGTGCCGACATGGTCTGCTGGTCGATCTCTCCCTTGCCCTGCAGGCCTTGGCGCTGCTGGAATTGCACCAGCACTTCGCGGGTTCTCGGACCCCACACGCCATCCACCTCGACGGCGAAGCCCTTATCACGTAGGGCCATCTGCAGCTCGCGGATCTCCTCACGGCTCATCGAGCTGCTGGAATATCCCTCGCTCGACGAATACCGCGCTCCCCCCTCGGAGCCCACCGGCACGACGGCCACGATCTTGTGGCTGTGGTCGACTATCACGAAGTCGTCGCCTGCCACGAAGCATTCGTCGTCTCGCCAGGCCGGATAGATCTCAATCAGGGTCTGCGGAACCGCCACGATGTGGACGCTCGTAGGCACCATGGTGCCGACAGCCAGCGAGAAGGTCGCATTATTCGCACGCGGAATGTCGCGGCTTGCCACGACAGTGCGGCTGATCCTGCTCTGCTGCTCGGAGCTCAGCGACTTGCCGCCTTCAAGCTGCGCCTGATGGGGCTGCGCCTGACCCTGACGCCCTGCTTGGGTCTGAGTTTGGCCTTGCTTAGGCTGCTGAGCCTGCCGCTGTTGCGTCTGCGCAGGCTGCTGAGTTTGCCGCTCCTGCGCAGGCTGCTGAGCCTCGCGCTGGCCCTGGCCCGTCGTCCGCTCCTGCGGATTCGCTTCACGCTGAGCTTTGCCTTGCATGTCCTGCTCACGCTGGGCTTTGCCTTTCTCCTCTGCCGCCTTGCCGGTCGTGCGCTCGTGCTCCTGAGCCGCCTTGCCGGAGGATCGCTCGCGCTCCTGCGCGGATTGCCCAGACTTGCGCTCCTGCGTCGCCTGTCCAGTGGTTCGCTCACGTTCGGAGCCTTGCGCCTGCCGGCCCTCGCGGCTCTGCTCTTTTACCGCGCCCTGCTGTGCCTGGCCGGCGTGGCCTTGCGCAGACTGCTGGTGCTCCTGAGCAGCGCCGGCGCTGGTCTGGCTATGCCCGCTCGGCGCGTTTTGTGCCGATGCTAGGGCGACGCTTGCTAGCAACGCGGCTGTGCTGAGTAACAGTTGTTTCCTCATCCGGTTGTTCCTCTGTCGCTGTTGGTTATTCCCCGGCTACTGCAAGCTAACAAGCGAATGGGTGCTCAGTTCCCGATGGAACAAGGTTCCAAATTGCCGCGGCGCATCAGCGCGGCAAAGCTCGGATGGAAAGTGAATAGATTTTAATCGAGCTGGTGTTTCGCTGATGGAACAAATTACGCGGCAGGAATGTTCGTGAAATTCCCGGGTGCAGCAAGCGGCCAGCCGTTCTCGCAAAGGGTCATGGTTACGGTGGGGCTGTTGCAAAGACCTTGCGGGACTCCACCTCGATCAGCTGCGCGATCTGCCGCCGATAGTGGTTGAATGCATCCGAGGTGGCATCACGCGGCCGCGGCAGCTCGATCGGCACGATCGCTTTCACCACTCCCGGACGTGCTGTCATCACCGTGACCCGGTCCGCGAGGTAGATCGCCTCGTCAACGCTGTGCGTCACGAAGACAACGGTCTTGAGCGTCTGCAACCATAGCCGTTGCAATTCCTCCTGCAGGATGGCGCGCGTCTGCGCATCGACTGCTGCGAACGGCTCGTCCATCAGCAGAATTTTCGGATCGATCGCCAGCACTCGGATCAAGGCAACGCGTTGGCGCATGCCGCCAGACAGCTCGTGCGGAAAACGTCGCTCGAAGCCGGTGAGCCCGACCATGGCAAGATATCGCTGGGCGATCGCGCGCGTGCCGGTCTTGTCCATGCCCTTCTCGCGCAACCCATATTCCACGTTCTGCTGGATGTTGAGCCATGGGAAGAGCGCATAGTCCTGGAACACGACGCCGCGATCGGGTCCCGGCCGCTCAATCGGAGCACCATTAAGAAGCACCCTGCCAGCATCGGGCTTCTCGAAGCCGGCAAGAATATTGAGCAGGGTCGACTTCCCGCAGCCGCTCGGTCCAAGCAAAGTCAGGAACTCGTGCGGCTTTATATCGAGGGTGAGCCCATCGAGCGCCACCACCTCAGTGCCCTCGGCGGCGTCGCGATAAGCTTTGCGCACGCCTTGACACTCGATACGGCCGGCCGCGCTTGGCTCTAGCGCGCCCGCAACCCCGTGTTCCACCGCAGCAGCCTCCGGTTGAGCAGAAGGAGAATACGGTCGCTCGCGAGTCCGAGAAGACCCATGGTGAACATCGCCGCAATGATCAGATCGATGCGCACGAACTGATAGGCAGTCCACATCGCGTAACCGATCCCGCCTTTCACGGCCAGCATCTCGGATACAATGACGAGCACCCAGGCGATGCCGAGCCCGACCCGCAGTCCGTTGAAAATATACGGCAGAGCGGAGGGGAGCACGACGCGCCACAGCAGCCGACGTGGCGGCGTGCCGAGCATCAACGCAGCGCGCACCAGATTCTTCGGGGTCTGCTCGGCGCCAATCGTGCAGCTCACCGCGATGGGAAAGAAAGCGCCCATGGCGATGAGGAAGACGGCGGCACCCTCGCGGATGCCGAAAATGAAGGTTGCGAACGGCAACCACGCCGTCATGGGGATGGGCCGCAGCCCTTGCACGATCGGATCAAGCATGTCGCGCATCAGCTCGAACCAGCCGATCAGCACACCGATGCCGATGCCGGCCGCAGAGGCGATCGCGAATCCGAGCAGCACCCGCCAAGCGCTCAGATAGACGTATTCCAGCCAGGTGCCGGAATACCATGCGAGCTCCGAGCGCGGTCCGAAGATCCATTGCCACCAGGAGCCGAGCACGGCAGTGGGGGAGGGAACGAAGCTTGGATCGAAGAAACCCGCGGTTGAAGCATATTGCCACAACGCAATGAGCAGTACCGGCAGCGCGGCGCGGCGTGCAATGCGCTGCCATGCGAGCCGGCCGAGCACTGCGCGCTTGCGCGTCTGCCGCAACATTCGCGAGACACTTCAACGGTGCGGATCAGCGTCCATAGCTGCTCAGCTGGTCGGCCGGTTGTCCGGTGGCTTCCGCCAGATAGCTGAGATCGAAATAGACCGGCACCTTCTCGCTCATGTCGGCCTTGGTGAAGCCGAATTTTGGACCTTGCTTGGCGACGTTGATCGCGTTCTGGATATCGACGCGATAGGTCCATCGCGAGTGCCGCATTGCCTCGTTGAGAATGGCCGCGCCGCCCCCGGTATATTGCGCCACGAGCGCAACCGTCTTGTCCGGATTCCTGCTGTAGTAATCCATGGCCTCGACATAGGCCTTGAGAAAAGTGACGGTCTGCTTGCGGTCCTTGAGAAACTCGGTGTTGGCGGCCAACAACTGATTGCCGGCCCCGAATTGCCTGGTGGCGCCGATATCGCAGCATTCCGGGTAATAGCCATAGCCGTCGACCACCGCGCGATCGATCGTGGGCGACCACAGCACGAAGCCGTCGATGTCACCGTTCTTGAGCGCCTGCAGCTCGGGGGCGCCGGCCGGGGTGATGTTGACGAGGTTCACCTTCGAGAGATCGACGCCGTTGATCTCCGCTGCAAGCGTGAACAGGACACCGGCGTATGAGCCGGGCGGGCGGCCGATCTTCTTGCCTTCAATATCCTTCCACGAGCGGAGCTCGACGCCCTTGCGCATGATCAAATTTTGTCCGCCGATATACATGCCGGCGATGATCTTCACGTTGCCGATGTTCTGCTCTGCCATCACCGCCGCGCTCTGGTAGCCGACGGAGCCGACCTCGACGCTGGCGGTCTGGATATTGCGCTGCTGATCCGCGTTGGTGATGGCATCGAGAACCTGCACGCGCAGCCCATATTTCTCGCCGACGGGATTGAAGCCCCAGAGGAAGGGGGCGGAGAGGCTGCGCGAGAGCGTTGCGCGAACAAGCTTGCCATCGCCTTCCGCAGCATGACCGGGCACGCGCCAGGCACCAATCATGCCGATCGTGATCAGCAGAGAAAGCATGGCTATCATTAGATTGTGCGAGCGTCTCATCTCCACTCTCCTGGTGCGGGGCGCTACGTTCGTGACCTCTCACCGTCATGGCCGTCCCCGGACTTGATCCGGGGATTGTCACGGCCGTCCACGTCTTTTTCCCAGCAAAACAAGTCGTGGATGGCCGGAACAAGTCAGAACAAGTCCGGCCATGACGACCGGTGTTTGGCGATGTGACTGAGTACTACCAGCCATGCTTGCCGGACCTGACCGTGCGGCCACGCCGTCATTTCAGCTGCAGCTGATCGACCGGCTTGGCGGTCGCCGCGGCAAGATAGCCGAGGTCGAAAAAGGAGGCGACCTTGTCGCTCATATCGGTCTTGGTGAAGCCGAACTTCGGGCCCTCCTTGGCAATGGCGATCGCGGTGCCAACGTCCACGCGATGCTCCAAGGTTGCGTGCTTCAATGCTTCATTCACGACGTCCTTGCTCACGCCCGTGAACTGCATGACGACCTCGATCGCCTTGTCCCTGTTGTGAACATAGTAATCCTCCGCCTCGAGATAGGCCTTGAGGAAGTTGACCGCCGCATCGCGATCCTTGAGAAATTCCGTATTCGCCCCGAGCAGCTGATTGCGGCCATCGAACGTGGGCGTCGATGAAATATCGCAGCACGGCGGATAGTAGCCGTAGCCTTCAACAACAGCGCGGTCGGGCGTCGGCGAGAACATCACGAGGCCGTCGAGATCGCCGTTGCGCAGTGCTTGCAGCTCGGCAGGGCCCACCGGGGTTACATTGATCAGATTGATTTTCGAGACATCGACTTGGTTTGCTTCGGCGGCGAGGATGAACAGTATTTGCGCGAAGGTCCCCGGCGCGCGTCCAATCTTCTTGCCTTCGAGGTCCTTCCAGGTCTTGAGCTCGACGCCCTTGCGCATGATCAGGTTCTGGCCGCCGAGATAGAGCCCGGATATGACCTTCACGTTGGTCACGTTCTGCTCGGCCATGACGGCCGGGTTCTGATATCCCAGCGTTGCGATCTCCACCCCGCCGGCCTGCAACGCGCGCTGTTGGTCGGCATTGCTCATGATGGCGACCATCTCGGTTCGTAGCCCGTGTTTCTCCGCGAAAGGGCCCAATCCCCAGAGCGCGACGAAGTTGACGCCGCGCGCCGAGCCGATGCGGATCACCTTCTTCTCCGCCTGCTGCGCGTGCGCGGCGTCAGCGGTTGCCAGCAGCAATCCTGCCGTTGCGACGATCACTGCTGTCGCGATCGAGCGAAGTCCCTGCATGGTGTCTCCTCATCTGTAGGGGCGGCCCTTGTGGCCGCCCACGGGCGCCCACAAGTGGCGCCACTATGCCTTGCTATCCAAGCACGCTCGCGACGGGAATGATCTCCTCCGCCGGCCAGTTGCTGAGAATTCGGCGGCCGGTCTGCGTCACCAGCACCATTTCCTCCAGCCGAACGCCGCCATAGCCCCATTCGCCTTCCCGGCATTCGACCGCAATCACCATCCCCGGCTCGAGCGCCTGCGGATGATCGAATGACCAGATCCGGCTGATGACAGGCTCCTCGTAGGTCATGCCGATGCCGTGACCCACCTCGGCGACGAGCAGCGGCTGCTCGGCTGGATAATCGTACTGAGTCACACGCAGTACCAATAACCCCACGTGCTCGCCGGAAGCAGACTCTTCGCCGCGTCCGCAGTGGTCGCCCCCGGCTTGATCGCGTCGATGATGGCGTGCACGCGGTCATGGCAGCGTGCATAAAAGTCGCGCTCCTTGCGATTGGGTTTTCGGCCCAGAATGAAGCTCCGATAGATACAGACACGATACCCCGCGAATGTGGTGCCGCAGGTGTTCACGACCACGAGATCGCCGGCATCAACGATGCGATCCGTGTTGCCGTGGTGGTAGACATCATAGGTGTTGAGCTTCGAGCGCACCCCACCGGAGGCAAATTCTGCGCCAGCGGCAAGCATGGCCGCGTGCATGGCAGCGCCGCCGTCGCGCTCCCGCATCCCCGGCTTGAAGCTCATGAAGCTCGCATAGCCGTTGTTGGAAATGGCAATCGCGGTCTCGATGCACGCGATCTCATCCGGCGTCTTGCAGCGCCGCGCCTGCATGATGGCGGGCTTGACATCGACCAGCTCAACTCCTGCTTCGCGCAGGGCCGTCCGGCCAACCTCATCCAGCGCATCGACGCCGATGCGCTCGCCGAGGGCGCCGTGCGCATTGAGATCAGCAACAATGCTTGCGGCAAACCGCTTGGCCTCCTGCCGCGCTCCGTCCGCGCCGCAGATGGAATCAAGCCATGAATATGAGAAGCGAATGTTCTCCGGCTCGAGCCAGGGGCAATACAATCTCTGATGCTCGACCATGTCGCCGAGCTCGTAGAGGATGGGCTCGTGCTCGGCGAAAACCAGCGCGTAGCTGAGCTGTGGGCAGAACGCGTGACCCTTGACTGCTATCGTGTAGCGGATGTTCTCGTGACGCACGAGGAGGGCGGCCGCGATGTTGTGGCGCTTGAGCGCCGCCTGTGCTTTGCGCAGGCGCTCTTGCCGCATTCGCTCAAAATTGATGCCGGCGAGATAGTCCGTGCTGCCGACGCCGTAGGGGTTAGGCAGCCAGGAGGCGCCAACCGGCATCTGCTTTTCCTCCATAGGCCGCCCCGCCAGCAGCTCGCGATCAATGCGTGCTCTGGGCGAGGTGCTCGGCTGTCCAGTCGGCCGTCAACGGTCGAAACTTGTAGCTGATGTTGAAGCACACGTGATTGCCTTCCTCGAAGACCACCAGGTCGGTGGGGCCGGCGGCCGCGCGCGCCAGCCGCTCGCCCTCGGCGGCGGGGATCATCTTGTCGCCTGCCCCGAACACAATCAGCAACGGGCATTTGATGCGCTGCGCGGCGCCCTCCAGCGTCAGCCCACGCGCAATCTCGTGCGCCTCAGCCAACGTTCTTGCGTAGCTCCTGACGCGGAAAGTCTCCTGGGACGCGGCAGGCATGGTCGGCAGCACGGCGCCGAAATCGAACGGTCCGCAGTTCGCCACGCAGGCCTTGATGCGCGGCTCGAACGCGGCGGCAAGCGGGGCGTAAAGCGCACCCAGGCTTTGGCCGACGACCGCAACCTTGCCGCCGTCGATGTCCGCGCGCTTTTCCAGCGTGTCGATCACAGCGCCGATCACTTTGCCCCACTGGCTGGTGATGGGAAGCTTGAACGCGGTCTCTCCTTGCCCTGGCCCGTCGAGCGCGAGCGTTGCCACGCCGCGGCGCAGGAAGGCATCGCACCACGCATGCAGCTCCTCCTTGCAGGCGTCGAGTCCCGGCAGAATGATTGCGACGCAAGGCCGCGCTGCCTGCGCTGGGCGCCGCAGATTGCCAACCATGGTCGCCTTCTCGAACGGAATGCTGATCCGCTCGATCGGCGGGTCGGCCGTCTCAGCCGCTGCGTGATAGCAGGCCAGCATGCGCTGATGGGCGGCAAGGTACTGAGCGGGATCGTGCGCGAAGAGATGTTTGGCGTAATGGAAATAGATCGACGCGCGCAGGTTGGCTTCGCCCGCGGTGACTTTGCGATTGCGCTTTGCGGCCTCCGCCGCCCAGCTCTCGTGACGCACGGCCTCCTCGCTCCATATGCGGCACCAATCGTCCCAACGCTCGATGCGTGCTGCCAGCCGCTGCAGGTCGTTTGGATCGACGCCGGTCGCGAGATAACGCGGCGTCATATGCGCAAGAACAAGCTCCACCTGCGGATCGCGCGCCATTAAAGATCAGGCGGCGGTGCGGCGCGCGCTCGTTGTGGCCGGCTGGCGCAGGCCCGCGCGTTCCAGGCGCGGCAGCACCTCCGCGATGAAATACGGCATCGCGGCAAGGTAATCGAGAAAGCAGATCGAGGCGCCGGCAAGCCCGGCCTCGCTCATCTCGATCATCTCCTCGGCGACATCATCCGGCGTGCCGACGAGGGTGTAGCAGCCGGGGAACGTGCCGGGATAGATCTTGCCGCGCTTGCGGGTATTGGCTTCGGGATTGGTATCGGGTCGCTCGGCCTTGGAGATATCGCTGCCCGCCGTCGCAACCTTCTGCGCCACGATATAGGCCAGCGACTCGCGATCGGCCATCTCCTCGGCGTAGTAATAGTAGAAGTCCTCGGCTTCCTTGCGCGTCGGGCGGCAGACGATGTGACAGGTGGTGAAGACCTGAAGCTTGCGGCCGTAGCGGGCCGCAAAATCATGCACGCTTTTTACGATCGCCGGCGCGCGCTGCATGTTGGAAACCGACGTGAACAGGAGATCGGCCGCCTGAGCCGCGAAATCGCGGCCCTTCGGTGAAAACCCCGCGGACATGATCGGCGGCCGCGGCCGCTGCAGCGGGAGCGGGTTCGTCGTCAGCCCGTGCAGCTTGTAGAACTCGCCATCCCAATCGAACGGCGGCCCGCCTTGCAAAAGCTTGGCGTAGATTTTGAACCATTCCAGCCCCTGATCGTAGCGGCGCTCCGCGTCGATGGTGACGCCATGCACGCTGAACTCGTCCTGGTTCCAGCCGCACACGATGTTGAGTCCCGCGCGGCCGTGCGTCACATGGTCAATGGTTGCGATTGCCTTGGCGACGAAGGCAGGCGTTGCCAACGGCACGTGAACGGTCGCAAACAGGCCGATCCGCTTTGTCAGCGCGCCGATGGCGGCGCTGTGCGTCATGGTCTCGAACGAGCGCCCGAGATTATCCGCCTCGCCGGCAAGCCCGCGCCATTTCGCCACCGGCAGGATGAAATCAATGCCGGCCTCGTCCGCCACGACGCAGGCTTTGACAACATCATCCCAGTCGCAGCGCCAGCGCTCCGGCGCCTTGCTGATGGTGAAGCCGCCATCGCAGTTGGCATTGAACAAGCCGAGCTTGAATTTGTTCGAGCCGAGGATCGGGTTGGGGACACGCTCCATCGGTCAGCTCCTTGTGAGAATCTACGACGAAAGCCGAAGCAGGCGATCCGCATTGGCATGAAATATTTTCGCCCGGTCGGCCTCGCTGATCTTCGCCGCGCGCACGAATGCGACGCCTTCCGTGCTCGAATTATAGGGATAATCTACCGCGAACATAATCCTGTCGATACCGATCTCGGCAATGGCGCAGGCGAGCGCCGAGTGCTGAAAGCTGCCGCTGGTGGTGAGATAGAAATGCTGGCGGAAAGCATCGGCGAAGGCCGACTTGCCGCCCACGTGTTGAATGATCCAGTCGCAGCGCCAAAGCGTGAAGGGAATGGTCTCGCCGAAATGGCCCAGAATGATCTTCAGGCGCGGATAGGCATCGAGCACACCGCTCACCACCAGACGGATGGCGGCCAAGGCTGTTTCCGCGGTGAATCCCCATGCCACCGACAGGAATGGAAACTCGCCGCGGCGGTAGTCGGAGTAATAGGCGTTAGTGACGGCAGGATGCGGAATGCCGGGATGGAAATAGAGCGGAACATCGAGCGCCTGCGCGCGCTCGAAAATGCACCAGAACCGCTTCTCATCAAGAAATGCGCCTGCGGTGAGCCCGTTTACCAGCGCACCCTTGAAGTTCAGGCGGGTGACCGCGCGCTCGAGCTCGTCTGCGGCGGCCTTGGGATCCACGGTCGGCAGCTCGGCAAATCCGGCAAAGCGTGTAGGATGCGCGCGGGTTGCAGCATGGAGAGCGTCGTTTGCCTTGCGCGCCAGCGCGACCGCCGTCTTCGCGTCGAATATCTGAGTTCCGGGCTGCATGTGCGAGATCACCTGCATATCGATGCCCGCCGTGTCCATGTCCCGAAGGCGAATCTCGCCGAGATCATCCAGCTGCCGCGCCGGGGTGTGCGCAGAGATGCCGCGCGCCCCGCTGTAGCGGTCGCGCAACTCGGGAATCCAGAAGTGCTCCTCGATGGCGACGATTCGTTCCTTGGCCGGCATCGCGCGACTTAATGAAACCACGCGAGCTGCGGCGGCTCGCGCCGTTTGCGCGGCAGATAGCGCCCCTGCGGCTCGCCGATGATCTTGCCGTCACGCGCGACGATCCTGCCGGCCTGGATGGTTGCGACCGGCCAGCCGCGCAGCCGTTTGCCCTGAAACGGCGAGAAGTCCGACATTCCTTGCAGATTCTCTGCACGCACTATGCGTTCCTGCTCGAGGTCGACGACGACAAGGTCTGCGTCCGAGCCGACCGCGATCGTTCCTTTCTGCGGATAGATCCCATAGACGCGCGCGGGGCTGCGGGTTGCGCGCTCGACCAGCGTCTCCAGCGGCACGCCGCGCAGGAGTCCGTAATGTAGGAGGGCTGGCAAATGCGTGCCGAGCGCCGGCAGGCCCGGCCGCGATCCGTGCAGCCCGGCCTCCGGCTTCTTGGTGGCCAGTGCACGCGAGGTGTTGTCGGTGCCGACGGTGTTGATCGCGCCCTCGACGAGGCCATCCCACAGCGCATCCTGATGCTCGGGCGTGCGCACGGGGGGAACCATCTTCGCGAGGAAGCCATTCCCATCGCTGCTGGTGATGCCGAGATAGGGCGTGGTCGTCTCCACGGTGAAGCGCATGCCGGCGCGGCGCGCGCTGCGCACGACCTCGAGCCCATCGCGGCTCGACAGATGCACCACATAAAGATGGGCTCCGGCGACCTTGGCGAGGTAAAGCGCGGTCTGGATGGCGAGCGCTTCCGCCATCGCGGGATGCGCGTCCTCCCAATCGACGAGCGTGCCTTGAGGTTTGCGCAGCTTGAGCTCGTTGCGGGCACGGTCGATCAGCGCGCCGGTTTCGCAATGCACGCAGGCGACGGCATCCGGCCCGAGCGAGGCGACCGTGCGCAGGCCATGCAGGAGAACATCGTCAGATACAGATTTGACGATCCCTGGAATGCCGGACATGTAAAACTTGAAAGAACGGATGCCGTATTGCTCGGCATAGCCGGGGATCTCCTCGATCTGTTGCTCGCTGAAAATCTGCGGATGGAAGACGGAATCGACATAGCTGCGCTCGTTCATCGCCTTGCAGAAGGCGGGCAGGTGCTGGAAGTAGGAATCTTCCAGGCTGCGCAGAAAAATTCCGACAGTAGTGACGCCGCCGAGGATGGCCGCGCGCGTTTCGGTCAGCGCCTCGCTTGCGAAGGATTGCTCATTGCCGATGTGGATATGCGGATCGACGATCCCTGGCAGCACCGTGCGGCCGGTCGCGTCGTAGACCCCGGCGGCGGAGTGCGTGAGATCCTGGCCCAGGACGGCGATCTTGCCATCGACGACCCCGATGTCGGCCTTCATCTGTCCGACGCCCGGAA
>Ga0306920_100001787_pt1 | contig 26741 bp, 21 predicted proteins | sample flu12Cox44000170_FD_204666 | JGI IMG/M metagenome (GOLD analysis project Ga0306920, IMG submission 204666) | Lab enrichment of tropical soil microbial communities from Luquillo Experimental Forest, Puerto Rico - flux4day.12C.oxic.44.000.170 (v2)... | ecosystem: Environmental > Terrestrial >...
CGGACTAGCGCCGTCAGTTAGCCGCCCAATAGACCACGACCCAGTGCTGGGCGAGGGCTCACGTGAGCAAATGAGAGCTCCGTTCCATCCTCGCCCTCATGAGCGAGCCCTTGATCAAGTTCGCAGCAACGCTCCTGAATCTCGGGAAAATGGTCGAATTTCTCGCCCGCATCTTGGAAAGATCTAGCGTTTCCCAACTTGCACGCGGGGCATGGCAGCTAGTCGATTAAGGCTGATATCGCTGCCCACCGGCCCGTCACCGGCGAGACCGAGAGCTGCCAATGCCGAGCCGGCGTTCCAGCTGACGCTACCGCAGACGGCTGGCGCAGAGGACGACGGTCGGCTCACAGCATGGAAGATCGCGCAGCCGAAGCTCGATTTTGATTTTGTGGTACTCTCGGTGCGAATTTGCAGTCTGGCGCATGTTGAGAGGTTCCCTTTTCCACCCCATCCCCTCGGAAATCGCGGCATTTGCCGACGAACGCTCGGCGATCGCAAGATCATGCATCCTGACGAGCCGTGCATCGTCTCGGCAGATCGCCAATGGGCTGGCTACGCTGGCCATTTTTCTGGCTTTGCATGGACATAATGTGCCGCAGATCCGCCGGGAGAGAATGACTGGGTGTGGTCCATCCGCCACCATCACTGGTAGCCCGGTCGCGCGTCAGACCTTTGAGGAGAAATCCTATCGTGCGCAGCGCTGTCATCTCACTGGCGCTCCTGGCTTTCATGCTGAGCGGTAAATGCGACGCACATACCGTCGATGCCCATCCCATCAAGATCGATGGCAAGACCCTTCGGCTCGACGGGATCGACACCCCCGAGACGGATCAAACCTGCCTCAACGAGGACGGCGAGCCCTATCCGTGCGGGCTTAGGGCCGCGGAGGAGCTGGAAAAGTTCATCGCGCGCCGACCGGTCAAGTGCGAGGATATTCGTGTTGAACCGGCTTACCCAAACCGACGGATTGCGGAGTGCTCCGTCGCCGGCATCGATCTTGGCCGCTGGTTGGTAGGCGAAGGGTGGGCGATCAATTTAGAACCAACGACCAAGGGGCGCTTCACAGTGGATGAGGACGACGCTCGCGCCGCACACTCCGGCTTATGGAAAGGATGCTTCGTCGCCCCTCAAGACTTCCGCAGGTGGAACAAGCAATCAGCCAAGCTGCTGGGTGCGAACTGCCCAGCGAATGCGCGAGACAAGCTCTTTCCTGATGAGGCGACCATGCTCATGGGCTGCGAGATCAAGGGCCACTATGCCCTTCGGGCATGGCCATTTGGCGGGATTTATCACCTGCCGAGCTGCGGTAGCTACCGACGCACCAAAGCCAAGCGCTGGTTTTGCTCCGAAGAGGCGGCGTTGGAGGCCGGATTTCGCAAGGCCTATACATGTGGATGGTGGTGACCCATCCAGTCGTTCCTTGTTCCTTGACCCGCACGAGAGAGCAGATGCAGGGCCTGCGAAAGTGGCCGCACACCCTTGGCATGCTGGTGCTTGCGAGCCTGCCTTCTCGATGCCCTCTTGCATGGACCTGGGGAGTATCGACTGCTGCGAGGGAGGCAGGATTTCTTGCAACGGTGCGGGTCCGAGGCTAGGCGGGAGAAACCGTATAGGGTGCTGGCTCGGGCAGCCTTCAACCGCTGCACGGGGCAAGCGGACAGTCGCGTTGCGTTCTCCAGGGCTTGCGAAGCTGCTGAGCCGCCGCCGGTCCCAGATCGTGATGAACCCTGTGGGGCCGCGGCGTCAGTTGTTGCTCATCTTTTGACTGAATATCGCGCTGGACCAGCGTTGTGCGCCTTGTCCGGCGCGAGGACGGACCGCACTCGTCACGACGTGGGTAGCCCTATACCGTGGCGCGCGCGTCGGAGTTCCGAGCGTCGGTCCGACAGATGGGCCGGCCAACCCCATGCGTCCCGCAAATTGCGGCACTGCGTTTTTCGAAGCGTCGGCGGACTGCGGCGTGGTGCGCGGCAACCGGCCCACAATTGCCGCCGCCGGCTTTTCAATCGCTGCCGTCGTCACCGATGCCGGCACGGGCTTGCTCTTTGCCTGTTGAAGCACGGAGGCGGGGACACAGCGCCCATCTGCGGTCTGCGCTTCTGCGGCAGCGCAAGGCTTACCGCACACTGGCTCGGGCTGACCTTTGACCATGGTGTAGAGAACCGCGTCGGGCTCCTCGATAGGCAAGCGCGCGTTCATGCGTTCGATGAACGTCCGCATGGCGCGACGCGTCGACTGTGACCACGTCCCGCTTATCTCGCCCTCATAGCAACCGACACGCCTCAGCTCCTTCTGCAGCTCGCGGGCAAGCGCTTCGCGACCTTTGGGGATGGCAAAGCGTTGTGGCGGAGTGCGTGGCTCACCCATGCGTCGAGCCACGGTGGTCACGCCATTGGATGAGATCCTCGGTGCTAGCGCGGCATGTTGGGGCACCGGCACCACTTCTGGTTTTAGGATCGGTCTTTTCGCAACAGCGTCGTTCGTTGGGAGCTGGGCCGCGTCGGCCCGCGGGCCAGCGTCGTTCGATTGGGCTAACGCAAGGGCGCCGAAACCCAATCCGGCGAGTATCAGAACGAGCCCGGCCGCCTTGCTCATAGCGAACCCCATAATATCCTTGCACCAGAACTCAAAACCATTCTGATCAAATGCGCCATCGACTTGAGCGACGACTGGGGTTCCAGACCATGCGACCATCGTCTGGAGCCCCAACAGGTATTTGCGCCCGCAGCAATAGGCCACCGACTTTCCCTGATCGCGGAGCCTCTCACCTCCACAACGCACGCCAGAGAGGCCAGCGGCAACGCAGGTCGCTCTTTTTTCCACTAACGCTCCCATATGGGGCGCATTTTCGCTCTCATCGTCGATCGCTGCAGGGCATGCACCACAGCCCTCAATCGGCGCTGCTCGGCGCGACACCATGGGACAGCTGCATCTGGGCGAACCTCTCCGTCGCGCTCCAAGGGGCGGCAGCGCTTCAGCCCGCGCCAACTTGCATGTTCGCGCGGGAAGCCCCGTTGGCCGCGCCCTCCGCGACCATGGCCAAGCTGCCCACATCCGGGATGCCGCTGGCGCTTTTGGCGTCGCGGAACCATTCGGCCAGGAAATCCAAGAGCGCGCGCATGCGCGGCAGCAGATGCTTGGCGCTCGGATAGAGCGCCCACAGCGCCGCGTTGGTGGCAACTTCGTAGCCTGGGAGCACCTGCACGAGCTTGCCCGAGCGCAGCTCGCACAAGACCTCCAGTTCAGAGGCGCGGATGAGGCCTAGTCCATCGACTGCGGCTCGGCACAGCAGCTCGCCGTTGTTGGATCTCAGCGCACCGTTGACCCGCACGCTGGTTTCCACGCCGTCCCTAGCGAACGACCATTGCCGGGTCTCGCCCAGCACGAGGCATTGGTGGTGCGCGAGGTCGGCGGGCGCGAGCGGGCAGCCGGCGCGCGTCAAGTAGGACGGGGCCGCGGCAATGACGTGCCGGTCGGGCGCCAGACGCTTGGCAATCAGCGACGAATCCGACAGCGCTCCGGTGCGGATGGCGACGTCGTACCCGTCTTCCTGTAGGTTCACCTGCCGGTCGTGCAGGTCCACCTGCACGTCGATCTCCGGGAAGGCACGCACGAACTCGCATAGCGCCGGGGCGACGTAGCGGCGCCCGAGACACGCGGGCGCAGCGATCTTGAGCTTGCCCTTGGGCTTGGTCACCTTGTCGTCGACGCTGGCTCGCGCTGCCTCGATCTCCGACAGGATGCGCTCAACGTGGGCGAGAAAGGCCGCACCCTCCTCGGTGATGCGGATCGACCGCGTCGTGCGGTCAAACAGCCGGACCGACAGCTCGTGCTCCAGCGATTGAATGCGCTTGGAGATGGTGCCCGGCGTCAGGCCGAGCTCGGTGCCCACCGCGGAGAGGTTCTGCAGCGCCGCCGCCCGGGCAAAGATACGCATGTCCTGGATGTCCATTCCCCTACCCCACCCCAGCAACTCCCGGGCTCACCATTGCGGTGAACTTTGGGTGGCCGCCCCAGCAACATTGTTGTCCCCTATCATTATTGTTGCAGCGAACACAGTAGCTGCGAAAGGGATCCTTTCAAACAAGATTCGAGACGACATGTCTCGCCCGCGGCGCATGACTTGCTGCCTGCTGGCGTAAGGCCTTGCAACGCAAACGACTTCGCGCGCGCTCGTCGAGGTGTGCGCGCTGCGGTGAGGATGGGCGCAGGGCTGCTAGAAGCGCTTCAGCAAGCGCTCGAGATACTCAAGTTCGATCGGCGGCCGAGTGGTCTCGCCCAAACGGCGGCGCAGCTCTTCCAAAATCTCGCGCGCCCGCTGCACGTCAATCTGATCGGGCACCTTGACACCCACTCCGGGATCCGGCCCATCGGTGCGCTGCGGCGGGCGCCCCATAGGATCGAGCTCGCCCGTCGCGTCGTTCACTCCGTACCGGGACGGCAGCTGGCGCAGCATCTGTTGGGCCATCTCCCGTGCGCCTTGTCGCAGTTGCTCGAGCGCCCGCGTTTCCTCCTCGGTCGCGCCGTCGAGGTCACCCTCGCGCAGCGCCCGCTCGGCGCGCTGCATGGATTCGCCGGCGCCGTCCAGCTGACCAGGAGCCTGGAGGCCGAACTCACGCAGCCCTCTTTGCAACCGGTCAAGCATGTCGCGCAGCTCTCGTTGCCGATCGCCGAGCGCATTCATCTGATCGCCGTCGCCGTCGCCTTGTTGGCCTTGGCCTTGCCCGCGCTGCCCGCGCTGGCCCTGTTGGTCCTGCCCGCGCTCACCCTGGCGGCGCTGCTGGCCGAAGGTGTCGTCAAGCAGCTGCTGCTGACGGCCGAGAAGGTTGCCAAATTCGTCCATCATCTGGCCGAAGCGCTGGCTCTGGCCCTGGTCGACCATGCGGCCGGACTGCAGCCGATCCAGCAGGTCACGCAGCTGGCTCAACATCTGCTGGGCCATGTCGCGGTTGCCGGAGCGCGCCATGTTCTCAAGGTTGCGCAGCATCTGCTCGATGTCCTGCTGCGTCATGAACTGGTTGTTGCGATCGAGACCCTGCAAGGGGGGTTGGTTCTGCGCCTCCTTGGAGAGCTGCTCAAGGAACTGTGCCAGCGCCTGCCGCAACTCCTGCATGAGTTTTTGGATCTCTTCGTCGGATGCGCCCTCCTCCAAAGCTTTCGACAGCCGCTCCTGGGCAGCGCGCAAGGCGCGCTCGGCATCGGTGAGATTGCCGTCCTCGATGCGCAGGGCGATGCTCCACAGCTGCGCCATCACGCTGTTGCGGCTACTGCGGGTGGCATCGCGCTGCAGCCGCCAGTAGGCTGATCGCAACCCCAGGAAGACCTGTAGGTCCTCGATGAACTCCTCCGGCTCCAACGTGAGCGCATCGAGCGCGCGGGCCACCTGCAACCGGTCGCGGGGATCCTCGGCGAGCTTGCGCCGCTGCTCCACTACCGCGCGCGCCAGCGGCTTGGTGAAGCGCCGCTCGGGCAGGACAATCTCGATGGGCTCGCTGCGTCCGGTCTGGCCGGCGAGGTCCTTGGCCACCAGCGTCAGCTCGACCTTCATTCCGGCCCACAGGTGATCGCCGATCTCGTGAAAGCTTTGGCCTTCCGCCTGCTTCGGGTAAGCCCGCGGCAGCCTCAGCGCCAGTGCCGGCGGACGCTCGAAGGGCGGCCGCGGTCCCTTGCTGGCCTCGGGCCGAGCCCAGGCCGTGGAGGACGTGTCCTCCTTCGGTCGAATGCGGCGCATGCGGCCTTCGGCGGACACCACGCCGTAGTCGTCCTCGACCTTGAAGGTGAGCTTCAGCGCGCCGCGCGGGGTGCGCTCGGGCTCCTTGGTGAGGGCGATCTTGGGCGGGTGATCAGGTATGACCACAAACGGCCAGCTCAAGAGCTGAGTGCCGCCGCCGTAAACCGACACTGTGCCCGACTTGCGCACGTCGAGCTTGAGCTCGGCCACGTCGGTGGCGCCCGCCGGCGCCGGCGCCTCGACCCGCTGTGCCGTCCCGTCGCCGCCCGACGACTCCAGCATGAGCGCTCCCAGGGCGGCGCCTGAGCCGCGCACCACCAGCACACTGCGGTCGGGTACCTCGATCGGACCCGCCAGCTTCTCCTGGGGCCGCAATCCGCTAAAACCGCCGTCCGCCAGCATGATGGGCGGCCTGCCCGTATAGGCGGGCGGCGCAATCCAAGCGTCAATGCGCGCCTCCGCGCCTTTGGCCAGCGCCCCAAATCGGAACGCGGAGCGCAGGCGGTCGGACACACTGTCGCCCACCGCGACCAGAAGCACGAAGACGCCGAGCAGCAGTAGCGCCCGCAATGCGAAGGGGTCGTAGCGGTCCGTGCGCGGCGAGGGATGCCCCACGCGCAGCTTTTGCAGCAGGCCGGCGAGGCGCTGACGATGCACGCGCCACAGGGCCGCGGTGCGGGGATCGCCAGCCCCCAGCGTGAGGGTGTCCTCATAGGACGAGGCTGGGCGGTGCTTGATGCCCGATATTGCCTCGACACGCCGGATCGCCTGTTCGCGCGACGGCCAGCGCACGCGCATCAGCGCGACGAGGGCAATCGCAAAGGCAAGCGCGAAAAGAGCGAGGACGATCTTGTGCGGCAGCTCCGGCAGCCTCGGCCACAGCCCCGCCAGCGATGCGCCGATGAAGAGGCCCGTCAGTCCCAGCACGAGCCACGCACGTGGCCACAGTTGCTCGAAGAACAGCGCCCACTTGCCAAGCCGCACCTTGCGCTCAAACGCCCGCTCCAGCGCCGATGCCGGCGTCCGGGTACCCGAAGGGGATATCTGCTGTGCTGCCATTGATCACACCCTAGCACGCCCCCGCCGGGTGCGGCCAACACATTAACGGCTTTGTGCGCAGGAAGGTTGCTGCCGCAATGGGGCGGCAGAGCGGCAACCCTGGTCGCCATGACGCCTCGCGGATCCGTGATCGAAGGCTCTGGCTGCAGCCGACGTGTCCCATCATATCCGCATATCCGCGTATCGCCCTCGACGTGCATGCGCCCCGATTGCAAGCTAGCTCGCACCGGGCGAGCGCCGAGGGGTGCCTACGCGTGGGTGGTGTCACCGACTGTGATCGGCATCGTCCTCACCCGCCTCAGGACGGTCATAGCCAAGGTATTCTCGGCGATCTGCCGCTCGCCGGCACGCAAAATGGCCGCCTCGCGCCCAGGATGCCGTCGATCGCTACAGATCCTACATGAAGCCGAACATGAAGCGGAACACGAAGCCGATCGCCGCCAGATGCTGAAGTTGAGTTGGGGTCGGCGGCGTCGCGCCCCGGGATGCCACCGCTGACCGCGAACGGGGATGCCCGAGACCGCGAGCGAGCCGTCGCGCACGGAGTTGAAAGGCTCTAGATGAGCCTGAGGATCAAGAACAGGTGTGACGGCACGATGAACGCCCGCCGCCCGGCCTCCACCAGTGCGCCAAACTCGCCCCTCCACTCCACGCTATCGCCGTCTGGCAAGCAAAGAGCGTGTCGCCCGCCCGAGTTCCAGGCGTGTCGCAATTTCCGACCCGGGTTTCCCGCCGGCACTGACATGAGCTGCCCTACTCAGTAGGACTAGGGGCAAGCCTGCCTGGGCAGGATCCCGCTTCCGGCCGCGCGCTCTCTGGCGCATAGTGCGCCGCCGACGGCGCCAAGCCAACCCCACGGAGGCCCGACTTGCAGACCGTACGCGTCGTGTGTGCCCACGACTGCCCAGACATGTGTTCGATGCTGGCCCAGGTGGAGGATGGCCGGGTGGTTCGCATCCAGGGCGACCGAGCCAACCCGCTCACCGCCGGCTTTGCCTGCGCCAAGGTCAATCGCGACCACGAGCTTGTGCACTCTCCGCGGCGCCTGGCAACGCCGCTGCGCCGCGCTGGCCCCAAGGGCGAGGGAAAATTTGTGCCCTTCGGTTGGGAGGAGGCACTCGATGAGATCGTCGCACGCTGGAAGGCGATCATCGCCGCGGACGGGCCGCTGGCGCTCCTTGGCTACGCTTACAGCGCGCACCAGGGGCAGCTGAACCGGGGGCTCGTCAATGGCCTGTTCCACGCCCTCGGCACCAGCCGCCTGCAGGCCGGGACCGTGTGCGACACCTGCTGCGAGACGGCGTGGGACTTCACCGTCGGTCCGATCGGCGGCGCCGATCCGGAATCCATCGCCCAGTCCGACCTGATCGTCTCCTGGGGCGCCGACCTGATGGCGACCAACGTGCACCTGTGGGCCAAGGTGGAGGAGGCGCGCAAGAAGGGCGTTGAGGTGATCGTCATCGATCCGCGCCGCAGCCGCACCGCCCAGCGTGCCGATTGGCACATCCCCATCCGCATCGGCACGGATGCGGCCCTCGCCCTGGGCGTGATGCACATTCTGGTGCGCGATGGCTTATGCGATGCCGCCTATATGGCCGCCCACACCGTTGGCTTCGAGCGGCTCGCGGGCGAAGTTCTGCCTCGCTTCGCGCCGGCCCGGGTGGCCGAGATCACAGGCCTTGGCGTGCGTGACGTAGAGCGCTTCGCCGGGCTCTACGGGCGGGCCAAGGCGTCGTTCATCCGCCTCGGCGAGGGCATGACCCGGCTCGCCGGCGGCGGCCAGGCGCTGCGCGCGGTCGCGCTGCTGCCGGGGGTGACGGGCGCCTACGGGCGGCCAGGCGGCGGCGCGTTGCTGCTCACGGCAGCTTCCTGCGAGCTCGATTATAACGCGATCCGCAAGCCGTCCGGTCCGGGCGCCACGCGGCTAGTCAATCACCTGCGCCTCGGTGAGGCGCTGTTGGAAATGCGCGATCCGCCCATCCGTGGCCTCTTCATCGCCTGCAACAATCCCGCCGTGACCAATCCGGATGCCGGCAAGCTGCGCCGTGCGCTCGCCCGCGAGGACCTTTTCACGGTGGTGCACGATCCCTTCCTGTCCGTGACGGCACGCTATGCCGACATCGTGCTGCCGGCGGCTACCTACCTCGAGACCGAGGATTTCTATCGCAGCTATGGCTCCTACTACATGCAGTGGGGCCACCGCGCTGTTGCGCCATTCGCCCAATCGCGCTCCAACGTCGACGTGGCGCAGGCGCTGGCAGCGCGCATGGGCCTTGCCGACCGCGTCTTCCGCATGTCGCCCGAGCAGATGCTGCGCGAGCTCTTTCGCGGCGCCAGCGGCACCGTCGAGGGCATCGATCCCGATCGCTTGCGCGACGCGGGGCCCATCAGGATCGCACCCAAGGACGGCCAGCAGTTCCGTACGGCCTCGGGCAAGCTCGAGTTCTACTCCGAGACCATGGCCTCACAAGGTCTGCCGCCGATGCCCGACTGGCAGCCAGATCCGCATGAGGCGGCGGACGTCGCGCGCTGGCCGCTGCGGCTCCTTACCGCGCCCGGTTACTTCCAGAGCCACACGGCCTATTCCGCGGTCGCCTTCCTGCGCGAGCGCGAGGGCAAGCCGTGCTGCATCCTTCACCCCGACGAGGCGGGCGCCCGCGGCCTCGCCGACGGTGAGCGCGTGCGGCTCTTCAACGATCTGGGCGCAGTCGGCCTGGTGCTCCGTGTCAGTGACGAGGTGCAGCCCGGTGTCGTGCTGGTCCCTGGACAGCGTCCCGATGAGGAGACCGTGTCAGGCACGATCAACATGCTCTGCCGGGACCGCTACACGGACGTCGGTGAGGGTGCCACCTACCAGAGCACCTTTCTCGATGTGGCGGCATGGCGCGCGTGAAGCTACCTCACGTGCGGCGCCACGTCTTCGGCGAACATCTGCATCTGGTCGATGAGCTCATCGACGTTCGCCGCCGCGAAGTAGAGGCCGAGCAGATGCGTCACGCCGGCCTCGCGAAAGGCGATGGCCTTGTCCACGATCTCCGCCGGCGTGCCGATCAGGTTGATCTCCTCATGGCTGACCGCGCCCTGATCTTTCAGCGTGGACTTGCGCAAGGACATCAGGTGCTTGTTCATCTGGCTCTGGCGGAAGCGCTCGAGCGCCGCGGCCCGCGTCTTGCCGATATGCACGATGAACTGTGGGCAGACCTCGATGGTCTTGGGATCGCGGCCGGCCTTCTCCGCCATCCCACGCAATGTTTGCACGTGGCCGCGTAGGCGATCGACGTGCATTCCGGCCGGCAGCCAGCCGTCACCCCAGGCAACGGCGCGGCGGATGTTGTTCGGGTGGTTGCCGCCGATGTAGATCGGGATGCGCGGCTGCATGGTCTTGGGCCACAACTCTACGTCGCGGAACCGGTAGAACTTGCCCGCGAAGCTGGCGATGCGGTCGCCGAGCAGCTTGCGCAGGGCCGCGAGACCCTCATCGACGATATCGCCGCGATCGAGCGGGCTGTCGGGCTGGAGGGCATCGAACTCCTCGCGATAGGCGCCGATGCCGACCCCGATCTCCAGCCGCCCCTTGCCGAAATGATCGAGCGTGGCGATCTGCTTGGCCAACACGACTATATCGCGGCGCATCGGCAGCACCAGGATGCCGGTGCCCACCTTGATGGTCTTGGTGTGGGATAGCACAAAGGCGTAGGTGACGAGCGGCTCCCAGAAGCGCGGCGGCACCGGGAACTCGGCGCGCACGTAGTGCTGCGTCGTCATGTGGTCGTTGCCCCACACCGAGTCGTAGCCGAACTTCTCCGCCGCTTGGGCGATGCGTATGACGTTCTCGGGATCCGAGAACGGGATTGGATAGGTAAGGCCTTCCATCCCCGTCGGCAGGCCGGCGCTGATGCGCATGTCTCCACGTCCTTCCGCTCAAATCGTGCGCTTAGCCTGCCTTGCGTCGGCGAGACGCCGCCGGCGTGACGGGCGGTGCGACAACGGCGGTGCCGACCATGCTGTCGCGCGTGACGAGGCTGGCCAGGTCCGCCTCGGTCCAGCCGCGCGTGCCCTTGGGCCGCATCGGCAGCACGATGTAGCGCAGGTCGGCGGTCGAATCGTGCACGCGTACCTCCACATCCTTTGCCAACTCGACGCCGAACTCGGCGAGCACGCCGCGCGGGTCGACGACCGTGCGGGAGCGATAGGCCAGGCTCTTGTACCAGGCCGGCGGGACGCCCAGCAGCATCTTCGGGTAGCAGGAGCACAGCGTGCAGACGATGACGTTGTGCAGTTTGGGTGTGTTCTCGACGGTGCGGAACTCGGCGAGCGTGCCGATGTCGATGCCGAGCTCGGCCAGAGCCGCGCGCGTGTCTTTCAGCAAACGCCGCTTGAAGGCGGGATCGACCCAGGCGCGGGCCACCACTTTGGCGCCCAGTGCCGGACTGCGGCTGTCCATGAGATCGACCTGGGCCGCGATCTCCTGTGCCGTGAGCACGCCCTTCTCGATCAGCAGCGAACGGATGGCCTCCTCCAGCATCTCATAGGCACCAGCGGGAGCCGTGTCGTGATCCTTCTGGAAGGGCCCATGGAGATGGCCGTGGCCCGCGCCGTGCGGAGCCCCTTGCTCGTCATGATGATGATCAGGATGATCGGCATCGTGCATGGGCAGCGCTCCTAATTCGGTGGCTCGAGCCAGTGCTCGTAGATATCGGCTTCCAAATGGTCGCCGGCGGGTCCATGGTAGCGGCCCCACAGGTCGCTCTGCTTGAAACGCACCTTATAGAGCACGCGCGCCGGCAACCCTGGCTTGTGATAGGCGAGGAGCTCCGGGTTGCGAAACCTGCCGTGGATGGCAGCCACGACGCCCGTCTTGCCTTTGAGATACCAGGGCGTGCGGCAGTGGCCGAGCACCGGCCGCGCGGCGACGCGCACCCGCTCGCCCGGGGCGAACCGTGCATCAGTCGCGGGCTTGGCGGCGGGCGCTCGGCGCCTCACCACGGCACCGTCTCCTTTGCCGCCTTGCGGCCGGCCTTCTCGTGTTTGGCGCGCACCTCGGCCACGCGCGCTTCGATCTCCTCGCGCCTTACTACCTCCTGCTCGACCAGCAGGTTGCGGATGGCGCGGATCCACTTCTCGTAATAGGTGATGCGGTCATACTCCTGCTCGCCGTAGCTCTCGATCATGCGTCGGTGGGCATCGACGGAGAGGACGCGCCGCTTGTTATCTCGGAGCAGGACCAGCATGGCGTCGGTGCGCTTCTCCCATAGGGCGAGGTCGTGCTCGGAGCGGTCGATGGATCCCAAGTCCAAGCCGCCGACGTCGTGCACAGCGCGGCCGCCGCCACCCCTGCGCGCCAGGTTCTTTCGCTCGGGCACGCTCATTTTGCCAATCTCCTTCGCTGGCGTCTGCCATGATCCCCCGCACGCGGGGCAATGCCAAGGCCCGCTTCAGGTCGACCTTGCGCTGCGGCCTCCCCTGCCGGATGGGCATGCAAGCGCCCCCATGACTTGGGCATGACTTGGGCATGACTTGGGCAGGGCTTGGGCATGACTTGCGCGCGGGGCTGCTTTAAGGTGCGCCATCGGCAGCCGCAAGTGCAGGGCAGGATGCGCCAATAGATGGTGACGATCAAAGCCGAGCCGCTGATCGAGCTCGTGGGCGATGTCTTTGTCAAGGCCGGATGCTCGGCCGCGGAGGCTGAGCGCATCGGCAAGTACCTGGTCTCTGCCAACCTCACCGGGCACGACAGTCACGGCGTCACCCGCGTGCCGCGCTATGTGACCTGGATGCGGGAGCGTGTCGTGCACGCCGACCGCAAGGCCGAGGTCGTGATCGAGACGCCGGTGCTGGCGGTGGTCGATGGGTTGCACGGTTTCGGGCAGACCGTGGCGCCGCAGGCCGTTGCCATTGGCATCGAGAAGTGCAAGGCCATGTCTCTCTCCATGGTGGCGCTCAGGAACGCCGGCCACATCGGCCGCGTTGGCGATTGGGCCGAGATGGCGGCAGAGGCGGGCCTGGTCTCGGTGCATTTCGTCAACGCCTCCAGCGCGCTGGTTGCGCCCTTCGGCGGCACCGAGCGGCGACTGTCGACGGCGCCCTTTTGCGTCGGCGTCCCGCGGGCCGGTGAGCCGCCAATCGTGCTCGACTTCGCCACGTCCGTGGTGGCCGAAGGCAAGGTGCTGGTGGCAAGCCAGGGCGGCAAGCCGCTTCCCGAGAACGCGCTGATCAACCTCGATGGCACGATGAGCACCGACCCGCGTGTGCTTTACGGCGACTATGCGCTCACGGGTTTGCGCCGGGCAAGCAACGGCAAGGGCGCCATTCGCGCCTTCGGCGATCACAAGGGCTCGGGGCTGGCGCTGATGTGCGAGCTTCTGGGGGGTTCGCTGACCGGCATGAAGGCCACCGGCGAGGGCCGCGGCACGTTCGGCGGCAATGGCATGCTCTCCTTCTACGTCAACCCCGCCGTGATCGATCCAGAAGGGCTTTTCCCCGCCGACGTCGCCCGCTACCTGGCCTACTTCAAAAGTGCCAAGCCGATTGCGCCGGGCGGGGAGGTGCTCACCCCGGGCGAGCCGGAGAACCGCACGCGCCAGCAACGCCTTGCCGAAGGCATTCCGCTACCCGAGGAGACCTGGGCCGCCATCGTTGCCGTCGCCCGCGAGCTGGGCGTCGATGAGCGGCGCATCCAAGAGGCAGCGCGAAGGTGAGCGCGGTCTCGACACCTTGCAACGCTGTGATCGGTGCTCGGCACCGGGATCCTCGGCCGGCGGGAGTGCTCGATGGCGAGGATGATCCCAACGACGAGCCCCGGCACGCACGTGCTTGCCTGCTTGATCCATCAACGCCGCCTTGTTAGGGAGAGCTCCCGTGATTGATGCCGCCCTGCTCGAGAAGCTCAAGTCCTACGACACGCCCACCATCTGCAACGCGCTCGAGATCGTCGATCCGGCGCGCCGCCTGACCGGCTTCACCACCAAGCCGCTGGTGTGCCCCTTCCCGCAGCTGCCCTCGATTGTTGGTTACGCCAAGACCGCAACCATCCGCACGACGCACGCCCATGAGCTTGACGCCAAGGCCCAGCGCGCCCAGCGTATCGCGTATTACGAATACATCGCCGACAGGCCCCAACCCGGCATCATGGTGATCCAGGACCTCGACGGCCCGGACGTTGGGTTCGGCGCCTTCTGGGGCGAGGTGATGAGCGCCGTGCACAAGGGGCTAGGGCTCATCGGCGTCGTCACCGACGGCTGCATCCGCGACATCGACCAGTGGGCACCGGGGTTCCAGGCGCTGGCCGGCTCCATCATGCCCAGCCACGCGCACGTGCATCTCGCCGACTTTGCTAAGGAGGTGCGCGTGGCCGGCATGCTGGTGCGCTCGAACGATATCGTCCATGCTGACCGGCACGGCGCCGTGACGATCCCCGACGCTGTGGCGGCCAAGATCCCGGCGGCTTGCGAACTCCTGGCCCGCAGGGAGGCGGTGATCCTGGAGATGGCCCGCGCGCCGGGCTTCAACGTGGCCAAGTTGAAGGAGGCCCTCGCCAGGCAGGACGAGATCCACTGACTTCACTGCCGCAAGGGGGCGCACGCGGCAGGCAGGCCGCACCGGCATGGCACCAGGGGGGTGGAGGCCCACCACCGCGGACATGCGGCGGACTACGAGGAGACAGAGATGAAGATCAACGCACTGAAGCAGAAAATCGCCGACGGCGTGAACTGCGTCGGCGGCTGGGTGGCAATCCCCAACCCCTTCGCCGCCGAGATCTACGCCGCCCAGGGTTGGGACAGCGTCACCATCGACATGCAGCACGGCGCCAGCGACATCAACGATGTGGTGCCGGTGCTGCAGGCCATCCAGAGCAGCAGCCAGGCCACCCCGCTGGTGCGGGTGCCGTGGAACGATCCTGCCCACATCATGCGCGTGCTCGACGCTGGCGCCATGGGCATCATCTGTCCCATGATCAACACCAAGGCCGAGGCCGAAGCGCTGGTTCGCTCGGGGCGCTATCCGCCCATGGGCGAGCGCAGCTTTGGGCCGTTCCGCGCGTCGCAGTACGGCGCCGACTACTGGCAGAAGGCCAACGAAGAGGTCCTGCTCCTCGCCATGATCGAAACAAGGCAGGGCGTCAACAACCTCGACGAGATCCTGTCGGTCAAAGGCCTCAGCGGCGTTTACGTCGGGCCGTCCGACCTCTCGCTGAGCCTCGGCAAGCCGCCCACCCTGGACCCCACGGACAAGGAGGTGGTCGCGGCCATCGACACGATCGTCAAGACCACGCGCAAGCACGGCTTGATCGCCGGCGTACATACCGATGGTCCGGCCACGGCGCTCAGGCGCTACGAGGCGGGATTTCAGCTGTGCGTGCTGCTCAACGACGTGCGCCTGCTGGCGGTCGCGGCCCAGCAAGTCGTCAACGAGGTGCGCGGCAAGGGCCCCGCCGCAAAGGCGAAGACGTACTGAGGTCTCGGCCCGCACATGGCGGAATTTGCGTCGGCGACCTTGCGCGAGGATCGACGGCAAGAACTCCCCGGCGCCCACCTGCGCCTTAAAGTTGGCGTCGGCGTCACCGCAGGTGGCACGCCACGTGGTGGCCGTGCTCGACCTCGCGCAGCACCGGCACATCGACCTTGCAGCGCGCTTCGGCGTAAGGGCAGCGCGTGTGAAAGCGGCAGCCGGGCGGCGGCTTCAAGGGGCTCGGCACATCGCCCTGCACCACCCGCTTGACGCGCTTGATCGCGGGGTCCGGCACCGGCACCGCCGCCAGCAGCGCTTCCGTGTAGGGATGCAGCGGCCGCGTGAACAACGTGGTCTTGTCGGTGTACTCAACGATGCGGCCCAGATACATGACGGCGATGCGGTGCGAGATGTGCTCTACCACCGCCAGATTGTGCGAGATGAATAGGTAGGAGAGCTGCATGTCGCGCTGCAGGTCCATCAGCAGGTTGATGACTTGTGCCTGGATCGACACGTCGAGCGCCGACACCGGTTCGTCGCCGATGATGAGCTTCGGATTGAGCGCCAGCGCCCGGGCGACGCCGATACGCTGGCGCTGCCCGCCTGAGAACTGATGCGGGAAATTGTCCATCTGCGCGCGGCGCAGTCCCACGCGCTCGAACAGTGCCGCCACCCGCTCGCGCCGCTCTCCCCGCGACAGCGCTTCGTGAATCTTGAGGGGCTCGCCGACGATATCGCCGACGCGCTTGCGCGGATTGAGCGAGGAGAACGGGTCCTGGAAGATGATCTGTAACTGCCGGCGGTAAGGCCGGAATTCGCTCTTGCCGAGGCGCGTGACGTCATGGCCGTCGAGCCGAATGGTCCCGGCCGTCGGCTCGATCAAGCGCATGACGGTGCGCCCCACCGTGGTCTTGCCGCAGCCCGATTCGCCGACGAGCCCCAGCGTCTCGCCTGCGCCGATCGTGAAGCTCACGCCGTCCACGGCGTAGACGTGGCCGATCGTGCGGCGCAGAAGGCCCTTGCGCACCGGGAAGTGTTTGGTGAGCCCGGTGACCTCGAGAACGGGCAGCGCAAGCGCCGGCCCCTCGAGACGGTTCAATTGGCGCCCGGGCGTCTCCCGCTCAGGCGTTGCCAGCGCGGGCGTGGCGGCGTCAACCATTGGCCATCTCCGCGATCCGCTCGGAATGCCAGCACGCCGCCCAATGATCCGGGCGCTTCTCCAGATAGGGCGGAAATTGGCCGCGGCACTTGTCGTCGGCGAAGGCACACCGCGGCGCGAACGTGCACGCCTGCGGCAGATTGCTGAGCGCCGGTACGATGCCGGGGATCTCCTGCAGGCGTTGCAGAGCCGGCCCGGCCTCCCGGCGCATCAGCGCCAGCCTCGGGATCGAGTTCATCAGGCCGCGCGTATAGGGATGCAGCGGCCGCGCGAACAGCTCGCCGACGGCAGCCTCCTCCACTTTGCGGCCCGCATACATGACGATCACCCGCTCGGCCGTCTCGGCCACCACGCCCAAGTCGTGGGTAATGAGGATGACGGCGGTGCCGAGCTCGCGCTGCAGCTTGGCGATCAGCTCGAGGATCTGCGCTTGGATGGTGACGTCGAGTGCCGAGGTGGGCTCGTCGGCGATCAGCACCTTGGGATTGCAGGCGAGCGCCATGGCGATCATGGTGCGCTGGCGCATGCCGCCCGAGAGCTGGTGAGGATACTCCTTGGCGCGCTGGGTGGGCTCGGGGATGCCCACCAGCTGCAACATCTCAGTGGCCCGCTTCAGTGCCGCCTTGTTCGACATGCGTTGGTGCAGGATCAGCGCCTCGCTGATCTGCCGGCCGATGGTCATGACCGGGTTGAGGGAGGTCATGGGTTCCTGGAACACCATCGAGATTTGATTGCCGCGGATGTCGCGCATGGCGACCTCATCAAGCCGCAGCAGGTCCACGCCGTCGAGACGGACAGCGCCGCCGACGATACGACCGGGCGGATCGGCGAGGAGTCGCATTAAAGAGAGCGCAGTGACGCTCTTGCCGCAACCGGACTCGCCGACAATCGCAAGTGTCGCCCCACGCGCGAGTGAAAACGACACGCCGTCGACGGCCTTCACTAGACCCGCGCGCGTGTAGAAATATGTCTGCAGGTTCTCCACCTCCAGCACGCGCTCGGCGGTCTTCCTCGCCCGCTCGGCGCTCTCGGGCTGGGGGGTGGCCGCTACAGACATCAGAGGCGCTGCCGCGGATCGAGGATGTCGCGGATGGCGTCGCCGAACAGGTTGGTGCCGAACACCACGGCGCTGATGGCGATGCCGGGAAAGATCACGAGCCAGGGCGCGGTGCGCACGTATTCGGCGGCCGACTCCGAGAGCATACGCCCCCAGGACGGGTGCGGTTCCGGCACGCCGAGCCCCAAGAAGGCCAACGCCGACTCCACCAGAATGGCCGAGCCCAACTGCGCGGTGGCGAGCACGATCAGCGGCGCCAGCGTGTTGGGCAGCACGTGCACAAGGGCGATGCGCGTCTCGCTCATGCCGATGGCGCGGGCTGCCTCCACGAACGGCATCTCCCTCAGCGACAGGGTATTGGAGCGGATGATGCGCGCCACGTTGGGCACCAACGGAATCGCAATGGCGATGATGGTGTTGGTGAGCGAAGGTCCAAGCGACGCCGCCATGACGAGCGCCATCACCAAGAGTGGCAGCGATTGCATGATATCCATGAGGCGTTGCACGAGGAGGTCGAACCAGCCCCCGAAGAAGCCGGACATCAACCCGACGAGCACGCCAATGACGCAGCCAAGCGCCGTCGCCCCGACGGCGACGGCAAGCGAGATTCGCGCCCCGTAGACGATGCGAGCGAACACGTCGCGTCCCATGAAGTCGGCGCCCAACAAGTGCGCGCCGCCGGGCGGTGCCAGCGAAGCGCGCGCGTTGGTGGTGAAGGGATCGAAGGGGCTGATCTGGTCGGCGAACAGGGCCGTCACTACGAAGGTGGCCATGAGCACCGCACCGATGGCGCCCAGCGGATAGCGGCGCACGAAGAAGAAGAGCGCGCCCGTCCAGCCGCGCACGTTGGCCCCTGCCCGCGCCAGCTCCGCATTGTGATCGATGACCGCCACTTGCTCCTCACGCCTCGTATTTGATGCGCGGGTCGAGCACCACGTACATCAAGTCGACCAGGAAATTGACTAACACGACGATGACGGCGATGAACATCACCAGGTTCTGCACGATGGGATAATCGCGCCAGCGGATGGCCTCGACCAGGAAGCGTGCCACGCCCGGAATGTTGAATACCGTCTCGGTGACGATCAGCCCGCCGATCAGGAAGGCCGCCTCGATGCCGATGATGGTGACCACGGGCAGCACGGCATTGCGCAGCGCGTGCTCGTAGTTGACGGCGGTTTCCGAGGCGCCTTTGGCGCGGGCCGTGCGTATGTAGTCCTGACGCAGCACTTCCAACATGGACGAGCGCGTCAGCCGCATCACCAGCGCCGAACTGCGAAAGCCCACGGCAGCGGCCGGGATGCACAGCAGCGCCAGCTCCTGCCAGGGGCTCTCCGGCGTGTTCTTGTAGATTGGGATCCAGCCCAGGAAATGCACAAATGCCATCAGGATCAGCAGTCCAAGCCAGAACGAGGGCAGCGATAGACCGCTCAGGCTTAGGACTCGCAGCACGTAATCGAGGGCGGTGTTTTGGCGCACGGCGCTCACCACGCCCAGGGGCACGCCGAACAGAACGGAGAAGACGAGGGCGAGGCCCGCTAGCTTGGCGGTGACCGGAATGCGGGGCAGGATCTCGTTGATGGCGGGCTTTTCAGAGACGTAGGCATAGCCGAGGTCGCCGCGTGCCAGGCCGGCGATCCAGTTTACGTACTGGGTGAGGATCGGTTGATCGAGCCCGAGCTGGTGCTCGATCTTCTTCTTGGCCGCCGGATTAACGAAGCCTGCCGAGTCGAAGATGATGTCGGTGATGTTGCCCGGCACCAGCCGCAACATGACGAAGATCAGGATCGACATCCCGACCAGCGTCACGACCATCAGGCACAACCGACGGACGAGGTAGGCTCCCACGCTCCACTCTCCCTATCGCCGCAGTACCTCAACCGCCCTGCTTGTCGAGCCACACGTCCTCGTAGCGCCAGTTGTTATAGATGCTATTATGGTGCAGCACGAAACCCTTCACGTATGGCTGCCAGCAGGTTGCCGCCCGGTCGTAAAGGATGATCGGCCGGGCCAAATCCTCCGCCAGCCTGCGCTCGATCTCCCAGACGATCTTCTTGCGCTTTTCCTGGTCCAATTCCTGCGACTGCTTGTCGATCAAGGCGTCGACCTCCTTGTTGCAGTACCGGGTCAGGTTGCGCTCGGACTCGCAGCTGTAGTTCTCGTAGAGGTTGACGTCGGGATCATCGACGCCGACGCCGGTCAGGTTGAGGCCGACGGAGTACTCCCCGCGCGTCACCTTGGCGTGCCAGATGCTGGTGTCCACGACGTCGAGCTCGCCGTCGATGTGGATCTTCTTGAGCTGGTCGATCAGCAGCACGGCCGGGTCGCGGTAGACGGCGATATTGCGCGTCGACACCTTGACCTTGAGCGGCTTGGCTTCGCTGTAGCCAAGCCCCTCCATGATCAGGCGAGCCTCCGCCCGGCTTTTCTCCACGTCTGCCGCGTATCCGGGCAGCGCATGCAGCATCTCGGGCGGCATGCCCCAGACGCCGGCGGGGGGTGGCAGCATGACGCCGCTGATTTCGGCTTTGCCGCCGCTCAGAATATCGTTGAAGACCTTGCGGTCGAGGGTCAGCGCCATGGCCCGGCGGATCTTGGGGTCATTGAACGGCGCGGTCGACGGATTGATGATGAGGTTGGTCGAGACGTAGGTCGGTGCCAGCTCGCAGATGGCCTTGGGCGCCTGTGATGTCACATCCCTCAAGAGCGGTACGGTCACGTCGGTGGCGAAAGTCATGTCGAACTCGCCGGCCACGAAGGCGAGAATGCGCGTGGAGCGGTTCTCGATCACCTTCCACTCGATGCCGTCGAGATAGGGTTTACCCGGCTTCCAGTAGTCGGGATTGCGCACGAACTTCACCGAATCGCCGCGCTTGAACTCCACGAACTTGAAGGGACCCGTGCCGATCGGGTTTGTACGCATGTCCTTGGTCGAGACATGGCAGGGATAGACCGGCGTGTAGCCCGAGGCGAACATCGCCAGGATTGAGGGCTGCGGCCGGGTCAGGACGAAGGTGACCTCCAAATCGCCGTTGACGGTCACGTCCTTGAGGTTCTGCCACCATACCGCCCGCGGGTTCTTGCGGAAATCGTCGGGATCCTTGCCCGTCAGTTTGTTCCAGGTGCACTCAACGTCCCGGGCGGTGAACGGCTTGCCGTCGTGCCATTTCACGCCGGCATGCAGCTTGAACGTGAGTTTGGTGTTGGTGACGTCCCAGGACCAGCTGTCGGCGAGGTCCGGCATGATGGTTTCGGGTGAGTCGAGAGGCTTTTGCTGGTCGTAGAGGACGAGGTTGTTGAACACTGCCATGAACGGCTGCACCGTCGAGATGGTGGCTTCCTCGTGGATCGAGGCGCTCGGCGGGTTGTCGCGATGGTAGATGCGCAGCGTGCCGCCCTGCTTCTGGGCGAGTGCCGGTGATGGCCCCAGGGCCATGGCCGCCAACGCCAATAGAACCGCAAGCCCCGCGCTCCAACCCATTGTTCCTCACTGTCGCCTTGAGGGGCCGAAACATCGACGCAGGCGGCAATTGTTCTTAGTGTGCCACGCTAGACGGGGGTCCCGGTTTGAGCAAGCCCTGCCACAAGTTATGGCTTCCGCGGTCCCGATCACTCGGGTCCCTCAACGCATCGGCGGCTCGACCACGCTTGGCCCGCAGTCGATCAAAACCGATCAACCTAGAGGGGCGTGGCTGAGGCAGCGGCCGCCAGCTCTTCAGTGCTGGCCTTGCATTTCACGGGCCACATCAGAGATGCCCGCTGTGGATCTGGCTTGAAGGGGCCTTACCGCTGCGGCCTTGCCATCTTCTCGCCAGGCCGTCTCGCCAGGCCAGGCCATCGGCGGCCGTTCCGCACGGGCGGACCGAAGGTGCGGCAGCGACAACCGAGCCTTGTCATTGCCAAGCCTTACCGGGGCCCCGGATCATTGCCCGGCGTGCGAGGCCCTCGGCAAGCTGTGAGCTGGCCCAGCCCTGCCGATGGAGAGGCGCGGCGCGAGGGGGATCGCTATTTGCGGACGCTCGCTCGCGATAGCTTCGCCGGCAATTCGCCCGCCACAATCACCAAGGGATGGCGGCTTATGCTCCGCGTTGATGGGCGGGCAACTCACTTTCCCGCATGGAATAAAGGCACAATAAGGCACCTGAACCTGAAACAAGGGCGCCTGAAATAAGGGCACCCAACTGCAGGACATCAACTGTTCATCCCAACGGCCTGGAGCGCGAAACCCACCGCGGAGCCCAGCGTCTGGAGGCGGTGCCGGCTCTATTGCGGGTACCATGGGCGCCGGGCCCCACAGCGGTAACGCTCAGAGCTTTCTCCCCCCGTGCGCGCGGAGCGGCGCACAGGCCGTCGCGGAGCGGCCAATCGGTTACCTCACCTGGAGCCGAACGGGCGCGAGAACCTGCGGTTCGACCCATTGCCATCGCCGGATTGCGCGGGCATGACCGACGTCGGCGTGCACAGCACATAGGTGTCGTAACTTTCGTGCGTGGTGGCGATCTTGTGCTGCACCTCACTCTGCTTTGGCACGTGCGGCCAGTGGCAGAGCACGGTCATGCTTCCGCTCGCCCGCACTCCGATCAGGATGTGCGTCTTGTAGGTGATGAGCTGGCGGCCATCGCTGCTCACGGCGAATTATCCTCCGGATGGGTGCCCTCGACAACTTCGGCCCCTGAACGGGGTGCGGCTAAGTCTCTTTTTTCGAGGGACCAACGAAACAACTGGCAAGGCCCCCCCGCGGTTCCCCTGCGCTTGGCGCCGCAGCGTGGGCTGCATCGGGCGGGAACGGCCGAGCCCAGCCCAGGGTTCAACCAACCGACGCAGACGAATTTGCAGGGAGGCCGGCGATGGCTGCGCTAGATGCCAGGCATTCGGATGCGAGACTGGAGAGGTTGATGCGGCCGCACGCCCACCCGGAGGAATGGCTGAGCATCATCTTCGCCCTTGGCGGGGCGCTCCTCAGGCTCGCGTTCATATACGTCTTCTTCCAGATGCTGTTCCTGCTGGTTTCGGCGACCCAGATCCGCGTCCTTGGGGTACTCTACTCCATCCTATCGATCGTCCCCTCGCTATCGCTTGACCGGCATGCACACTCGGCTCGGGCGCGACCATCGTCCGGCTTATTCTCCGCTCGTTGCTCGCTCTGACCTGCCTTGTCGTGACCCAAGGCATGTCGTGACCCAAGGCATGTTGCCTGCATTTATCCAATGCTTGTCGCCACTGCCAACTGGAGGTAACGCCGGACAACTTCGAAGCCCTTCGCCGGCAATGGGCATGCTCGCACGCGCTCGATGCCGTGATCACGCTCGCTAGCCTTCCTGGCAATCACGCTGGCTGTGATGGCTGGAAAAATCCGGCCACCGCGGCGCCATCAGCCGACAGTCGCGCGATCCTGCGCGATGACTGGGCCATTGGAGCCAGCCTTGTCGCTCCCGCTAACCAGCTGCCGACTGTGCGAGCTTCTCACGGGCATGTGCCCGACGTAGCCTGGCGCGGTCATCGCAATCGAGGCTTGCCCCAAATGAACCGCATCACCGGCCGCTCGGCCTTTCTCGCACTGCTAAAGGACGAGGGCATTACGCACCTCTTCGGCAATCCCGGCACAACCGAGCTGCCGATCATGCATGCGCTCAAGGAGCATCCGGACCTCACCTATGTGCTGGGCCTGCAGGAGGCGATCGTGGTGGCGATGGCGGATGGCTTCTCCCGTGCCAGCGGCAGGCTCGTCGCCTGCAACGTGCACGTGGCACCCGGGCTTGGCAATGCCATGGGCTCACTCTTCAATGCCAAGTTCACCGGCACTCCAATGATCCTGACCGCTGGCCAGCAGGAGCAGGGCCACGGCTTGACCGAGCCGCTGCTCTACGACGCACTGGTGCCGATTGCCACGCCGCTGGTGAAGTGGGCGGTGGAAGTAACACGGCTCGAAGACCTCCCGCGCATTGTGCGCCGCGCCGCCAAGGTGGCGATGACGCCGCCGACCGGTCCCGTGTTCCTGTCCCTGCCGGGCGACATCCTCAACGCCGAGGCTGGCATCGACCTCGCTTCCTCGACACGCATCGATACGCGCTCCCGCCCGTCCGATGCAGTGCTCAACGCCCTAGCCAAGCGGCTGCTGAAGGCCGAGCGTCCCGTGATCGTGGTCGGCGATGAGATCGTCAAAAGCGGCGCGCTCGATGCGGCGGCCAAATTCGCTGCGACGCTTGGGGCACCGGTCTATCAGCAGAGCGTCGCCTACGGCGCGCATTTCCTGTCCGAGCATGCCTGCTACATGGGCGGTCTGTCGCGCGACCAAAAGCAGCTCCGCGGTCTCTTGTCGAAGTACGATCTGCTCATAGCGCTCGGCACCGACCCAGTGCGCATGTCGGTGTGGAGCGAGGTCGAGCCGCTTCCGGACAACATGCCGATCGTCCAGATCGGGCTCGTCGACTGGGATATGGGCAAGAACTATCCGGCCGAGATGGCCGTGCGCGCCGATCTCGGCGAGACGCTCGTGGTCCTTGCGCCATTGCTGGCGAAGCTTGGTGGCAATCGCCTGGCGGCGAAGGCCAGGGCCGCCATCGCCGAGCTGGCGCCCAGCAACTGGAGCGCGAAGCGTGTGGACCTCGCGCAGCGTTTCGCGCGCCGCGCCAGCACGACACCAATAGATCCCGACTGGCTCACGCTTCAGCTCGCAGAGGTGCTGCCGCTCGACGCGGTGGTGGTGAACGAAGGCCTCACCTCCTCGCGTCACCTCACCGATCTCATCCCTTATCGCGACCGCTATGGTTTTCATGCACTGGCCTCCGGCGGCATCGGCTGGGCCGTGCCGGCTGCCGTGGGGATCGCTCTCGCCCAGGCGCCGCGGCAGGTGCTGTGCTACTCGGGTGACGGCAGCGCCATGTATACCATCCAGGCGCTGTGGACGGCCGCACACCTCAAGCTGCCGATCACCTATGTCATCGCCAACAACGGCGGCTACCGCATCATCAAGCAGCGCCTCAAGTCATTTCACGGGAACGATCATTTCATCGGCATGGAATTCGCCGATCCCAAGATTGATTTTGCCGCACTGGCCAGATCCATGGGTATGCCGGCCGAGCACGTCACCGAGCCCGACGCGGTGGGCCCCGCCCTGCGCCGCGCCTTTTCCACGCCGGGTCCCAAGCTGCTGGATGTCGTTGTCGACGGGAAGGTGTGAGGAAATCGTGCGTCCCGCGCTGCTGGTGGGTTGCTGAGCGGCTAGACTTAGGGTCCATGAAGGCTACGCGCTGCGATACCGGATGCATCCGGCCAACACCGGGCCCGAAGCCAGCAGAGCGGCCGATCCCTCTGCTCGGCAACGCTGGAGGGCTACGAGCTTCAATTTGCCGACAGGGTCATTTTCACTTCGCCACCTTCCCATCTGCGGGGCGCGGGCGCGCGCGGCCCAGGGGCTCGATAAGGCCTGCCATAACTTGCCTGCGACTTCGATCCTCATTATATCGGGCGCGCCGCCCCCCGCGGTCGGCGATGCGCTCCCTTCGTCTATCGGTTAGGACGTCAGATTTTCAATCTGGAAAGACGGGTTCGATTCCCGTAGGGAGCGCCATTGAAATCATTCGCGATTCGTGGACTCTTTTGTTCCATTTCGACTCCTTGCACCCTCCTCCATTTCGACTCTCGTCTCCGTTTCGTTCGCTTCGACCCACTGGCGGCGCTTCGTCGCCGCGGTGATTCGCTGACGCTCCGTGCGCTTCACGTAGAGCCGCGCGGCCTGCGGTGTCTTGTGTCCTGAGAGTGCCATCACGCCCTGCTCGGCCAGCTCGGCGTCGCCGAGTTCGGTCATGCCACCATGGCGGCAAGCATCGAGGGTCACGTGCGAGCCAAGCTCGGCAGTCTCCCGAGCTTCGCGCACCTTGGCTTGTGCGTAGACCATCGCGTAGGGCCGTGAAGGTCCGCGTGAACCCTTGGTCACGACGATTGGAACACCGATGCGCGGTAGATCGGCGAGGTAAACCTCCAATTCCGGATAGAGCTTGCGTCCCTCAGCCTCAAGCGGCTGCAGCACGACCTCGCCGGTCTTGTGGTGGAAGATGCGCACATGCTGTGGATGGTCGGGCGGACGGTAGTCGGGCCACGTGATCTTTCCCGTAAGGACGTTTTCGGGGCGCTGCAGCCATTCGAAGCAAATCAGCGCTGCAGCACCCAAATGGGGTTCGCCAATCTCCTTCAGCGCATTTGCCAACGCGTAGGCTTCAGCGCGCGTAGCCGCGACCTTTGTGCCGCTGCTGCGGATCTTGAGAACGCCCTCGAAGGGGTTCTCAAGCGGAATCACATCGGGATAGAGGCGACGTACGATCTTCCAGGCGCGACGAGCAATGTCGATCGAGAGGTTTGCCTGACGCACGCGTTTGCCACGCGGCCCATTCTGCAAGGCATCATAAATTTTGTCGGCTGCACGCGCAGAAATCGAAGTGACCTGCAAGTCCCCGACGCGGTCAACCGTTTTGGTCGGCAGCTCCTCGATGCGCGCCAGGGCTCGGAGATACTCCGGCTGGCTTCGTTCACTCACGCGAGCGAAGGCCGCAGATCGGCGGTAGCGCTCAAACACCCACCTTACCGTGCCAAAGCGCGGCCCAGCATCTAAGTCTTTCGCCCCTTCGCGCCGGTGCCGCCACGCATCCAGATGAGCATTTAGGGCAGCTGCACGGTCAATCGCCGCGCCGTAGCTGGTCCCGAGGGCCTCACCTTGGGTCGCGAAGCCGGCCTGCAGATCCTTAGGGCGAGGCGTCCAGTAGTACGCTATCTCGCCGCTCCTCAACCGCCGGACGACCATATAGCGAGGCCAGTCGACCGGCCTCCTCAAAGGACGTCCGCGGCGTCTCGGACGGTCTTCTGAGTCAACCGGTCGATCGCCCGGTCCAGATCCTCTCTCAGCCATCGCTCGCCCTTTCCCGGTATTCTGACGGGACGCGGCCATAGTCTACCAACCGCGCGGCGGAAGGCATACGGCGAACGCTCATCGCAGTAGGCGGCGGCAGTACGCGCAGTCATGAGCCGCGGCCACTCGCGGACATGTTGTCGATCTCTTTCGAGCAGCACGTTGGTCATTTGCCGGGCTGACTTCATGTTCGACGTCGACCGCAACCCAAGGGGCCGGCATGTGGAAGGCCTCAACCTGAATACTCATCGCGAAGCGTGTGAGGTTCAATTGGGAAAGGCGGGCAATCGGGGGAAGAAGCGGGAACGATAGGGAAGATGGTTGCGGGCCCCCGCAACCATCTATGTCGGACTCCCTGTTGATCCGGTTCGAAGCCTGAGCCCTG
>Ga0306920_100001789_pt1 | contig 26735 bp, 23 predicted proteins | sample flu12Cox44000170_FD_204666 | JGI IMG/M metagenome (GOLD analysis project Ga0306920, IMG submission 204666) | Lab enrichment of tropical soil microbial communities from Luquillo Experimental Forest, Puerto Rico - flux4day.12C.oxic.44.000.170 (v2)... | ecosystem: Environmental > Terrestrial >...
AGTTCCGGTTTTTGCACAAGCCGCTCAACGTTTGGTCGCGCCTGTTCCTCCTCGCCGCAGCAATCACGATTGCGGTGTCGATCTTTTTTCCGCTTTGGAAAATGCATCTGGTCGCGCCGCAATATTCTGATGGTCTCGATCTCTACATTTTCAGTTACAAAATTCAGGGCGGCGGATTTCACGGTCAACATCTCGCCGAGATCAACAACCTCAATCATTACATCGGCATGAAGCCGCTCCAGGCCGCCGATTTCATGGAGATGCGCTGGATGCCATTCGTGTTCGGCCTGATCATCTTGCTGACGCTGCGCTCGGTCGTGTTCGGCGAAATGAGCAACGTGGTCGATCTGTTCGCGCTGTACTCCTATTTCGGTCTCTTCTCCATCGGCTCATTTTGGTACCGTCTCTACGAATACGGACACAATCTCGATCCGCACGCGCCTGTGCACATTCAGCCGTTCACGCCGCGGCTCATTGGAATGAGGCAAATCGCGAATTTTCGCGAGTTCAGTTATCCGCAGGCCGGCGCGTATCTACTCTGCGTTTCTGTTGTGCTCATTGTGCTCGCCGGCTGGTTCTCGCGAAAGGAGAGGACGTGAAGATTCTGCGGACCGCAGGCTGGCAGCCTGCAGTTTCCGGCAGCTTGCCGGAAACGTCGTGTTCACATGCTGGAGTTTGCCACAACATTTCGGCGCGGCAAGCTGCCGCGCCATGCAGGCTGGCATTCTGCGCTCCCCAATTTATCGCGATTACACTTTGCGTCGCCCTCAATACGGGAGCCGCGACGCTTCAGGAACGCATCGATTCGGCGACGCCTGGTGAAGCTGTGCGCATCGAAGCAGGAGTTCATGCCGGACCGATCGTTATTAACAAACCGCTCACTCTCATTGGTGAAACAGGTGCGGAAATTCGCGGCAACGGCTCGGGAAAAGCCGTTACGATTGCCGCCGACGATGTAATGATTCGCGATTTACGAATCACAGGCTCGGGCCTGCAATTATTCAATGACGACGCAGCAGTCTTCGTTACTGGCAATCGCGCGAAGATCGAAAATTGCGTCATCGCCGATTCGCTCCACGGCATTTACCTGAAAAAAGTTTCGAGCGCGCAGATTTTCAACAACCGAATCCAAGGGAAAACGACGCTGGCTGCATCTGCTGAGCCAGTGGAAAAAGGGATCGGCCAGAGCACGGAGAACTGCGACACGACTCTGGTTTCAAATCGTCGTGGCAATGGAATTCATCAGTGGAATTGCGAGGGCAATTTGATACGTGGCCATGAGATCAGCGACGCCCGCGACGGCATTTATTTCTCGTTCACGAACAATTCGCGTGTCGAAAACAATTTGATCCATCACGTTCGCTACGGCCTGCACTACATGTATTCGGATGGAAACGTTTTCGAGAATAACACGTTCAGCGAGAACGCGGCGGGCGCGGCGATCATGTTCTCGAAAGACATGGTCGTGCGCGGCAATCGATTCGTGAACAACCGCGGCCACCGGGCCTATGGGCTAATTTTCCAGTCGTCCGACCGAAGCCGGCTGGAGCAAAACGAAATCAGCGAAAACGCAGTCGGACTTTCATTCAATCAATGCACCCAAAACGAAATCGTCGGCAATCGGGTGACACGAAACTACATCGGCCTGCGTTTCGGCTCGAACTCGGATGCCAACCGATTCACGCAAAACATTTTTGCGCGAAACATTCATCCGATTGAGACGGGCGCATCGGATGTGTCCGGTAGCCTGTGGGCGGTGAATGGTGTGGGGAATTTTTGGGACACCGAGCTTCAGCTCGACCTGGACCGTGATGGGGTCATCGATATTCCGCACCGGGAGCTGGATTTGTTCGGCATATTGCGCCGCGATTTTCCCGCGATCGCGTTCCTCTCCGATAGTCCAGCGGTGAAATTGTTGCGTTTCGCGAACGAGCGTGCGGTCATCCCGGGCATGAGCTCCATCGAAGACCCTGCGCCGCTCACTTCGCAGTTCTGGAAAATTCGTGCACAACGCGCGCTACGCGCAGCTCTGACGAAAAACAAATGATCTCGGCTGAGAACCTGACGAAGAGCTTTGGGCGCAAAGCGATCCTGCGCGGTATTTCACTGCATGCCGATGCAAAGCGAATCACGTTGATGGTCGGTCCTAACGGCGCCGGCAAGAGCACAACCATTAAAGTGCTTGCGGGATTGGTTGGTCCGAACAGCGGCACAGCCTGCGTGAATGGCTTCGACGTCATCAGTCAAAGAATCGCCGCGCAACATTCGATGGCCTATTTGCCGCAACAGCCGAACTTTCACCCGAAGCTTACTTGTCTCGAAGTGTTGCGTTTCTACGCCGGGCTGCGCGGTGTTCCAGCAGCACGTTGTGAAGCAATGCTCCAACTGACCGGGTTGGGCGAAGTGGCGCGGGTGCGCACGGAAAAACTTTCCGGCGGAATGCGCCAGTTGCTCGGCCTCGCTTTTTTGCTGCTTGCCGACACTCCGGTTCTTCTGCTCGACGAGCCGGGCCTTAGCCTCGATCCCGACTGGCGAAAATGGCTCCAGCAGAAACTGCGTTTTGAGGCCGAGTGCGGAAAAACGATTCTCGTCACGACGCATCTCATCGCAGAGTGGAACGAGGTTGCTGATCGCTGCCTGCTTTGTCGCGACGGCGTGATCGAACGCGAACTTGACCCAACAAATCTGCCGCACGATTTCAGCGAAATAAACTCAACCACGAGTGGACACGAATTTACACGAATCCAAGAGGACCCCAGATTGAATGAGCCACACTTTTCCATCATTCGTTAATGTAGCGTCGGTGCGCGCGCTTTTTGCGCGGGAATTCCGAGCTGCGCTTATCAACCGCTATTTCCAGGTTTTCTGCGCGCTCGGTTTGATCGGTGGGGTCGCTGCCGCAGTTTTTAGCGAAGACGCAAACGCAACGGCGTTCTTTCATCTTCAGATTGCGCTCTATTTCGTGTCGCTCTTTGCGCTGCTGGCGGGTGTCGGGAGCGCGCAAGCGGAGCGCGAAGAGTGGCAGTTGTTATTTACTCAACCGCTGCCGAGGCCTGCCTACGTCGTTGGAAAATTCTGCGCACTTCTGTCGATCTTCGGTGCTGTGCTGGCGTTGATGTTCGTGCCCGGGCTCTTCGCTGGGTCGTCGGTTGGCACGCTGGGGGCGCTCTATTTTGAGACGTTGTTGCTCGCCGGCACCTTTCTCGCATTCGGCCTTGCGGCCGGTTATTTTGCGCACGACCGAGCGCAGGCTCTTATCATCGGTGTGAGCGCGTGGCTGCTGCTGCTTCTCGGTCTTGATCTGATAGCGCTTTTTGCTGCGCGTTGGAGCACAATCCAAAATTTGCCGGATTTGTGGGTTGCGTTGCTGATGCTTAATCCGCTCGACTCATTTCGCATGAACGCATTGTTTGCTCTTCAACAAATACCGGCCGAAGCCGCGAACAAAACTCCCCTGGCCAGTTGGTGGATCACACACGCAGGCGTCTGGTTCATTACGATTTCGGTGATGTGGTCGGTGATGCTCGTCATCTCGGCCGGGCTGCGTCTGAATCGTTGGGAAGAGTAATCAGTATGACGGCGCGAAAGTTCAAAACACTGGATGTTCGCCCGATTCTGGCAAAAGGCATCGAACCCTTTTCGAAAATCCGTGAAAGTATTGATGCGCTCGGGCCAAACGAAGGTCTTTCCGTCATCGCGCCGTTTCTTCCGTCGCCTCTCATTGAGAAACTCGGCAGCGAAGGTTTTGAGTCGCGTGTTGAACGTCAGGTTGGTGATGGTTGGACAGTCCATTTTTGGCGCAATGATTAAAGATCGATCTCGCGGTTACGCGCGATGAATTCGAAAAAGTCTGTCGCGAATCGCGATACCGTCGAATTAACGCGACAAGGAGGACGTAGGAATGCGCGTAAAGGGTAGGGCTGCCACCTTGATACCACCGAACGATCAAAACGCGATGGTGACGAAACGGTGCACAAAGTCACGCGAGTTATTCATTGAGTAACACGATGTTTTCAAGCTATCCTTGTGTTAGTTCGAAATAAGCAACTAACAAACGCACAACTGACGTAAAACGTCAGGGCGTGGAACTCACGTTCTTACGAAACCCGTCTTAGCAACCCAATTTGCGCCGCAAGCCAGCCAAGCCGAGTAAAGCGCAACCGAGCAGAGAAACTGTTGAGCCGCTATCGGCGCGGTCAGGCCGCTGCCCGCTTGAACTGCCGGGCCGCTACACCCAACGCCATAAGGGTCAGCGTCATCAATGTGAGGGTAGACCCCGTGTCCGGTACTCCCGACGGCTGTTTAACCCACAAGCCTGGCATGTCGCTGTTGCTACCAATGGGGGGGAAACCGACGAGCGCACCGCCCGCGTCTTTGATTATCCCCCCGGGGACGTTTTGCGTTAGTATTTCACGGGCTGTCCCTAAAAAAAGCTCCACAACCCAACCCGTAATGGCTCCCGTGGGCCCCCGTCTGGAATGCGAAGGTTGCGCTTGTGGCTGTCAGATTCGTGATTGTCTGATGCCCATCGGAAAATGAAAAAGCAGTGGGCGATACGAAGTCCAACGGCATGTTCGGTGCGAGGGGGCCCGCCAACGTCACCATTCCCGACACGAAGTCGCTCGTGGTGTATGGGGCACTCACGGTGGTGAATGGGTTGCCGGTGTACTGGTACGTGGTTGACTTGTGCATGTTTCTCCGGTCGGCTCCTCATCCGTCAATCATCGACGGTTCCGGCGCGATACTGAGAAGCACGCGCAACAATCAGTAGCAGGGGCTTATTTAGTGCAGCACCCGCGAGTCAATGCGCGATTTCAACTAACGCCTTGTGCATCGCTTCAGACGAAAACCGGATCAAATCGGAGCGAGGGTCGCTCAGGTCCTCAATCAAGGCGATTCCACCGGCACAGATGCGAAATCGTCATGGGCAAATTAAAATTGCGACGCCAATCCCGCAGCTATATGTTCCTATGAACACTATCTGCAAGAAAGTTCACAATTGAAGCAACAAAGCCATCCAGATTGCGCCGGGGAGACCACCAACGAAATTTAGAAACAAAATGACAAACTGCCATAAAGAATCGATCAAAACCCTGGTTGTCCTGCACGGCCAGCGTAAAGCCGCCCGTATCGCAGGTCTAAGCGAAAATACCGTCAAAAGCTGGGCCCTCCGTTACCACTGGAATAAACTCCCCAAACCCTCCCCCCATCCTGTGCACCCAATCCGCACCCAGTCCCCTGCCGCTATCGTCGCAGATGAACTCTCACAGAATAAAGCTCGTTCCACGCTTGCGCTCTCGCGCTACTCAGCACGCGCAGCAGAACAGGCAGCAGCGCATCCAAAGAAGTTGGAGATTGCCGGAAAGGTGAAGGACGTAGCAAGCGTGCACAAAACGTTGTGGCCTGAGCAACTACCGGCCAATCAGATTCTTAATTTGAATATTTTGACCGGTGTAACACCTCCGAGAATTATTCCGCCCGGTGAAGAAGGTCATGTGCCGGAGTGTTGGGAAAAAGTGGAGGACAAGGAAGAGGCGAGGAGATTGTACGCTCTCTGCGGCTACCACGGCTCCAGGGTGTACGGGAGCCTGTGGCCGACACGCTCAGACGGACCGCCGCCGTCAGATTGAAGCGGCAACGCTCGTCCACTGACCCGGGAGATTCCGGTCTCCGATGCTGAAACCGAGGCGTATTCTTAGGGTAAAGTGGAGGCCGTGGAGTCACAACGGAGCGAGGAGACAGGCAGGGGGCCGTTTGAAAAGTACGGGTGGCAATGGGAGTCGGGGGATCAGGACGCGTCGACCAGTTATTTTATTTTTGTAATGGGAGTGATTTTGAGTTGAGCCGGTTTGGGCATTGCAAGAACGCGATAGACAGGATTTGGAACGATCACGCCCCTAACACTTTCATTTGGGAACGATTGGTCTGAACTGCTCATCCAAACATTTTGCGAAAACAAAATGGGGCACAGTGATCGCCCCCAGAAATTCTTAAAGTCGTTTACATCACTAGGTTTTCACGGTCGTTTTCTACGGTCTGCGAAATTTTTGCTGAAAAACCGCGCAATTCTACGCAACGCGAGGGGATTGGGGAACGCCGAATCCACCCAGCGTCTGCGACGGTATGCAAATCAGCGAAACGATGCGGAATTCGTTAGGCTTGAATCCGAAGTCAGAAGCTCTATCCGGTTGAGCTACAGGCACTGCGGAATTTTGGATTTTCGATTTGAGATTTTCGATTTGAAAGCGGTAAATCGACAATCGACAATCGCAAATCTAAAATTGATGTGGGGTGGCCGACGGGACTCGAACCCGCAACAACCAGAACCACAATCTGGGGCTCTACCATTGAGCTACGACCACCACAACGTAAGCGAGACAGAGTCTAAGATTCCCATCTTTCTTTGCAAACAAAGGGCTCGACTTTTCCCGTCCGCTCCACTAAATGTCAGCGCCGGTGGACCGGAAACCTCTCCCCAGGCGGTTTGGTATGGCGCCGCAGCGCTGTGCAATGCTACGCGGCGCCGCTTGGCTCGCTGCTGTGTTTTTCTTCGCCACAGCGGTCCTGGTCGTCGCGCAGCAGGACGATCCAAGCGAAATTTTCCTTAAAGCTTATCTCTCCACGCAACAAGGCGAAAAACTTGAGCGCCAAGACCGATTCAAGACTGCTTTGGCCAAGTATCGGTTCGCCGGCAGCCTGATCGAGGAACTTCGCAAATCGCACGCTCAGTGGCAGCCAGCAGTTGTGGAATATCGCGGGCGCAAAATCAGCGAGGCGATCTTGAGACTTCAGGAGCGAATCACAAGGCAAACCCAGCTCAACGCAAGCGCCGGTCCATTGCCCGACATTGCGCCCGCAGCGCCCGAGAGTGACGCCTGGTCTGAACCTGGTCCCGAAGCCTTGGCGCCCCAACCAAGGGAGACTGTCACCAAACGTCCAAGCGATACCACAACCAAAGCCGCCACAAAGAACTTGCCCGACAAGGTCGCCGACCTGCAAGCGGCGCTCGATAAGATGCGCGGGGATCTGGAGACCGCACGAAAAGAAAAGGAAGTAGTCGATACGCGTTTGAAGGAGACATATTCAAAGCTGGAGCGAGCCCAGAACGATCTCGATGACGCGAAGAAATCAGAAGGTCAAGCGCGCAATCAACTCGCTCAGCTTCAGGAATCAGCGAAGTCGAAAGGTAACGATGACCAGGAACAGCAGCAGTTGCGCGCCGAGGTGGCACAATTAAAAGGAGCCGTTGCGGTAGCTGATCAAGCGCGTGTGACCGCGGAAAAGGAAAGGGACGATACTCAGGCAAAGTTCGCCGAGGCAAACAATCACATCATCGCGCTCGAGCATGAACGAGATGACGCGCTTTCCCAATTGAAATCGGCGAAGGAATCGGAACAGCGTTTTGAGTCGCTCGTCGCCGAGAAGAACGATCTGCAACAGAAGCTTGCAATCGCGGAGGAAAAGGTCAGGCAACTCAGCGAGGGCGATCCGAAAAGCACCGAGAAATTGGCCGAACTGGAACGACAAATGTCACAGCTTCAACAGCAGCTCACTGAAACCGAAAACAGAAATCATTATCTCGCGGCCCGAGCCGCGGAGCTTGACGTTGAGCTGGAACACACAAGCACAGAACTTCAAGCCGCCAGGCTGGCCGGGGCGAACAGCGGGGATTCATCCCAGCTTGCACGAGAAAATGAACTGCTGCGAAACATCGTCGTTCGTGAACGCCAGGAGGAAGCACGGCGTGATGAGGCGAGAAAGCTGGTGTTGGCGGAGTTGGATAGACTGAAGGTGCGATCGGAGCTGCTGAAGAAAGAGATCGAATTCCTCGCCCAACCCGTAACTAAGTTAACGACCGAAGAGCTCGCGCTGTTTCGACAACCCGTGGTCGCAATCTCGAAAGAGAAGCCCGGCGCACTCAAGATGAGTTTTGTGTTCGAAAAGAAATCGACGGCAACCCCCAGCAAATCGAATGCGACGGTAACAGGCGTCCCGAAGGCTTTGCCTAACGAGTTTCAGGAGATCGCGGTTGCCGCCCGGAAGAACATTGAGCAGGGCAAATATCGGACAGCGGAAAAGCAGTATCAGACAGTTTTGGCGCAAGATCCGAAGAGCCTCGACGCGTTATCCAATCTTGGCGTGGTTTACTTTCGCAGCGGCAAAATCCGATCCGCGGAATCAACGCTGAAGAAAGCTCTGGCCATCGCGCCTAACGACGATTTTGTGCTCACCACGCTTGGCATCGTTCATTATCGCCAGGCGAAGTTCGATGATGCGCTCAAGGAATTAAGAAAGGCAATCGAGATTAATCCAAACAGTGCCACGGCGCACAATTACCTCGGCATTACTGCGAGCCAAAAAGGCCGACAGCAGGAGGCGGAAAAGGAGATGCTTCAAGCCATCGCGAAAGATCCGAACTACGCCGACGCGCATTTTAATCTGGCGGTTATTCTCATCACAACGCAACCTTCATCGCGGGAACTTGCCAGAGAACATTACGCGCGCGCGACTGCGCTTGGGACGCAACCCAGTCCGTCTTTGGAAAGACTACTGCAGTGATCGTAAGATCGAACTGCGCATGATTTTGAAGCGGCGATCTCTGATCGTCGCATCGCAAAGCGTGCAACCATTCCTCACGGCCAACTGGCGTTATTTGGCGATGCTGAATTATGTCGTCGATCCTCAGCTAATAACGCCGCTGGTTCCGGCCGAAACCGAAATCGATTTTGAAAACGGTGAGACTTTCCTCAGTGTCGTTGGGTTTCTGTTTCTCGACACACGGCTCCTGGGTCTGCCAATTCCGCTGCACCGCGATTTCGAAGAAGTGAATTTGCGTTTCTACGTGCGGCGGAAATCGGCAGACACATGGCGGCGCGGCGTCGTTTTCATCCGGGAACTTGTGCCCCGTCGCGCAATCGCACTCGTAGCGCGGACGTTTTACGGAGAAAATTACGTTGCCGTCCCGATGAAGCATGAAATCGAACATGTCGACACAAATCTAAAAGTGGAATACTCCTGGCGACTTGGCCGCAAATGGGAATCACTTACAATGACGGCGACCGGCGAGGCGCAACCTATTCCAGCGGGATCGCACGCTGAATTTATCACTGAACATTACTGGGGTTATACTTTTCTTCGAAACGGCTGCGGCGAATATCGCGTGGAACATCCACGCTGGAAAATTTGGAACGCGACCGGATTCGAATTTAGGGCGAACGTTGCAAGTCTCCACGGCGAGCAATTCGCCGAAACATTAAATGGGCCGCCGCGCTCCGCAATCATCGCCGACGGCTCACCGATTACCGTCCAAAAGCGCCAGATGCTGTAGGGCGTCCGCCGCGGCGGACGCCACTCCTGAAATGGCGTTCTCCCAGAGACGCCCTACAATCAGCGCTTCGTCAGCAATTGCCGTAGGACAGGCGGCAAAATCCAGCCGTGCCGGTAATAATGGATCTCGATCGCTGTATCGATTCGCAACTCTAACGGGACCGACCGTTTTGCTTGATGTTTGCTTTCGATCTCCAGCGTTATTTTTTGCTAAGGCTTAGCTCCGCTCCTGCTCGTCACCCCGCCGCCGCGTAAAACGGCGGGCGGGCTGTTGAGTTGTTCATGCTCTTACCGGTTTGCAGTTGGCTGGGTCCCGCTGATCAGTGCGCCTCGTTGGACCGGCTGGAAGTAGTTATTGACGACATAGCGGCCGACCGTGCGCCCGAGATTCGCGCCCTGCAAACAGGAGTTCCGGAAGTGAAAGCCGGCCAGGGTGCGCGCCAGTTCGACGTCCCTGAGGGCGTCGCGAAAGCCGGTGTACTCGCGCGTGGTCTGGGTCACCCGGCTGTCGAGGGAGAAAGGAACCCTGTCGGTGCCGAAGAATGCCGCCAGCGCCGTCGCCAACGCTGAGCTATGGAAGCAGTGCGCTGCCGGGTACTCGGGGTGGTTCGGCGTCGTGCGCAGCGGTTGCCAGTTGGGGTCAGGCTCAGTGTCCGGGTTACCGTCGATGTCGGCTTCGTGGATCGCCGTAATCGGACGCCAGAACCAGTAGTGGTACTTGGCCTCGAAGCCCGCTATCATGGCATCGCCGCCGGATACATGCGCCATCGCCACGAATCGAGTGACTGCTGCAATTTGTTTGCTCCTGCCCTCGGTCGCACTAGCTCAAGCAACAGCGCCTTCACCTACTGGTATTGCCGAAGTGGAACGTGTGATCGTCACTGGTTCCAACATCCCGACTGCGGAAGAGACGGGCCCGAACCCAGTGGATACATATCGTCCGGCAGACATCGAAAAACTAGGCATTCGCAATGCAACCGACCTGACAACTTTTCTGCCACAGGAATCGGGTGGAACCACAAACCTGAACATCGCCAATGGCGGTGATGGCACCGTCCAATTCAACCTGCGCGGCTTATTGCCCAAAGAAACCCTCGTGCTCGTTGACGGAAAACGCGTCGCTTTCGGTTCGCTGAATCCCGTCGGGTTCAGCGGAGGCGTGGACATTAACCTAATTCCGTTTCCGATGATCGATCACATCGACATCTTGAAGGATGGTGCCTCCGCCGTGTATGGCTCTGATGCGATCACCGGCGTGGTCAACTTCTTTTTGGTCCACAAGTTCCGTGGGCTTGAGATCGGAGGCAGTTACGGGAACACAAATTTGGGAGCGTCCAATGACATGGGCGAATGGGAGGCATGGCTGAAAGCAGGCACTGGAGATGATAAGACCGACATTGTGGTCATTGCCGATTTCTGGGAGCGCACTGGCGGCCTTTTCAGCGCAGACCGAAATCTGTCGGCTAACGCGTTTTACATACCTTGGGGTGGAGGCGATGGTCGCAGCACCAATGAGCCCGGCCGCGTTCAACAGCTCCGTTTACTACCACGCATGTTTTTCGGCCCGGGGGGTACTCCGATTTTCGGCGTGAACACGCCCCTTCCGCACTCAGCGCCAAATGCGGCGACTTCGCCATTTTATGTTAACCCCTACGTGATTAATCCAAACGCATATCCGGGCTCACCTGGTATCATCGGGCCCAATGCATTCGTACACGTTCCGCAGACCGGCCCGAAGTACAGGGGTGGTGGCGACTACTTCCGCTATAACTCCGCGGCTATAACGCCAGCGCTTCCTCCGGCTGATCGCCAAGCTTTCTACGGTTCCTTCACACGCGATCTATGCGACAAATACTTGACAGTGTTTGCCGACTTTAAATCTGTCCGCTCATTTTTCGACGCCTCGCTCGCTGCTGTGCCCTTTACGCCCGACCCATTCAAGCAACCGGGCAGTAACGTAGGCTTTAGTCCTGGTGGCATCAGCGTGCCAATTCAGAATCCGTTTAACCCGTTCACGGTCGCGGATGCGACTATTCCAAATTTCTTCCCTGACGGAGCTGGTCTCCCCGTGACTACCGGAGTTCACTTTCGCGGTATTAACGACACCGGTACCAGACATGAAAAGTTCACTTACTGGGATTCGCTGTTTGATGTTGGGCTACGTGGCGAGATGGGAGAATTTGGCGATTATTTCAAAACGTGGAACTGGGAAATGGGTTTTCGTTATTCCCGGAATGAGGGGCAGGACTTGTCCGTGGGCGAAGCCAGCCAGCCAGGGCTACGGGAAGCACTTCTGGATACGAACCCAGCTACGGCGTTTGATCCGTTTTTGAATTTCACTGCACATAACACGAATGCGGCTAGGGCCAGAGTTTACGTCACCCTGCATAACTCAGGCGATTACGAATTGCCGATTGGCTATGCCACTCTGAACGGTGACCTGTTCAAGCTTCCTGCCGGGCCTGTCTCATTTGCTCTGGGCAGTGAGTATGACGCGCCGAGCTGGACGCGCGATCGTGACTCGCTCAATACCACCTTTCAAAGCATCGGCTCCACTGATGGGCAAGGCGCACGGGTGAGCCGGGATGTTTGGTCAATCTACCAGGAAGTGCGGGTACCTTTCACCAGCCCGACGTGGAACTTCCCCGGCTTCTACAGCTTCGAGGTTGACTTTGCTGAGCGCGAAGAGTGGTACAGCCAGAACACCTCTGTAGTTCTAGCTTCTGGACCTTTTCCATTACAGCCGGCGACGCACACCCAGTATAACGCACAAAAGCCAAAGGTCTCGGTTCGCTGGCAACCGCTTGATCCAAAATATATCGGCGCCCTTACCCTGCGTGGCAGCTACACCGAAGCGTTTCATGCGCCGGCCCTGTCAGAGATTTCGCCCGCTTCTACGCAGAGTTTCATCGAGGGTTTCGACCCAATATTGAAGGAAGATTTGAGCGTAGAAGCACGGGTTATAGGAAATCCCAACCTGCATCCGGAGGTGGCCTATGAATGGTCTTACGGCGCCGTTTACAGCCCGAAATGGCTTAAGGGTCTGACGCTCAGCGCCGATTGGTGGCATATCGATATGCGATCAATCGCGTCCCTCCTCGGCACGCAGTTCATTATCGAGAGTAATCTCCCCGGTTTGGTTATCCGTGCTCCTTCTACGGTCCCTGGCAAACCAGGCCCCATCATCCTGGTCATTGATCCTAACGAAAATCTGACAGGCGCCATCTTTGAAGGTCTCGACTACGAAGCCATCTATATTCTGGACTCCACGATCTTTGGTCACGGGGATTTTGGCAGACTGACGGCAACGCTTAACGGCACGTGGCTCTGACACAAAACGATTCGGGATCGCGGGGGAAGTCATACCGCCGGGATTCACCTTGACCGGTTCGCTACCGTGGAGCCGCGCCAATTTCAGTCTGTTCTACGACGGCCCGGCTGACACGTGGATGCAGGGTTTGGATGTTGGCGCGGTAGTCCACTGGACCGGCCAATACGAAGACGACAATGTCAGTCTTACAGCAGGCCCCTTCGTAGCTCCGAAGCCACAAACCCCCAGAAGTGGGCCGTTGCCTTGGCGCGCGCGGAAAGTGCGGGAGTGGACTACGCTGGATCTGATCTTAAACCACACGTTCAACCTGCCACCGCCCGCCGCGGCGAATGTGCCCGGTTTCGCCAAGGACGGCGGTAAGAATGTGAAGATGCAGGACGGCAAAGAGAAAAATGTCATCCCGGTATCCACTGCCGAATACGGCTGCAATAACTGGAAATGGTGGCTCAATAACACCACGATCTCGCTTGGCATGCAAAACGTATTCGATTCCGATCCACCGTTCGTCGCTGGCGCTGGTGAGAACGGCTACGACGAATCGCTTGCCACGATCAAAGGCCGGTTCTGGTACGTCCAGCTAAAAAAGAGGTTCTGACGGTATTCCATAAATGTTGTAGCCACCGGCCTATGGCCGGTCCGCCCCGCGGTGTGCTTTCACGCTAGGAACACGGCCCACAGGGCCGTGGCTACAGCGGCTGCAGTTCGAGAAATCTCTAGCTTTTTCTATCCAGCAATTGCCGCAGTACAAACGGTAGGATCCCGCCGTGCTGGCCTTTGTCATTCCGAGCGAAGCCGAGAATGGAGCGGCTGGGGAAGCCGCTGGAAAGGCCGAAGGCTGAGCGAACGGGAGTGAGCGAATCAATCTCTAGCTCTTTTTGCCGAGTAATTGTCGCAGCACGAACGGCAGAATTCCCCCATGCCGGTAATAATCGATCTCGATCGGTGTATCGATCCGAAGCTTCACTGGCAACGCCTGTTTCTCCCCATTCGTTCTTTCGATCTCAAGGGTGACCTCTTGTCCTGGTTTGATCGAGTCGGATAATCCCGTGATCGAAAAAATTTCCGAGCCGTCGAGTCCCAGCGATTGCGCAGTTGTTCCATCTGGAAATTGCAACGGCAACACACCCATCCCTACCAGGTTGGAGCGATGGATCCGTTCGAAACTTGCCGCGACGACGGCTTTAACGCCTAACAAACGCGTTCCTTTTGCCGCCCAGTCGCGCGAGGAACCAGTGCCGTACTCGTGACCGGCGAGAATGACCAACGGCGTCTTTGTCTCGGCGTATTTCATCGCAGCATCAAAGATCGACATCTGTTCGCCCTCTAGAGTAGCGCGAGCCTCCGGCTTGCGCTCCTTTGCAACCAGGACGGTCGCGCTACCATAATATTTTGTCACGCCGCCTTCGGTCCCGGGCACCATCAGGTTTTTGATCCGCACATTCGCGAATGTGCCTCGGGTCATCACCAGATCGTTTCCTCGGCGGCTGCCATAACTGTTGAAGTCTCGCGGCTGAATTCCGCGGGACATCAAATATTTGCCGGCGGGAGACGTCTCTTTGATTGCTCCAGCAGGCGAAATGTGATCGGTCGTCACGGTGTCGCCGAAAATGCCAAGCGCGCGAGTTCTGCGGATTTCCGCGATGTGGCCGGGTTCCATCGAAAAGTTTTCGAAGAACGGCGGGTCATGAATGTAATCGCTTTTCTCATCCCACTGGTAAATGTCGCCTGTGCTGGAGGGAATGTCGTTCCACTTCGGATTTTGCTCTGCGAAATCACGATAGAATTTGCGGAACGTTTCAGGCGTGAGCACGCTCTGCATCGTATGTTGGATCTCGCTAAAAGTCGGCCAGAGATCGCGAAGGAAAGTTTCTTTACCGTCCTTGTCCTTGCCGAGCGGGTCGCGCGAAAGATCGATGTGAACCCGACCGGCTAGCGCGAAGGCCACAACCAGCGGCGGCGACATCAGAAAGTTCGCCTTGATATGCTGATGGACGCGAGCTTCAAAATTGCGATTTCCCGAAAGAACCGAAGCTGCGACGAGATCGTATTCGTGAATGGCCTTCTCGATATTTGGATGCAATGGTCCCGAGTTGCCGATGCAAGTCGTGCAACCGTATCCGACGAGATTGAATCCGAGCTGGTCGAGATACGTTTGGAGCCCGGTCTTTTCCAAGTAATCGGAAACAACGCGGGACCCGGGAGCAAGCGACGTTTTCACGCCAGGATCGACACGCAGACCGCGCTCGACTGCTTTTTTCGCCAATAAGCCAGCCGCGATCATCACACTCGGGTTGCTCGTGTTTGTGCAGCTCGTTATCGCAGCGATCAGGACACTGCCGTGGCCAATGTGAGTACGCCCATGTAGGAACACCTGCGTCGATTCAGCTTCAATTTCTTTGCTGGCAGCGGGTGTTGGCCGGTTTGCAACCATCTCGAGCACGTTCATTGCTTCACCGGGTCTGATTCCCTGATGCTCCTTGGTGTCAGTAGAAAACATCGCGCCGTTGCGTGGCGCGCTGCCATTCAATTCCACGGGATGCTTTTCGCGAAGATCGACCTGTTTCTTTCCGTAGCCGCCGTCGTGCACCGGTTTTTCGAGAAGCTCGCGAAACTTTTTCCCAAGCTCTGGCAAATTGATCCGGTCCTGAGGCCTCTTTGGTCCGGCGACGCTCGGCTGGACGTCCGCCAGATCCAAATCGATATCAACGCTGTAATCAATTTCGCCTTTTCGCGGCATACCAAACATGTTCTGAACGCGAAAATAATTTTCGAAAGCCAGGCATACCTCTTCGCTGCGTCCGGTAGCCCGCAAATAATTCACTGACTCGTGGTCGACCGGGAAAAAACCAATCGTCGCGCCGTACTCCGGCGACATGTTTCCGATCGTGGCACGATCAGGTACCGGCAGCGATGCGGCGCCTTCACCATAAAACTCAACAAATTTGCCAACGACTTTTTGAGCGCGCAGTAACTCCGTGATGTGCAAGACGAGATCGGTTGCGGTCACTCCTTCGCGCAATTGTCCAGTCATATGCACGCCCACCACTTCCGGAGTCAAAAAGTAAACCGGCTGTCCGAGCATTCCGGCTTCCGCCTCGATTCCGCCGACGCCCCAGCCGACTACGCCAAGCCCGTTGATCATGGTCGTGTGCGAATCCGTGCCGACCAGCGTGTCAGGGAAGTAGAGTAGCGCATCCGTCTCGGTTGCGTTTTTTTGGTTCGCAAGTTCGCCACGGCGAATCCGTCCTGTGGCGGACGGGACGCTCGCGCTACTCTTCAACACGCCTTTCGCCAGGTATTCCAGATTCACCTGATGCACGATTCCGATTCCCGGCGGGATAAGCTGGAACGTTTTAAACGCCTGCTGACCCCACTTTAGAAACTGGTAGCGCTCGCGATTGCGCTTGAACTCCATGTCCAAATTGAGTTCCAACGCGCGCGGTGAACCGAAGAAATCGACCTGTACCGAGTGATCGACAACCAAATCGACCGGTACGAGCGGCTCGATGATCTTCGGATCGCGTCCGAGCCGTTGCACAGCGCTGCGCATCGCCGCGAGGTCGACAATCAGCGGAACCCCAGTGAAGTCCTGCAAAACGATGCGCGCAACGACGAATGGGATCTCCTCGTTCGCCGGTGATTTCGCGTTCCATTTCGCAAGCGCTTCGACATCTTTGTGCCGGACCTTTTTCCCGTCGCAGTTGCGCAGCACCGATTCGAGCACGATTCGAATGCTTACCGGCAACCGCGAAATTTTCCCGATTCCTTGTTCTTCCAGCACCGGCAATGAAAAAAAGAGTCCTTCACGGCCTTTACCGGCGTCGAATTTTTTAAGCGTCTGGAATTCGTCGTTCATTTCAATTTCCGTCATTCCGAGTGCAGCAAAGCGTAGTCGAGGAATCCCGTAGCATCACCAAGCGTCTTGCACCGGGCTGTCTCGACTTCGCTCGACATGAGAGGCGTCATTTCAATTCTTCCAGCTTCGCTTTGATCTTCTCGAAATTTGGCAACTGCCGCGCGTCGTCATTGCTCTCCGAGTATTGGATCAGGCCATTTTTATCGATGATGAATGCAGAACGTTTAGGCACCCCAGCCATGCCAAGGTTCATTTGTGGCAGGAATGAGTCGTACATTACGCCGTAATCCTTCGCGACTTTGTGGTCGTAGTCGCTCAGCAAAGGCACCGTGATCTTCTCTTTCTGCGCCCATGCTTCCTGCGCAAAGGGATTATCACCGCTAATTCCATAAACAGCGGCGTTTAAATTCTTATAACCATTTAGGCCCGCACTGACCTCGCACATTTCCGTCGTGCACGTGCCCGTGAACGCCATTGGAAAGAAAAGCAGCACTGTGTTTCCCTTCCCAAAATTGTCGCTGAGCCTGATCTGTTTCGGTTCGTCACCGGTTTTTGTCGATAAGGTGAAGTCTGGCGCCTTGGTTCCAACTGCAACTGGCATAAGTGAGCCCTCCGTCTGTGATTTTGGTGGAAAAATTCAGTATAGATTCGGCACGCAACGGGTCAAAGGCTTCGTTGAAGCGATGAAGCGGAAGCGTTGAACCGGCATGTGTTCTTTGTCATCCTGAGCGAGGCGAAGCTGTAACGCAGCCCCGAAAGTTTTCGGGGCGAGGCCACGCTTTCAATCTCTGGTTCACGTATGCTCATCCGCCGCAAGCTGATGGCCAGAGATGTTTGAAAGCCTGGCCTGATGCTTCACATTTCGTTGCAGCGCCTCCGCTCAACATGACAGAAAGCGCGCTCTGGACGCTTTAACCCTTTAACGCTTCAACGTCTTTCCATGGAACTCTTCTGGTGGTTTTTCACGATCGCACTCTTCGCACTTGGCCTGATCGGCACGATCGTTCCCGTTCTTCCCGGTACCACGATCATCTTTGCGGCGGCGGTGATCCATCGACTCATGCTCGGCCCGGACAAGAGCGTTGGCTGGAAAACGATCGCCGCTCTGGCATTGCTGACACTCGTTTCATATGTCTTCGATTTTCTGGGTAGCTATTTTGGTGCAAAATACTTCGGCGCGACAAAATGGGGAGCGTTCGGAGCGATCGTTGGCGCTCTCGTCGGCCTTTTCTTCGGAATCATTGGCTTGTTTGCCGGTCCAGTGATCGGAGCGGTCGTCGGCGAATTCATTGCGGGCAAGCGAATGATCGACGCCGGCCGCGCGGGCTGGGGAAGTTTGCTCGGGAACATTGGCGCCATGCTTGCCAAACTGATCATCGCGCTCGCGATGATCACGATTTTCCTAGTAGCGGTCCCAACGCCGTTTTGATTGTAGGCCAGCCGCTTCGGTTGCCGACATCGAGGTGGCAGGCGGTGCGCCTGCCCTACAATTCGCTTTCCGTTCTGCGTTCCTGCTTTTCTGATTCATTGTTTCCCGGCTTCCAGATTTCTGAGTCCGTGCTACAGTCTCGTCGATGGCAGATGATCGCTGGTGAGTCGTAAGGCTTACTGGAGGAAAGTCCGAACACCATACGGCAGCATGCCGCGTAAAAAACGCGGGCAACATTCGTCCCGCGAGGGCGGGACGGGCGTTGACGGAAAGTGTCACAGAAAACACACCGCCGGTTCTTTGAGAAAAGCGCAGGCAAGGGTGAAAAGGCGAGGTAAGAGCTCACCGCTCGCGGAGCAATTCGCGAGGCACGAAAAACCCCATGCGGTGCAAGACAAAACAGAGGAAGGGTAGCCGGCCCGATAATCCCCGGGTATCGTCGCATCACGGCGAATGAGAATTCGCCGGGCGTTCGTCCCGCGTGCGGGACGGATGAGATGAATGATCATCAGGTCGCCACGGCGACCGACAGAATTCGGCTTATCGCCATCGAACTATGAAGGGCGCTTTCGGAAACGAAGGCGCCCTTCGCTTTATCATCAAGCTACAGACGGCGTGAGCTTGGATTTTTTGCGAAGAAGCGGCAGGACTTTTTCGACCAGCGCGTCGGCTGTGATGCCGTGCTTCTTTCGTAGGATTGGAACGGCGCCGTGTTCGATGAATTGATCGGGCCAACCGATTCGCACCACAGGTGTGTTGATCATTTGCGAGTGCAGGTGTTCCATGACCGCGCAGCCGAAACCGTTGTGCAAAACGTGATCCTCGATTGTGCAGACTACGTCGACGCCGCGTGCGAAAAATTCGAGCGTGCCGGTATCCATCGGTTTGATCCAGCGCGGATTGATGAGCGCGACGGAAATTCCTTTTTCCTCCAGCTTGCGCGCAGCTTCTTCTGCAATCTCGAACATTGCACCAAGGCCGAAGATAGCCACGTCGCGCCCGTGTTTTACCACTTCGGCCTTGCCGATTTCGAGAAGTTTCGGTTCCGGTTTGATTTTTGCGCCCGTCCCCGAGCCGCGTGGGTAACGAATCGCGATCGGACCGGAGTTGTAATGCAACATTGTCCAGAGCATGTCCACGAATTCGTCCTCGTCTTTCGGCTGCATGTGCACCCAGTTCGGAACATGTCGCAGGTAACCAATGTCGAACAAGCCATGGTGCGTCGGGCCATCGTCGCCGCTTAATCCAGCGCGGTCCATGCACAGCTTTACGTTGAGGTTTTGAATGGCGATATCGTGGATCGCCATGTCGTACGCGCGCTGGAAAAAAGTGGAATAAATCGCGAGGAACGGCTGCAAACCCTGCGTCGCCAGGCCGCAGGCAAACAGCGTGGCGTGTTCTTCTGCGATACCGACGTCGTAATAGCGGCCTGGATGCGCCTTAGCAAAATGTGATAGCCCAGTGCCGCTCGGCATTGCCGCGGTAATTGCAACAAGCTTTTGATTTGTCTCCGCGAATTTCGCGAGTGTTTTCCCGAAAATTTCCGAATACGTGGGAGTTGGCGTCGGCGTGGTCTCGCCGCTCTCGATTTTATATTTTCCTAGGCCGTGAAATTTGTCCGGCTGCTTGAGTGCCGGAGCGTAGCCCTTGCCCTTTTGCGTCAGGATGTGTAGCAGGACCGGCTCGTCCTGTGTTTTCAAAAACTCAAATGTCCGGATGAGCAGAGGAATGTCGTGTCCATCGATCGGCCCGTAATAACGGAGGCCGAGCTCCTCGAAGATGACGCTTGGCACAAGCAAGCCTTTGACACTCTCCTCGACTTTGTGCGCAAACTCCGCAATGGATTTTCCGACAACGGACTCGACGAAATGCCGCGCTTTGTCGTGTAGGTGCGCGAATGTCGGGCTGGTCACGATGGTGTTCAGATAATTTGCGATCGCGCCGACGTTCTTGGCGATCGACCATTCGTTATCGTTGAGCACGACGATGAAGCGCTTCGTATGCGCCTTGACATTGTTGAGCGCTTCGTAACTGATTCCGCACGTAAAAGCGGCGTCGCCCGCGACGACCACGATGTTCTCGGCACCGCCCCGCAAGTCGCGCCCGACGGCCATGCCAAGCGCTGCAGACAAGGCGGTTCCTGCGTGCCCCGCACCATAGCAATCGTGTTCGCTTTCGGTTCGCAACAAGAAGCCATTGAGGCCGGCGAACTGACGCATCGTGCCAAATCGGTCCAGGCGACCGGTAAACATTTTGTGCACGTAGCCCTGGTGACTGACGTCCATAACAAAACGGTCACGCGGGGTGTCGAACACACGGTGCAACGCAATGGTCAGCTCCACAACCCCGAGGTTTGGTCCGAGGTGTCCGCCGGTTTGCGACAGAACTTTGATCAGCTCATCGCGGACTTCCTGAGCGAGTTGCGGCAGATCCTGTTCACGAAGCGCTTTGATGTCGGCTGGCGAACGGATCCCATCGAGCAAACGCTTCGGTGCGTTTGTCATCTCGGTGGTTCGCGGATTTTCAGAAGAGGTTGATTTCGTCATCGGTGCTTTCGGATTCGATCGCTGGTTTCTCGGGAGGACCCGTTTCTTGCGCAGGCTCGAATTCTTTAACTACGGCTTTCCCGGCGCTGTTGCGAGTAATGATTTCAATCTTTTGCTCCGCATTGGCGAGACGCTCCTGGCAGGTTTTTACCAGCTTCATCCCTTCCTCATAGCGGACGATCAGATCTTCGAGTGGCAATTTACCTGACTCCATCTGCTCGACAATTTTCTCGAGCCTATCCATCGCGCCCTCAAAGTTCAGCTCCGTCTCGCGCGGCTTTGGTTTACTACTCACAGGGAAAACGCAGGAATTAAGCACAGCTTCGTTAGGAAAAAAGAGCGACTTCCGTTGTAGTGCCCGCTGTCCTTAGTCGATTTCGTCCGCGTGGCGGCTCCACCACGCTTCTGCTTTGGGGACAGCGCATGCCACAGTAATCCCGTCTCAACACGCTAAATAAAACACTCGCGCCAGTATGAAGCTCAGCGAATGTTCACCTTCGAATCAGCGGAAGATGCGCGTATTCCAACTCCCTCAGCGCCGTCAATTGAAGCAAACGGCTCAAACCACGTCGCCATCTACGTCCTTTTACTCCATGTGGGACGAGGTTGCGCGTTTCGCGAAGGAAATTCGGGCCAGCGAATTCATGTCGGATATGATTCGCCGCCGAGACGCTGACGGGAGCGAAGGCGTAATGGGAGCACTTGATTGCGCAACGCTGTACGGATTGACGCGCTGGTTGCGCCCTATGGTGCTCGTCGAGTCGGGCGGATTTATCGGCATGTCGTCCGCATTTATTTTGAAAGCGCTTATGGATGAAAAGCTCGCCGCACCGAAGCTTTACAGCATCGAATTGAGCGAAGACTGCGAGCAAGGCGCCCTCATTCCCGAGCAACTGCGATCTTCGGGTGGATTCGTGCCGATGCGCGGTCGAATCGAAGATTTTCTCAAAGGCGACCAACTACCCCACTCCATCGACATGTTCTTGCACGACAGCTCGCATAGCTATCAGCACATGCTGTGGGAATTTCGCCAGTTCTGGCCGCGCCTGCGCGATGGCGGATTGCTCGTGTCCCACGATGTCCAGATGAACGCTGCGTTCCTCGAATTCGTCACCAAAACGTACGCGCACGAAAAAAAGACTGGCCGCCGCAACGTGCAGCGCACGACGCATTACGAGTGGGGCCGTTGGGGATATCTCGGGTTCGCGATCAAGAAAGACAGTCGCTAACGTGCGCTTTGTCGACCTTGTTTGCCGTCCAGATGCGCGCCAGCGTCTCGTTTTGGGATTAGCGGCCGGTGCGGCGACATTCGTTGCCTTGTGGGGAGAACTCCGGTTCGCCAGCGCTGCAATTGCAGGTTGGAACGCGGTCGCGGTCGTTATCCTTGCCCTTGACTGGGCGACAATTCTCACCACACCGCAGCGCAAAATACGCGAACTAGCCCAGCAACAAGATCTCAGCCGGTTTCTGGTTTTCATTTTTGTCGTGGTCGCCGCCTGCGCTGCGCTGTTTGCAGTTGGATTTCTGATCCGCGCGCACAAGGACCAGCCTGGCCGGCATTTCGCCGTTCACCTGCTGCTTACGCTGTGCACCGTGACCTCTTCGTGGGCGCTCCTGCATACGGTGTACAGTCTTCGTTACGCTCATGTGTTTTATGGCGACAGCGATGATCTAGGCGTGCAAAAGCATGCCGGCGGTTTGATATTCCCAGGTGATCGGCCGCCGAATTATCTTGATTTCGCCTATTTCTCGTTTGTGATCGGAATGACCTGCCAGGTGTCGGATGTGCAAATTACGTCACGGCGCATGCGCCGCATTTCTCTGTTCCACAGTGTTCTCTCGTTCGGATTCAACACACTCATTCTGGCGCTGCTGATTAACACCGTGTCGGGTCTGTTGTAGCCGGGCTGCTTTTCAGAAGCCGGATCGCTATTGAAGCAGGCGTTTTCCTTTCGCGGACTCGCTGATCAATTTTGTCAGGCGAGCCATTCGCGTTTCTTCTTTCTTCGCGCTGATAATCCACCAGCCGACCATTTTTCGGTACGACGGCGACTGTGTTCCGAAAAAATTCCAGGCTGCTTTGTTTTTCTTCAGCAGCTTTGCGTATGGCTGTTGCAACTCGGTGCTTCGTTGTTCGTAAGAATAAATGCCCGACTTGTTTTCGATGCGCGCCGCGAACGCTTTTAGTCCGCTAGATCGCATTTGTTTTTGCCTAACGAGCTCCTCGGCGCGTTTGATATTAATCGCGCTCCAAATGCTTCCGCGCCGCCGTGGCGTGAATCGAATTTGGTAACTGATTTCATCAACGCGTTTCCGAATTCCGTCGATCCAACCGAAGCACAGCGCTTGATCCACCGACTCTGGCCATGTGATGCTCGGCTTTCCCGAATTCTTTGTGTAAAACCCAACCCAAAGCTCAGTCGCCGTCGCGTGATTCTTCTCCAGCCAGGTACCGAAATCCGTGGCCGTTCGAAAAAATTTCGGTTTCAACCGATCTGCTTTTTGTAGGCGGAAGCGTCTTTCAGATTTTTAAGGTCGTCAGGATTCTCGATCTTGAGAACGAATATCCATCCTTGCCCGTACGGTTCGCGGTTAATCAGGCCCGGGTCGGCTTCGAGTGTCTTGTTCGCTTCGACAATCGTGCCTTTCACCGGCGCATAGATGTCGCTCGCAGCTTTCACCGATTCGACGACCGCGATCGGTTCCTTGGCGTTCACCTGCCGCTCGAGTTTCGGCAGCTCGATATAAACCACGTCGGTCAATTCGGATTGCGCGTGATCGGTGATGCCGACGCGGATTTTCTCGCCTTCGCGCTTAATCCATTCGTGACTTTCGGTGTAGAGCAAATCGTCTGGAATAATCATGATGGTAGTTTTCTGTAGAGCGGTTTCTTTTCCACGGTGGCGGGACATGTTTGCGCTCGAATCTCGATGTCAATCTCAGTGCCGATCTTCGCGTGCGCCGACGAGACATACGCCATGCCGATACCCCAATTCAAGCTTGGAGAAAGCGTGCCGCTCGTCACTTCTCCAATGCGTTCGCCATCGCGAAATACGGCGTAATGCGGCCGCGGTGGCGGACCTTTCTCTTTCATCCGGAACGGCACCAGTTTTTCACTGGGGCCGAACTCTTTCGTTTTCAACAACGCGTCGCGCCCGATGAAGTTTGGTTTCGTGAGATCGACGAAAAATCCGAGTCCTGCCTCGATCGGATTTCGTTCAGGCGAAAGGTCCGAGCCGTTTAGCGGGTAACACACCTCCAGCCGCAACGTGTCACGAGCCCCCAAGCCACACGGCTTAATTCCAAGCGGCTTGCCTTGTTCAAGCACAACGTTCCAAAACTTCACCGCGCCGTTTGCGGGAAAGAAAACTTCAATACCATCCTCGCCGGTGTAGCCGGTGCGGGCGACCGAAACCTTGATTGCGTCAAATGGAACATCAACGATGCGGTTTCGCGCGGGCGGCTCGATGTCTTTACCGAAAAGCGCATGAAATAACGCCATGGTCTGCGGGCCTTGAATGGCCACTGCGCCAAAATTTGCGCTGCGACTTTGGAGGGTGGTAACGCACGCGTCTCGCTTGCGATCGTTATTGGCGGGCAAGCCGGAGGCATGCCCTACCTTGTGATTTTGCAGCCATGCAAAATCTTCATCCGCGCGAGCCGCATTCACCACAAGCAGGTGCTTCTGTTCGTCGATCCGATATACGATCAGGTCATCAATGATCCCGCCGCGGTCATTGAGCAAAAACGTGTACTGACCCATGCCGACTTCGAGCTTGTCGACGTTGTTGGTCAGCATGCCATTGAGCCAATCCCGCCCACCCGCGCCGTCGACGATGAACTGGCCCATGTGCGAAATGTCGAAGACGCCGACATTGTTTCGCACCGCTTGATGTTCCCCGACGATGCTGGTGTACTGCACCGGCATTAGCCACCCGGCGAATGGAACCATTTTCGCGCCGAGCCGCACGTGCTCGTCGTAAAGCGGCGTCTGGCGGAGTGCGGCTTCAGTCACAACCGAAACTAGACTCGGCGCAATGTTGCGCAAGGATGCCAGAGCGTTGACTGCGACGGCCGCGTCTCCTTGGGATCGCGACCGGGCGGAACGTTGAGAGGATTGAGGTGAGGGATTGTTGCGTTAGTTTCCGCCTGCAATGACGTGGCTCGATAAACTCGAACGCCGTTTTGGTTTTCTCGCCATCCCGGGACTGATCCGGATTGTGATTGGTTTCACCGCGCTGGTTTATGTGCTGGTTTATCTTAATCGCGGCTTTGAATTGTTTCTAACGCTTGACCCGGCTTTGATTCTTCGAGGCCAGGTTTGGCGTCTCGTCACCTACATCTTTCTTCCACAAACGTTCAGTCCATTGTGGGTGCTTCTTGCCCTCTGGTTTCTTTGGTTTATCGGCGAAGGTCTCGAACGCGCGTGGGGACCGTTCCGACTGACACTCTATTTCGGCGTCGGGATGGTCGGCACGACCATCGCGGCATTCTTTTTCGGCAGCAATTTCTCCAATGGCATGCTCATCACGTCATTGTTCTTCGCATTCGCGCGCTTTTATCCCGATGAAGTTATTTACATCCTTTTTATTTTGCCTGTAAAAATCAAATGGCTGGCGTGGGTTTACGCCGCGTTTTTAATGCTTGGATTTTTTCTGGGGCCGAACTCGTATCGTGCCGCGCTCATTGCCGCATTCACTAACTATTTCATCTTCTTTGGACCGGAGATTATTCATCAAGCGCGGCACAGGCACGACGTCTCGACACGACGCAGGCGTTTTGAAGCCGAATCACGCAGCCCAACTGAAACGCTCCATCGTTGCGCGGTTTGCGGCGCCACAGAGCTAAGCGATCCGAACCTCGATTTCCGCGTCGCGCGCGACGGCGAAGAATATTGCATGGCGCATCTGCCGAAAGCGCAAACGCCCGCCCAGTGAACCGTCATTCCGAGCGGAGTCGAGGAATCCCGATGCGTTACTGAGACGTGGTATCGCGGGATCCTTCGACTACGCTCAGGATGACGTCCAGTTGCTTGACCAAGGGGCGTCGTATCCGAAACTAACGCGATGACTGACAAAAACGCCATCCTTATCCCGGAGGAAGGCTGGCATTGCTTGCATTTATTTTACCGGATCGAGTACGGCCAATGGCAGTTACTCAGCCGCGAGGAACAAAACGCTGCGAAAACAAATCTAGCGTCGCTGGTGCAGGAAGTGCGCGCGACGGATTCCACTCAATTGCTCACGCTGGGGATGGTGACGCCAAAGGCCGATATCGGCTTCATGTTGATCACGCCCGATTTGCACAACGCCAACAACATTGAGAAACGATTGTCACTCTCGTTAGGCGCAGACGTGTTCACGCCAGTCTACGGTTATTTGTCGCTCACCGAGGAGAGTGAATACATCACGACCGAGGAAGAATACGCGCAGACGCTCGACTCCGGTGTCCGCAAGGATCCTGCAAAGCTCGAAGAGGCGATGCGATCATTTCGCGAGCGAATCAAGCACTACCGACAGGAGCGCGTTTATCCTACGCTGCCCGATTGGCCGGTGGTTTGTTTCTATAACATGAGCAAGCGTCGCGGCGAGCAACGCAACTGGTATGCGCTGCCATATGATGAACGCCACAAACTGATGAAGGGGCACGCTACTGTCGGGCGCCAGTTCGCCGGCAAAGTGAAACAGCTGATCACCGGTTCGACCGGTCTCGATGATGCGGAATGGGGCGTGACCCTTTTCGCGTGCGACACGTTTCAGATCAAAGCAATCGTTTACAAAATGCGGTTCGATCCGGTCAGCGCCGAGTACGCTGAGTTCGGCGAGTTTTACATTGGCATCCAACTACCTCTCGACGAATTGTTTCGTCGTTTGCAACTGTGATAATTCTTCCTCTCCCGCTTCCTCTGTTCCGATTGTCTGCCGAGCCGCTGAGATTAAGATTCAGAGGAAGAAGAAAATTATTCTGGATGGGTGACAGAGTGGTTGATTGTGCACGCCTGGAAAGCGTGTGTGCCGAAAGGCACCGGGGGTTCGAATCCCCCCCCATCCGTATGCCTCGTGTACGGCGAACGAAAGACAAAAAGCATAACATCTTTGCATAGCAATTCACTGACGTCCGGCTATGTTCAACCTTGTCATTTAAGTTTCATTCTGATAGGGAAATCAGGGTATCGAGCAGAACAGCAACACCGTAGTAGAGGGGTCGGGGGGCCAGACGTTCGCTGCGCCTGCGGCTGCTAACGAC